>Ga0116157_10005246_pt1 | contig 11954 bp, 9 predicted proteins | sample AD_UKC048_MetaG_FD_89882 | JGI IMG/M metagenome (GOLD analysis project Ga0116157, IMG submission 89882) | Active sludge microbial communities of municipal wastewater-treating anaerobic digesters from USA - AD_UKC048_MetaG | ecosystem: Engineered > Bioreactor > Anaerobic > Digestate | place: USA... | reverse complement strand
GGTTTCGGCTCCTCCTTGCCGGGCCGGTACGCGGCCATCTCGAGTTTCCGCGGCATATCTACGTCCAGATGATCCTTGGGATATAGGAACTTGCTAACCGCCGTGACCAGGATACCGGTATCCGCGTCGAAAAACGCCCCATTTTCGCAATACCGCATCCGGCCACCTTCGACCTCGACGCTCTTGAGGGCAAGTACCGGTTCGCTCCACGTCTTGCCGTTATCCTCGCTGATTTGATCGTGGAAGTTATCGTAGGTGTCCGACTTGTCGACCCAGCCGAAACGCATGAGGAGCCTCGGTTTAGCCGCGTCAATGTACGTAACAAAACCGGGAAAGACGCCCGTGTCATCCTTCGTGGGAATGAAGACTTCCTTGCTCAGTACCTTCATGCCGCCCTTTCCCTCAGCCGTCTCAGCCACTCCCGATACCAAACCAGCGGCCGTCGCCCCCACAAGAGCCACCCGGCCCATGAACTCCCTGCGTGTTACGCGAATCCTCTGCACGATGCCTCCAATCTACTTACGTCGCGGTTCCCGCATCATACCACGCCGCCCGCGGGGCGGCGCACCGCAGCGGGCCTACGGACCGAGCGAGAGCCGTGCATTCCTTGAACGTACGGCCGAATCCCCCTAGAATCTTTCCCGAGGTGACTATGGACACACTCGCACAGATTAAGCGCCTAGTCATAGCACGCAACGTGCTCTTCACTCGGAAGGCTGAGGGTGAGATGGCGGCTGAAGCGCTGACGCCTGAGCTTGTGTACGAATCCATTCTGAATGCGCCATCCATCTTCAAAACGCTGCGCTCCCGAAATCCACAGACCAAAGGGACCGAGAAGCTTTATGTGATCAAGGGCTTGACCTTTGACGGCATCGCCATCTATACCAAAGGAAAGGTCCTGAGAAAGGCAGGTGTAGATATCTTCTATGTTCTCATCTCATCAAAGAGAAGCACCGACGTCTGAGCCGCTGCCGTGCCCGGAATGCGGTGCTCTGGCGATGATCCGGACCGTCGAGGACTGTCGAATGGAGGACGGTCTACTTGTTGAGCAGCTTGCCCACCTCAAGTGCCGTGCCTGCAAAGCGCAGTTCTTTGATGATGAGGCCATGCGTCGGATCCAAGCCGAACGCAACAAACAACAGGTCACCGGAAGCGTTTGACCATTCTGGTCCTCGTACCACTCGCAAGGCACCGAGGGAAGATACAAGATGAGAGCGTCCGCGATTCCCCCCATGTCCGGGCCAGCCCGGAATGTGCTCTTAGCTCTGCTCCTATCCGTTACGTTGGCCGTCTTTGCCGAGTCGGGGCCGCGCGACCTGGTGATCCTGCATATCAACGACACGCACGGCTATCTCTTCGCGCCCCCAGCCGATGAGGATGACTCGTCGGGAGACAAGGACAAGGCCGTGCCGTCCGATGAAGGTGGCGCGGCCCGATTGGCTACCTTGGTGCGGCGTATCCGCGAGGAGAATCCGGACAAGGTCCTGTTCGTGCACGCGGGCGACGACTTGTCAAGCGACGAGCCGATCACGATTTACCATGGTGGCGAGGCCACGGTGCAGGTCATGAACGCCCTCGGTCTAGACGCCATGACGCCCGGCAACGGTGAGTTCTACGGCGGGTTGGACCGCGTACTGCCTCTGCGGGCCAAGGCCCAGTATGTGATGTTGGCCGCGAATCTCGCCTACCGGGAAAGCGGAGGCGAGGTGTTCCAGCCGTGGACCGTCCGCGAGGTCAACGGCGTGCGCATCGGCATTCTGGGCCTCGGGTTCATCCGCACCGAACACCCGGCGTCGCAGCCCCTGTCGCTTGGGGATCCCGTCGACACCGCGAAAGCCTATATCCCTCTTCTTCGCTCCAAAGCCGACCTGGTGCTCTTATTGACGCACGTCGGTGAGGGGGAAGACATGCGCATCGCCGCCGAGGTGCCCGGGGTCGACATCATTATCGGCGGGCACACGCACACCTGCATGGATCCGCCAAGACGCGTAAAGGGGCCGGACGGACGCGAGGTGGTGGTCGCTCAAGCCGGCGAGTTCTACCGGTTTCTGGGCCGCCTCGACGTCGCTGTGGCGACGGGGCAGGACGATGCGAGCCGCGCGGAGGTCCAAGGCAGACTCATTCCTGTGGACCGTTCGGTTCCCGAAGACGCGGAGACCTCGGCGTTGCTCCAGGGCTACTTGGGCCCGCTCGAGGAAGTTATCTGCGTTGCGGATGAGGACATCAACTATGCCCGAGCCGGCGATTCGCCCATCGCCCAATGGGCGGGCGCCGCGATACAGAGGGTCGCCGCAACCGATGTAGTCCTCCTCAGTAGGAGCGACGTGTGCAACGGCTTGACGGCCGGCCCCGTGACGCTCGCGGACCTCGTCCGGCTCAATCCGTGGCGCAACCGAATTGTGGTCGCAGAGCTCACGGCCGCGGAGATAGAACGTCTCCTGGCCAGCGGAAAGCTGATGGGCGTGGGTTGCCGTCTCGACAAGGAGGGCGGGAAGAGCGCGGGCCTGAGTATTGGGAATGAAAAGTGCGGCCCAGACCAAAGACTCCGCGTCGCCGTGACCGATTACCTCCACGCTACCACACCGGAACTCAAGGATGCGCCTGCGACCGTCTCCGACCTTCGAGTCGACCTCATCCTGCAAGAGCACGCGAAACAGACGAAGCACCTCAGCGCCCCCAAACCGTAACTGGACCTTGCCAAAGGCCGCTTGACGGCATCGGCACCGTCCGCCCGGCATAGCGCTATTTCGCAATCTGATCTTAGCTGTGCCCACGCTGTCGCCACGCTGGGGTCAATGGCGTCAATGAGGTCAATACGGTCCACAGTCTAACCGGCTCAGCTACGAGCGAGGTTTTGGCATCATGATGCGTGCGCATCTTGACATCACGTCGGGAATGTGGGACAATCCCTGCAAATGAGGACGACATTAACCATAGATGATGACATCCTTGCCGCCGCCAAGAGCCTGTCTCGCGCAAGGTCGGTGTCGGTGGGCCGCGTGATCTCGGATTTGGCGAGACGAGGTCTGAGTGCGTCCTCGCGCATTGACAAGGAGACCAGAGGAGCATTCCCCGTGTTTCGCGTCCAGCCTGGCGCGCATCCCATAACGCTCGACGACGTCAGGAAGTGGGAAGACGAGACATGAGCGTCGGACTGCTCGACGTGAACGTCCTAATAGCGTTGGCCTGGCCGTCTCATGTGCACCATCGTGAGGCCCACGCGTGGTTCGCGGCAAACCGCGCGGCCGGATGGGCAACGTGTCCGTTGACGCAATCCGCTTTTGTCCGCGTTTCCTCCAATCCGAGGATTATTCCCGAGGCCGTAACGCCCCTCGAAGCCCTTGCACTGCTGCACGAAGTCGTGAGGCTCGATCATCACGTGTTCTGGCCGGACGATATGCCCTTCGACCGCGAATCGCTTCGAACCGAGCTGCTCGTCAGTCACCGCCAGGTAAACGATGCATATCTTCTCGGACTAGCCATCCGGAACAACGGCAAGCTGGTCACCTTCGACCGAGGCATTGCAGCCCTCCTCCCGCCCGAAAGCGCGAATCGAGGTGCGCTCGAGATCCTGGCCAGCGGCGACTAACTCTACCGCCACTACCCTCCGCCATCCAAACACGCAAACCTGTGGTAGAATCTTGGTGGACGGCTCAAGGATGAGATCGTCTGAAAGGCGGTGCACGATGACGCCTAAACGTCTGATAATCGTTGCGCCTCGGGGATTCGGTCGGTGGGGTAGATTCCTTTTCCTGGTCCCGGCGATCTGTGCCCTGGGAACCTCGGTTCCCGTTCGGGCCGAGGAGGCGGCCACGTCGCCGGTGGAGGCGAACCTGCGGTACACCGAGGAACCCATCCTGCCGAGTCAGGACTTGCCATCCGCCTTCGACGAGGCGGTGCAGTACGAATTCGGCAAGGAATTCGACCGGCTGAACCGCAAAGCCATGAACGCCCTATCCTTCTGGGGCGAGTACTCGACACCCATGCGGCAGTGGGATCTTCATGCTCCGGACGAGCTGTATCCGGAGCGCTACGAGGATTTCGAAGACTGGGTGATGGACAACATGCTGGACAGCCTTCTTCACGCCCTCGAACAGCAACCTTTCGTGAAGGAAATGGAGGATGCGGTCGTTTCACTCGCCAATCCCGGTGTGACGTCGGCCAACCGGCCGCCCGACAAGGCCAACTTCAGCGCGCTCGAACGGGCCGATGAGAAGCTTGCGCGCGACCAGGCGCAGACGCTCGAGGTCGTGCGGGCCGAAGGCGTCGCCGACCGTGTGTTCGGGCCGAATCACAATCTCGTTTCGCGCGTGCGGTGGCTGGACATCGACGACGGCATTCAGGACATCGTGCGGTGGGAAACGCGGATCCGCGATATCGAGCTCTTCGGCAGCAAGCGCTTGAAGATCGATGAGATTCGCGCGGACGTGACCTATGACGAGGCCCAGATACGAATATCCAAGGCCCGGCCATTCAACATCCCCGTCCTGGCGCTGGCCAAGATCGAGGCCAATGACGACGGTCTTGAGTGGGGCCTTGGATTCACGGCCGAGCAACGCCATTCCTCTGAGACTCTCGCCAAATACCAGGACGCGCGACTCGGCTTCCGACCAAGGCCGCCCGTGACCTGGAGACTGGACTGTGGCATCTTCGGACGCGACGGAGAAACCGGGGTCGGGCTCGTCGTCCGAGGATTCATCTGAAAGGAGGACTACGAACGTTACCCAGCGGTAGCTGAGGCAGGACCGCAAGAGGCGGAGACGGATCCGCTTCTAGGATTCGGGGCGGGGCGCGGTATGGTAGAATTAGCAGGCGCACCGATAGTGTGCACAGACCGCAGGAAAGGGGATAGCCAATGAAAAACACCGGCAACGACCTCGGCACGCTGTATGAGGGAGCGCCATTCTCGCTCCAGTTTCGCCCGGTACACGGCCACGCAAAGGACATCTGGACGATCCACTTCGAATCCGACATGTTGACGCTCATGGGCGCCGGTCATGAGGCCGTATTGAAGCTGCACCGCGATGAGGCCGCCCGCTACATGCGGTTCACGTACGACCTCGTTCGCGGCCGCACGTACACCTTCGTGATCATCGAGGGCGTCAAGTCCTACACGTTCCAGTGCAACAAGCAACAACTGGCCTCCATGCTCGCCTGGCTGCCTCACAAGGAACCTGCCCAGGATGCGCGCGAGATTCGTCGGTCCGGCTGTGGCGTCATGCTGTTCGGCGCGCTGCACTTCGTCCTCCTCAGTGGCATCCATTGGTTTCTCGGAGCCGGCCTGCTCGTGCTGGGCCTTCTGGGCCTCGCGGCCCCCAGGCGCGCCCTCTACGCCGTGAACGGCCTCGGGATGATCCTCGTCGGCCTCTGCGACCTTTACCCATGGCGGCTCTCGCAAGACAACCTCGTCGGCGTATTGGTCGGGAGCTTGCTGATCATGTGGGGCGTTCAGCAGATTGCCATGCTGGGACCGAACCACCAGCTCCGCGTGGCCCGTTCGATTCGAGACCATCGCGCCTCATTCTTGCCGAAATCATCGAGAATCTGCCAGACCGTCGGGTGGTGCAACCTAGCCGCAGGCATCCTCTTCGGCCTGTACGCCATCGCCCTGGCTGTCTCCTCAGCCAACCGCGCCCCGACGCGGTTTCGGCTCGGCGGCATTTATGGCGTGCTGCCGGACGTCGCCGTATACGGAGGGTTCGCCCTCCTGTTCCTGGTAGCCGCGTTCCTCCTCGTTATTCGAAGACAGGTCCTGTATTTCGAGGCCAAGACCTCAGCGCAAATGCTCGTCGCTGTGCTCGCTTTCACCGTGTGCGGCATTGCCTTAGCGATCCGCGCCGACGCGGGCGGCCCAATCCTGGGCGGCGTCTTTGACCCCGTGCGCCGCGTGTGGACCAGTCCCTACGTCTGGGGTATCATGACCGTCATCGTGGTTGCGTTCAACCGCTGGTACGTGCACGAGGTCGACCACGAACTCGAAGAAAAACGCAGCGAAGGCTAGGTAGAGGAGGGGACCGAAACGCATGGAACTCGTTGACCGAGGACTGGTCTTCGATGCCTCGACGGCATCCCCGAATCGAAAGGGCTCGGCGTTCACCTCGCTCGCCCGACTCTTCGATGGCAGCATCCTCTGCACGTTCAAGTCCGGGCCCCAGAAGCTCTCGCCCACGGACACCATCGTGGCCATGCAAAGCACAGACGAAGGCCGAACGTGGACGCAACTCTTCGAGGGATTCCCTCCAGTCTTTGAGGGAGTGCCGGGCTCGTTCACCAGCGGCTACCCCTTCGAGATCGCCCCAGGAAGGCTACGGATGGCCTTGGTGTGGGTCGACAGGAGCCACCCCGATCGACCACTGGCCAACCCGGACACCACCGGCCTCCTGCCCATGAAATGCCTGCTCAGCGAATCCGAGGACGCCGGCGCGACGTGGGGCCCCCTGCGGGAAGTCATCTTGAGTCCCCATACCGGAAACGCGCTCACCGGCGAGATCCTCCGCCTTGATGACGGTACACTGGCCCTGCCCTACGAAAGCTGGAAAGAGTGGGACGACATCGCCGGCGTGCAGTCCGGCAACCTGCGATTCTCCCGCGACAACGGCCGGACCTGGAATGAGTGGGAGACCATCGCGTCGCATCCGAACCAGGACCTCTATTACTGGGACAACCGTGTTGCAAAACATCCTGAATCCGGCCGTCTCGTGGCGCTCTTCTGGACACACGATCCCCATGCGGGGCTGGATAGGGATATCCACATCGCGTGGTCCGATCCTGACGGCCGAAACTGGTCCCTGCCGGCCCCGACAGGCATCGCCGGGCAAATCGCTGCGCCCCTGCCCATGGGCGGAGACGATCTGCTGTGCCTCTACGTCCACCGACACGACCCGCCATCGATCCGAGCCGTCCTCAGCCACAACCTAGGCCGGACATGGGACATCAATGGCGAGCTAACCGTGTACCAGAGCGGAGCCGGTGTCGAAGCCGGCACTACGGGACCACGCCATGACGCCGACTACTGGAACGACATGTACCGGTGGACTTTCGGCCATGCCAAAGGACTTGTCCTGAAGGACGGTTCCGTTCTCTGCGCATTCTACGGAGGCGCGCCCGATGCACTCAGCATCCACTGGGCACGTCTCCGTGTCTGACCGTTCCTACTACGCGCGGCGCGCGCGGCGGCGCACCCCAATCGCAAACGCCAGCGTCAGGACCAACGCCGTCGGCCACCAATCGAGCGGCAAGCCGGACTCGACCGTGAACGACTCGCTCGGACCCACCGAAGGTGCTTGATTGCCCGCGAGATCACGCGCCGTGTCGTCGGCAACCGAGATGGCCAGCGAACCATTGCCGCTGATGCCCGAAATCGTCACCGTGCGCTTCGCCGTGCCACTCCCGCTGACGCCCACGCTGCCGCGGGCAGTCCCGTGCTTGACAAGCTGGACATCATCCGCATCGAGCGTTACCGAGGCGGCGTCTGTGTACGTAACGTCATACGTGACGGGCCCGCTTGATGTCGTTTCTTTGGACGGCTCGCCGATGCTGACGCCGGGGGCTGTCCTATCCACGTGGAAAACGGCGGGGCCGGTGTAGTCTCCGTTGCCGGCGCCCGGACCGCCCAACGGATTGCCCGCCTTATCGGAAACCGTATCATTGTCCACCACCTTCAGACCGAGCGTGCCATCGCCTATGCCCGTGCTCACGGTCACGGTGTACGTGGCTCCGCTGCCGCTCGTCGCCACAACCGCCGCGCCGGAAACCGCCTTGTCCGACGTAACAACGGCGAAGTCTTCAAACGGGCCATCCAAGTCTACGCCGGTCACCGCTTCATCGAAAGTAACGGTGAATTGCACCGAAGCCGCATTGGTGTATGGGTCGCCGGCGAGGGCTATCGACTGCACGGCCGGGCCCTGCGTGTCGACCGACACCGTTCCGGTGCTTGTGGTGAACCGGCCCGAGTTGTCGAAGCAACGAACCGAGCATAGGTACTCCCCATCGGCATACGGCCCGTTGGTGAACACCCGAGACTCGGCCAGACCCACGTCCGTATACACCTCGTAGGCCTCGGGACTCGACGAGGTGCCCAGCGCCACGTCGTAGCGCTGGATGCCGCTGCCCAAATCCTCGAAACCGGACCACGAGAAGGCCAACTGCGTACTGTCCACCGTATAGGCGCCGGCATCCGAGGTCACCGTGCCAGCCGTCGGCGCCGTTGCGTCGAAGATCCGACTGATCGTATTGGACGCGGCCGTGCTCGCGTTTCCGGCAAGGTCCTCGATGTTCCCCGCCGCAATCACACACGAGAACTCGTTCTCGTCGAGCGGTGCCAACGCGAACTGATACTGCGCCGTCGGAACAGGCCCTACCGGTGTCATGTTCATGACGGTCGCATTGGTCGGCGTGACCGTTCCGTTGCTCAAGTCCTGACACGGCTCGTCCAACGCGACTTCCACCGTGATCGGGCCGTTGACATAGGCGCCCGCAGCGCTGCTCAAGGTTGCCGTGGGCGGCGTCACATCGAAGGTCCTCGCGAGGGGCGCCGAGGCCAACGCGTTGGTGTTCCCCACCAGGTCGGAGAAGCTCCCGGCCTCCACCACGCACGAGAACACACCTTCGGCCACGGGCGTCATGACGAAGCTATACGTCATGTCCGAGCCGGCAAACCCATCCAGGTTCGCGTTGGTCGGCGTCACATCCTCGAGACCAAACGTGCTACTCGACTCGCTAAGCGCCACATCGACGGTGACCGCGCCGTTCGTCGGATCGGGATCCGCGCTGGACAATGTCGCGCTCGGCCCCGTCCCATCGTACGTGCGCGATACGGTATTCGACTCGAGCGCGTTGGTATTGCCGGCGAGATCCATAAACGTGCCGATGCCAATCGCGCATGAGAACAGACCGTCACCGATCGGACTCAGCACGAAACGGTATGTGTCGTCGCTACCCGTGAAATCGCCCACCGCCGCATTCGTCACAACAACGTCCTCGGCCTCAAGGTCATCCGAGGCCTCACTCAAGGCCACGTCGACCGTAATGGCGGCATTGGTCGGATCCGGCGCCGAGGAACTCAGCGCCGCCGTTGGCGCCTCGCCGATTCCGACGAACCCGGCGCTGTCGTGCGCCGGATCGACGTGAAGCGGGACGAGGTCCGTCGGCCCGCCACTACCCGTCTCAACGTAGACCATGTAGTCCGCGTCATCGGTCATCTCGTTGACCGTCACGGACACGCTCCGGCTGTCCAGCCGCGTCACGTCGGACGCCGTCAGGAGCCCTGCGCCGCCCGAGAACGTGTAATTCGCGGCATCCACCAGGGCCGCGTCATCCCTCATGTCCTCGTTGAACACGACCTGCACCGTCGTCGCATCCGTGGCCGCCGCAGAGAACACCTCGGGCGGCGTAGCCGGTTCGAACCGCCACAAGTCGTTCAGGCGACCCAACGCCGAGGCACCGTACCCGTCACCGCCAAAAACGTACAGGCAGTCTGATGCATCGGCCCAAGCGATCGTGGCCCGCCGCGCGCCCGGTGTGTTGTTGGCGGGATCCGGATCGCTGTACACCCCAAAATCATTGTGACCGGTCCCGCCCTTAAGCCATGTCCAGTTGTTGCTGGCCGGGTCGTAACGCCAAAGGTCGTTCAGATAGCCAACCACGGCGGCCCCGTCTAGGCCATCACCGCCCAGGAGATAAGACTCTCCTGAGGCGCCCGTGCACGAAACCGCAAGGTATCGCGCGCCCGGCGTGTTGTTGGCGGGATCGGGGTCGTTGTAGACGCCCGCCGCATTGACCGTTTTACCTCCCTTGATCCATGACCACAGGCCGGATGTCGGGTCATACCGCCACAGGTCATTCGTGCGGCCGAGGGTTCCCACACTATCCAGGCCATCGCCGCCAAAGAGATAGAGGCGCCCCGAGGCATCGGTGAAGCCCGCGCCCGCCTGACGCGCGCCCGGCGTGTTGAGTGAAGGATCGGGATCCGTGTACACGCCGATTGGGTTCCGTGCGCTACTGCCCTCGATCCAGGTCCACAGGTCGGTCATGGGATCATAGCGCCAGAGGTCGTTCAAGCGCCCCGTCGCTCCCGTGCCATCCAGACCGTTGCCCCCGAAAAGATACAATTCTCCGAGAGCGCCGACCCATGATACGGCCACATACCTCGCGCCCGGCGTGTTGTTGGCCGGGTTCGGGTCGCTGTAGACACCGGCTTGGTTCGCCGCGTTGCTTCCCTTCATCCACACCCAATTGCCGGAACTCGCGTCAAAGCGCCAAAGGTCGTTGAGAAAACCGGATGCCGCCGACCCGCCAAACAGGTAAAGATCGCCGGTCGGCGCCGTCCACGACGCCGCGTAGCGTCGTGCCCCGGGCGTATTGGATGCGTCAGCCACCCCACGCACTCCGTAGAAGCCTGCTTGGTCGATCGCGCTGCTGCCCTTAGACCAAGTCCAGGTTGAGGCCGCTGGATCGTAGCGCCACAGGTCATTCAGTCTCCCCAGGGCGGACGTGACGCCGTAGCCGTGCCCGCCAAAGAGATACAGATCGCCCGACGCAGTGATCCAGGCCGACGCCCCGTTCCTGGCGCCCGGCGTATTGTTGGCTGGATCAGGATCGGCGTACACACCCAACTGGTTGGTGAGTTGGCTTCCCTCGATCCAGCCCCATTCCTCGTCCCCGGCGGAGGCATCCGCGGCCACCAGAACGCCCACGACAACGGCCACCGCAGCCAACAGCGGCCATGTCGACTCTCCACGCACTCTGCTTCCCATCATGATACCGTGCTCCCAGTGTTTGTTGCTGCAGCCTAAAGGCTCGGACGCTGTTAGAAGAAAAGGGATCAACCCCGGATACGAGAAGGAAGGAATCAGGTCTTGTTTTGTGCGCGACACTCATCTCGTGTACCAACCGCCAGTGCCTCCTTAGGGACGGATGAACGCCGCATCCTCACGCAGGAAGCCTCACCGCGTCCAACCGATCGACGGGCCACTAGGCCATCCACCCGCCTCGAACCAACTGGGCTTCCTGGAATCGACTTCTCCCGCCCCAAGTCATCCAGATTCCATTCTCATTATACCCGGTTTCGCCCATGGCGTATACGCCTTCCGCGCCGACACCATCCCGCACCGCCCCCCCGTCTCAACGATCCCCTTGCCATACCGGCCATTGTGCGCTACTCTGTGAGGGAGGAGGACGGAAACCGGCCCATGCGCATCTTCAACGCCCACGTTGTCACGCCCGAGCGCATTCTGCCCCACGGCGGCGTAGAATGCCTGAATGGCCGTGTGATGCATGTCTTCGAGCGGTGCGACTCGGGCGACGTCGACCTGGAGTCGTGCTATCTCCTGCCGGGACTCATCGACCTCCACACCCATCCGCCCATGGCCGACGGACTCGACCAAGCCCGCCTGGCGGGCCTCTGTCACCGCCTGCGCGGCCTCGGCACGGCCGGTTTCCTCTTCGCCACGGGCAATATCGCCGTCGGCGAGCAGGTCGAGACGCTCGAAGCATTGCGGACGAACCTCGACGCCCTCGGTGCCGGGCAAGGATGTCTAGGCATTCATCTTGAGGGCCCCTACGTGGCGCCGGAAATGCGCGGCGGATTCCTCCCCGAGGCCATCACCACGCCCGAAGACTTCCCCGTGGAACAACTGCTCGACGCAGCTGGGCCATGGGCCAAGTACATCAACATCTCGCCCGAGTTGCCCGGCGCCATCGACGCCATCCGCGCGTGCCGGCGCCGAGGCCTGGCCGTGTCCATCGGCCATTCCGGCGCGGACCGCGATGCCCTGTTCGCCGCACAGGAGGCCGGCGCCCAGACCATCTGCCACCTCTTCAACACGGGCGCCATCATGCGCTTCAAAGAGCCCGGGGTCCTGGACGTTACGCTCGACTTGCTCGGACTGGCGTCAAGGAGTATCGTGTGTGAGATCATCTGCGACGGCATACACGTCGACCCGATGCTTGTCGGC
>Ga0116157_10005243_pt1 | contig 11957 bp, 8 predicted proteins | sample AD_UKC048_MetaG_FD_89882 | JGI IMG/M metagenome (GOLD analysis project Ga0116157, IMG submission 89882) | Active sludge microbial communities of municipal wastewater-treating anaerobic digesters from USA - AD_UKC048_MetaG | ecosystem: Engineered > Bioreactor > Anaerobic > Digestate | place: USA... | reverse complement strand
GTTTTACCTGTCCAACCTGGCCCAGTTGCGGCGCATCTTCCACATGGCCGGTCTGAATGTACGCATCGGGTCCATTGACCCGCAGATCAAAAAAGCTACCACGGTAGAGCTGCCCAACGGCGAGAGCATCACGCTGGAACCGGTGATCCGTGGCAAACGCCGGCTCGGGCTCAAGGACTTCGACCCCTGCACCATCCTGAGCAACAACGACCTGAGCGCGGGCATTCCAGGCATTCTGGAAGACATTCACGAACAGTATCTGCTGCCACCTTTGCATGCCGGCTGGGCGATGCGCCGCAAGAGCAATCATTTCCACAGCTACGAAGAAGTGTCCAAGCGGTTTGGCAAGCTGCTGGGCGTCGATCCCTGGCTGATCAACCCCATGTTCAACAAATGCGGGGAGCTCGACTTCACCCAAGCCTCCGGGTTGGACTGCCTGACCACCAACGTCGATGCGCTGCTCACCAAAATCCGGCGCAAGTACAAGGAGTACGGCATCAAGGAAAAGCCGTTTGTGGTGGTGAAGGCGGACAACAGCTCCCAGGGGATGGGCATCATGACCGTGCGCGATGTCAAGGACCTGGAAACGCTGGATGACAAGACCCGCAGCCTGATGGCGGCAGGCAACCCGGAGGTTGGCGCTCGCGAGGTGATCATTCAGGAGGGCGTTCATTCCTACGAGCGCATGAACGATGCGGTGGCCGAGCCCGTGGTGTACATGATGGACCGTTACGTGGTGGGCGGTTTTTACCGCGTGCATGCGAACCGGGGTACCGACGAAAACCTGAATGCACCGGGCTCCAGCTTTGTGCCGCTCGCGTTTGAGCAGAGTACGCACTTACCTCAACCCGGCATGAAGCCCGGCGCCAGTGCGCCCAACCGCTTCTACATGTATGGGGTGATCGGTCGTCTGGCTATGGTGGCTGCCAGCTACGAACTGGAAGCCACCGATCCGGACGCTGAAGTCTACGAATAAGCAAGGACGCTTCAAAAAGAAGTTGCTGCACTGCAACATATGACCGTTATCGCGTTGTTTTAGAGTTGCCGCCTGCTGTTTTCAAACGGCAGGCAGGCGCACAATAGCGATCTTCCAGATAACGGAACCTTGCCAGACGTGATGGCGGGGTGGTTTTGTGTCAGCTTCCAAATCCTCTCTCACGGCGCTCACACTGGGCGCCATCGGTGTCGTCTACGGTGACATCGGAACCAGTGTCCTGTACGCGGTCAAAGAAGTTTTCGGTTCAGGCCATGTGCCCTTCACGCCGGACAACGTCTACGGCGTCCTTTCCATCTTCTTCTGGACCCTCACGGTCATCGTCTCCATCAAGTACGTGGTGCTGGTGCTGCGTGCCGACAACAACGGTGAAGGCGGACTGGTCGCCATGCTGGCGCTGGCCTCCCAGGCGGTAAAACACAAGCCCGAGCTGCGCCGCATTCTGCTGATCGTCGGCATTTTTGGCACTTCGCTGTTTTATGGCGATGGGGTGATCACGCCGGCCATCTCCGTGTTGTCTGCTGTTGAAGGCCTGGAAGTGGTGTCGCCCACGTTCCTGAAGGCCGTGGTGCCGCTGACGCTGTTGATCCTGTTTGGGCTGTTCGCCGTGCAAAAACATGGCACCGCGGGCATTGGCCGGTTCTTTGGGCCCATTACATTGCTGTGGTTTGTCGTGATTGCCGTCCTGGGCATCTCGCATATCGTCACCAACCCGGCCATTTTGTGGGCAATCAGCCCGCACTACGCGCTGGGCTTCATGTTTCACAACCCCGGCATCACCTTCATCATTCTGGGCGCGGTGGTGTTGTGCGTGACAGGCGCCGAGGCCCTCTACGCCGACCTGGGGCACTTTGGCAAGAAGCCCATTCGCCTGGCCTGGTTTGCGGTGGTCATGCCGGCCCTGACGCTCAACTATTTTGGCCAGGGCGCGCTGCTGCTGAAAAATCCGGACGCCGTCAAGAATCCGTTTTACCTGATGGCCCCGGACTGGGCACTGATCCCGCTGGTGCTGCTGGCCACCATGGCGACGGTGATTGCATCGCAGGCGCTGATCTCGGGTGCGTTCAGCGTCACCAAGCAGGTGATTCAGCTGGGCTACCTGCCGCGCCTGAACATCCTGCACACCAGCGTGCGCGATACCGGGCAAATCTATATCCCGCTGGTCAATTGGGGTCTGTTTGTCACCATCGTGCTGGCGGTCGTGATGTTCCGTTCGTCGAGCAACCTGGCGGCGGCTTACGGCATCGCGGTCTGTACCGACATGCTGATCACCACCGTGCTCACTTTTTACGTCATTCGCTACAGCTGGAATTACCCGCTGGCCTTGTGCATCGCCGCGACTGGCTTGTTCTTCATGGTGGACTTTGCGTTTTTCGCGTCCAACCTGATGAAGCTGTTTGCCGGTGGCTGGTTCCCGCTGATGATTGGCGGCGCGATCTTTACGCTGATGGTGACCTGGAAAGACGGCCGCAGAATGCTCAACGACAAACTGCGGGCCGACGCGCTGGATCTCCCAAGTTTTCTGGAGGCCGTGTTTGTGAGCCCGCCCACCCGGGTGGATGGCACGGCTGTTTTCCTGACGGCCGAGCCCGGAACGGTGCCCAACGCCATGCTGCACAACCTCAAGCACAACAAGGTGCTGCATGAAAACAACCTGTTCGTGACGGTGCGTAATCATGAGATCCCCTGGATCGGGCTGGACAAACGCCTGACCATCGAGTCGCTGGGGCACGATTGCTGGCAGGTCGTGATCAACTACGGATTCAAGAATGATCCTGACCTGCCCAAGGCGCTGCAGCAGATCAAGGGACGGGGTTGCGAACTGGACAACATGACCACCAGCTACTTCCTGTCGCGGGACACCGTCATCCCGACGATTGGCAGTGGCATGGCGCAATGGCGCGAGAAGCTGTTTGCGCAAATGCACCACAACGCCAGTGGCGCTGCAGACTTCCTGAATTTGCCCAACAACTCCGTGGTGGAACTGGGTTCAAAGATCGAAATTTGAGCCCGGCGCGCTAGACTCGCGCGATGCGTTTTTTCAAAGACCTGTCCCTTTCAGCATTCACTGCCGGGTTTGTGGCCGTTCTGGTGGGTTTCACCAGCTCAGTGGCCATTGTTTTCCAGGCGGCGCTGGCGTTTCACGCCACGCCGGAGCAGATGGCTTCCTGGATGTGGGCGCTGGGCCTGGGCATGGGGCTGTGCTCACTGGTTCCGTCGCTCTGGCTGCGTAAGCCGGTGATGGTGGCCTGGAGCACGCCCGGCGCCGCGGTGCTGGCCACGGCAGGGCTGGCAGGTGGCTTTTCAATGGCCGAGGCGGTGGGCGCGTTCATGGTCTGCGCGGCGCTGATCACGCTGTTTGGCATGACTGGCTGGTTCGAAAAGCTGATGAACCGCATTCCCATGGCTATTGCATCGGCCCTGCTGGCGGGGGTGCTGGCCCGTTTCGGCCTGCAGGCGTTTGCCGCCGCGCAAACCGCGTTGCCACTGGTGCTCCTGATGCTGGCCAGCTACCTGCTGGGCAAGCGGCTGTTGCCCCGGTATGCGGTGGTCATCACACTGTTGATTGCTATTGTTTATGTAGCTGCCCGCGCACAATTGACGGGGGCTGGTGTCGGTTTTAGCCTTGCAATTCCGGTATTTACTGCGCCGGAGTTTCACTGGGGCGCCATCGTCAGTCTTGCCGTGCCCCTGTTTGTGGTGACCATGGCATCGCAAAACCTGCCCGGCGTGGCGGCCATTCAGGCCGCAGGTTATGGTGGCAAAGATGGCATCCCCATTTCCAGAATCATCACGCTCACCGGGCTGGCCACGCTGGTGCTGGCGCCGTTTGGCGCGTTCGCGCTGAACCTGAGCGCCATCACCGCAGCCATCTGTATGGGGCATGAAGCCCATGAAGACCGCAACAAGCGGTACACCGCAGCGGTATCGTGCGGGGCCATTTATGTGGTGCTGGGCATCTTCGGCGCGGCCATTACGGGCGTGCTGACGGCGTTTCCCAAAGAGCTGGTGGCCGCCATTGCGGGCCTGGCCCTGCTGGGCACCATCGGGTCGGGGCTGTCGATGGCATTGCGGGAGGCGTCGCACCGCGAGGCGGCACTCATCACGTTTCTGGTCACGCTCAGCGGTGTCGTGATTGCCGGCGTCGGGTCGGCCTTTTGGGGTGTGGTGGCAGGTGCCATTGCACTGGTTGTTCAACAGTTTGGGCGGGCGCGTTGATATGAATATCCTGTTTGTTGCTGATCCACTGGAGTCGTTCAAGATCTACAAGGACACCACGTTTGCCATGATGCGCGAGCTGCAGCGCCGCGGCCACACGCTGGCGGCCTGTGAGCCCAAAGACATGATGTGGCAGCGCGGAGGCGTGGTGACGGCGCAGGTGCGGGACATCACGCTGACCGGCGAACCGGAGCGCTGGTTCAGCGTCTCGCCGGCGCATCCGCAGGGGCGTGCGCAGGCCCTGCGGGATTTTGGCGCCGTGGTCATGCGCAAGGATCCGCCCTTTGACCCGGAATATTTTTACGCCACACATCTGCTGGAGCAGGCCGAGCGTGAAGGCGCCAAAGTGTTCAACAAGCCGCGCGCCTTGCGTGACCACCCGGAAAAACTCGCGATCATGGAGTTTCCGCAGTTTATTGGCCCCACGCTGGTGACCAGGGATGCCGGTGACATCAGGCGGTTCCATGCCGAGCACAAGGACATCATCCTGAAGCCGCTGGATGGCATGGGTGGCACCGGCATTTTCCGGGTGAAGGAAGACGGGCTAAATCTGGGCTCGATCACGGAAACACTCAATGGCAACGGCGCCCAGTCGGTGATGGTGCAAAAATTCCTGCCCGAGATTGCTCTGGGCGACAAACGCGTCCTGGTGATTGGTGGCAAGCCGGTGCCGTTTTGCCTTGCGCGCATTCCGCAGGGCGGTGAAGTGCGCGGCAACCTGGCGGCGGGGGGCAAAGGGGTGGCACAGCCGCTGTCGGCGCGGGACCGTGAAATTGGCGAATCGCTGGGCCCCATTTTGATGGCGCGCGGTCTGCTGCTGGCCGGCGTGGACGTGATCGGCGACTGCGTAACTGAAATCAATGTCACCAGTCCGACCTGTTTTCAGGAAATTTACAATCAAACAGGCTGTGATGTGGCTTCCCTGTTCGTGGATGCACTGGAGGCTGCGGTATAAACGCGGTCTTACTTAACTTCAAGGGGATCCCATGAAAGCTCTTTTCGCTGTTTGCGCCATCGCAGCCGCGGCTTCGACCAGCCTGTCGGCCCAGACCCTCACCGATGTGAAACTGGACCCTGTTCAGGGCATGGCTGCGCAAAACGTGACAGCTGCCATCACGCTGGAATCCGAAAACAATGCCAACTGCGGATTGAAAGTTCATTGGGGCGACGGCGCCACCCAGGAAATCAAAGTCACCAACAAGGAATCCATCCCCTACAAGGCGACCCACGCTTACGCCAAGGGCGGTGACTATCAGGTCATGATCGAACCCAAGCGCGTGGGCACCCACCTGAAGTGCAATGGCAAGAACATCACCGTTGCCTACAAGGTGGCGGCACCGGTTGCCGCCGCACCCGTTGCAGCCGCTTCTGCACCGATGAAGGCCGGCCCCTCATGCCCTGAAGGCTGGAAACTGGATGCCAAGAGCGTGAACAAGAAGACTGGTGCTTACGGTTGTATGGCCAAAGCCGGAACTGCCTTGCCGGAGAAGAAACCTGCCTGCCCGGGTAACCTGACCTATTCCGAGAACAGCAAAAAAGGCATGCTGGGCTGCAAGCCCTAAGCGGCCAGGCTCAGTTTGAGGTTTGTGAGCGGCAGCGGACTGCCGTTCACAAACGTCATCAACTGTCCGCAGGACAGTGGCGTCCACGCCTCGTTGGTGGTCAACGGCTCGGTGACGACGATGGCCAGCCGGTCATCGGGGCCATTGAGGTCGGCCAGATCAACCTTCACGTCTTCATCCTTGAGCTGGACTTCCGCGAAAGGGTATTCGCGCACGATGTAATACAGCTTGGTGCTGGCGTGTGTCCACAGCGCCTGGCCATTGCTGAGCAGGAAGTTGAACGTGCCGTGCTTCGCAATGCGCGGAACCAGATCGGCCAGCGTGAACGTGAGCTCCTCCACGCTGGGTACGCCCGCATGGGATTTGGCCAGCTCCTGCATGATCCAGCAAAAAGCGGCCTCGCTGTCGGTGTCACCCACCGGCTTGAAGGCACCATGCAGGTTGGGCGCAAAGTCTTTCAGGTCCCCGTTGTGGGCAAACACCCAGTAGCGGCCCCACAACTCACGCACAAACGGATGGCTGTTCTCCAGCGTTACGGCGCCCACCGTTGCCTTTCGCACGTGGGCAACGACGTTGTGACTCTTGATGGGAAAAGTGCGCAGCATCTGCGCGATGGGTGAGGTGGAGGCGCTTTCCTTGTCCACAAAGTAGCGAATGCCTTTGCCCGGTGCCGTACCCTCGCTCTCGAAAAAAGCGATTCCCCAGCCGTCTGCGTGGTGGTCGGTGCAGCCCCCGCGCTGTGAAAAGCCGGTAAAACTCAGGGTCAGGCTGGCGGGCAGCCTGCTGTTCATTCCGAGAAGTTGGCACATGGTGGTAGTTTACTGTCGGGTACAGGTTGTGATTCTGCAATGAGATGCAAGTTTCAGGCCTTGTCTGTGCCGGATTCACGGTTTGACGGCTTCTGGCGTGGTTTTCCCGCTATTTTTCCTGCTGTTTCTCACGCAGCTGCCAGGCCGCCACCAGGGCCAGCCCGCACAGTCCTGCCAGCATCAGGAATGATTCGTCGAACGCTGCCAGACGCGCCGGGCTGCTGGCGGCGTTGGTCAGCGAGTCGCCGTGCACACCCAGGCGCCACTGCAGCACGATGCCGCACAGACTTACCCCCGCAGCGCCACCGAGTGTGCGCACAAAGTTGATGGTGCTCGACCCCTGCGGTATCAGCGCAGTGCTCAATCCCCGCATGGCACCCAGATTGAGCGACGGCAAGATGAAGCCCAGACCAATGCGTCCCAGCACGGCAAACGCCACCACCACGGCCAGCGCGGTTTGCAGATTCACCAGCACCATCAGCGCAAACGAAGCGGCCAGCAAGGCCAGGCCCACGCTCACCAGCACATGTGTGGCGTATCGGTCTGCCAGCCGCCCCACGATGGCAATCGTTACAGCCAGCACGACGCCGGCTGGCAACAAAATGGTGCCCACGTGAGAGGGGGAGAGTTGCAGCCCCAGCTGCATGTAAACCGGCAGCAGGTAGGTAGACCCAAACAGCGCCATCCCGTAGATGAACGCCACAATGCTGCCCATGGCGAACTGGCGATGCGAGAACAGCGCCTGGTCCATCAGCGGCGCATTGCCAATGCCCTGTTTCACGGCATGGCCCAGACGCCGTTGCCGGGCGACAAACCAGATGAACGCACCCACCGCTGCGGCGAGCAATGCCAGAGTGCCCGCAGACAAGCCGCTGTGCAGCTGCACCAGCCCGTTGAGCAGGCACAGCGTGCCGGTGCTGGCCAGCAGCAGGCTGGGCCAGTCCAGACCCGCACCGCCGCGTGTGGCGGCGGCGCCTCCCGGCGCGGTCACGGGGACAAAGCGGTAGGCCATCCACAGCGAGACCAGACAAAACGGCACCACCATGAAGAAAATGGAGCGCCAGCCAAACAGGTCCACCAGCACGCCACCGATGCTGGGGCCGATGGCCGGTGCCAGCACCACGCCCATGCCAAAAATGCCGCTGGCGCGGCCCTGTTCATGGGGCTCGAACGCCCGCAGGATGATGATGGCTGGTATCGGTTGCACCACGCCCGCGGCCAGGCCTTCTGCCACCCGGCCCGCCAGCACAAAGCTGAAATCGGTGGCGAAACCGCCCACAATGCCGCCCGCCATCAGCATCAACATACAACCCACATAGGTGCGGCGGTAGCCATAACGCCCCAGCAGCCACGGGGTGGTGAGCATGGACACGGTCATCGCCACCATGAAGCCGGACGCCACCCATTGCGCCCGCTCCTGCCCCAGCGTGAAATGCCGGCTCATGTCGGGTACCGCCACGTTGATGATGGTGGACGACATGATGGACGCCATCGTGCCGATCATCACCGCCAGAAGCAGCAGCCAGCGGTAGCGCTCGCCGTAGTGCGCCTGCAGTTCGGGCAGGGTGGCGGGGTGTGTCAAATGGGTGGGCTCAGGAGCGCGGTTCGGTCCACAACTTGCCGCCGGTGGCCCAGTTTTCGCGTTTGATGTCGGTGATCAGCACGTCCACCGAGTCGGGTGAGCCGCCCAGCACTTCAACGCTGACGCGTGTGATCTCCTGCACCAGTTTTCTTTTCTGCTCGATGGTGCGGCCTTCAATCATTTCGACATGGTAGGTGGGCATGACATTTTCTCCGTGGGTGTAGATGCAAATCCGTGTGGACATCATAAAAGGAATCAGCCTGTGCGGTGCCAGAGGCTGCGGCACAATCACCGGCTGTCTGTCAAACCCGCTCCCATGCCGCTGCGCCATCTCCGTTCTCCTGCCGTCAAAACCGAAGCCTCTGCCCTGTGGCTGCTGGCCTGGCCCATCCTGATCGGGCAGGTGGCAACGGTGGGCATGTCGGTGGTGGATGTGGCCATGGCCGGCCACGCGTCTGCGCAAGACCTGGCGGGCGTGTCGCTGGGCGTGTCCATCTGGCACATCGTCATCGTGACGCTGATGGGTGTGCTGATGTCGGTGAACCCCATCGTCTCGCAGCACGTGGGCGCAAAAGAATTTGGTGCCATTGCCCACGTGGTGCGTCAGGCGCTGTGGAAAGCGCTGGGTGTGGGGCTGCTGGCCATGCTGGTGGCCAATGGGGCCGCACTGGTTTTTGAACACCTGGCCATCGAGCCGATGGTGCGCGCACTGGCCAGGGACTTTGTGCTGGTCATCAGTTTTGCATTGCCCGCCTTTTGCTGCTACCGCGTGCTGTATGGCTACAGCGCCAGCCTGAACCAGACCAAGCCGATGATGGTGATTGCCCTGATCGCACTGGTGTTGAACGCGCTGGTCAACTGGCTGCTGGTGTTTGGCAATCTGGGTTTTCCCCGGCTCGGCGGGCTGGGTTGCGCCTGGGCGACGCTGATGTGTGTGTGGTTTGACCTCATCGCCATCGTCTGGTGGATACGCCGCTCCCCGGCGTATGCGCAAACCCGGCCGTTTGCGTTGGGCCATTCCTCCGCAGCAGCGCCTTCAGCGTTTGTGCGCCCCCACTGGCCCGCCATTCGCGGTCTGCTCAAAATTGGCGTACCCATCGGCATCACCTACTTTGCCGAAACCAGCGCCTTCAGCCTGATTGCACTGCTGGTGGCCGGGTTTGGCACCACGCAGGTGGCGGCGCATCACATCGCGCTGAACTTTTCGTCGCTGGTGTTCATGGTGCCCATGAGCCTCGGCATTGCGCTGCTCACCCGCGTGGGGCAGGCACTGGGCGCGGGCGACCCGGCTGCGGCGCGCTTTCGCTCCTGGGTGGGGGTGGGCATGGCGCTGGGCGTGGCGGCGGTGTCGGCCTGCCTGATTGCGGTGTTCAACACGCAGATCGCCTGGGCCTACACCAAAGACGTGAGCGTGGCCGCACTGGCTGCGCAACTGCTGGTGTTTGCAGCGCTGTTTCAGCTGTCCGACGCCACGCAGGTGTCTGCCAGCTCCGCCATTCGCGCCTACAAGGTCACCCGCCCGCCGATGATCATTCACCTGGCGGCGTTCTGGGGCTTCTCGCTGCCGCTGGGCTGTGTGCTGGGCCTGGCACCCACGTGGCTGCCGTGGCGGCCGGTGGAGCCGATGGCTGCGCAGGGGTTCTGGATCGCGCTGATCGTCGGGCTCACCATCGCGGCGCTGGGGTTGACGTGGCTGCTGGACTCGCTTTCTCGCCAGCGCGTGCGGGTGGCGATTTCACGAGGCAAATAAGGGCTAAATTGGGTGCCAAATCGGCCTCTAGCCCTCGTCCACTATGCGCGAGTAGCTATGAATTGCGTAGCACCGCACGCATTTTCTAAATCTGTTCGCACCTGTCTCAGGCTCGCTTCGGTGAACACCTCTTTTCAGCCTGATTTGCCGCAGGACTCGCGGCCGCCATGTTTGCCCCCAGAATAGATGCCTGAGGGGCGCGCAGCCACCAACGACTCAGGGACCGGTGTTGAACAAGAAAAATCTATCCGAAAGCGACATTTGCGACAAATTCATCCGTCCTGCAATGGAGCGGGCGGGCTGGCATGCGCTGGACCAGATATTTCGTGAATTTCCGCTCCGGGCCGGGCGAGTTGTTGTGCGCGGCAACAAGTCGCAGCGTGACCAGAGCACCGTGCTGCGTGCCGACTACGCCCTGTTTCACAAACCCAATATCCCGCTGGCCGTGGTGGAGGCCAAAGACAACACCCACGCCGTGGGCGCGGGCATGCAGCAGGCGCTGCGTTATGCCGAGCTGCTGGATGTGCCCTTTGTTTTCTCCAGCAATGGCGACGGCTTTGTGTTCCGCGACGCCACCCTGGCCACCGGCGTGCTGGAGCAAACCCTCACGCTAGCCCAGTTCCCCAGCCCGGCCGAACTCTGGGCGCGCTACTGCGCCTGGAAAGGCTGGAGCGCAGAAGTACAGCGCGTCGCCGCCTTTGACTATTCCCCCAGCAAAACCCCGCGCTACTACCAGCTCAACGCCATCAACCGCACGGTCGAGGCCATCGCCGCCGGACAAAACCGCGTGCTGCTGGTCATGGCCACGGGCACCGGCAAGACCTACACCGCGTTTCAGATCATCTGGCGGCTTTGGAAGAGCGGTGCCAAAAAGCGCATCCTGTTCCTGGCCGACCGCAACATCCTCATCGACCAAACCATGGTCAACGACTTCCGCCCCTTCAAGGGCGCGATGGCCAAGCTCAGCCCCAACGCCAAAGGTGTGGAGCGCGTCAACGCCCAGGGCCAGATCGAGGTGGATGACGTAGACCTGGCCGTGGACAAAACCACCAAGGCCGTCAACAAGAGCTACGAAATCTACCTCTCGCTCTACCAGGCCGTCTCGGGCACCGAGGAAGAGCAGAACATCTACAAACAGTTCAGCCCGGACTTCTTCGACCTCATCGTGGTGGACGAGTGCCACCGCGGCAGCGCCAACGAAGATTCCGCCTGGCGCGACATCCTCACCTACTTCGCCAGCGCCACCCACGTGGGCCTGACCGCCACACCCAAGGAAACCAAAGACACATCCAACAGCTTCTATTTTGGCGAACCCATTTACACCTACAGCCTCAAGCAAGGCATTGAAGACGGTTTTCTCGCGCCCTACAAGGTTATCCGGGTGGACCTGGACAAAGACACCTTCGGCTGGCGCCCCACCGCAGGCATGACCGACAACACCGGCCAGCTCATCGAAGACCGCGTCTACACCGGCTCCGACATGAACCGCTCGCTGGTGTTGGAGAAGCGCGACGAGGCCGTGGCCGCGAGGATCACCGAATACCTCAAGGCCACGAACCGCTTCGACAAGACCATCGTGTTCTGCGAAGACATCGACCACGCCGCGCGCATGCGCCAGGCGCTGCAAAACGCCAACGCCGACATCTGCAGCGAACGGCCGAACTACGTGGTGCAGATCACCGGCGACAACGCCGAGGGCAAGCGCGAACTCGACAACTTCATCGATCCGGAAAAGACCTACCCGGTCATCGCCACCACCTCAAAGCTGATGAGCACGGGCGTGGACGCCCAGACCTGCAAGCTGATCGTGCTGGACCAGAACATCAAGTCGATGACGCTGTTCAAGCAGATCATCGGGCGCGGCACCCGGCTGCGCGAAGACCTGGGCAAGAGCTGGTTCACCATCCTCGACTTCAAGCGCGCCACCGAACTCTTCGCCGACCCGGCCTTCGACGGCGACCCGGTGCAGGTGTACGAGCCCGGTGCGGGCGACCCCATCGAGCCGCCGCCCGCCGAAGAGCCGCCGGGCATCGGCGATGCC
>Ga0116157_10005242_pt1 | contig 11959 bp, 9 predicted proteins | sample AD_UKC048_MetaG_FD_89882 | JGI IMG/M metagenome (GOLD analysis project Ga0116157, IMG submission 89882) | Active sludge microbial communities of municipal wastewater-treating anaerobic digesters from USA - AD_UKC048_MetaG | ecosystem: Engineered > Bioreactor > Anaerobic > Digestate | place: USA... | reverse complement strand
GCTGTTTGATAATCATCAGCGTAAGCAGAAACTATTTCAGTAAAATAACTAGTTGAATATTTAGAGCTAACATTTTGGGCACTGACAGCACCGTACTGATACTCATCTCCGAATATAACCACTTGTTTAGCTCTTAAAATAAGAGAGATTGAATCGGCAATAGAAACTTGAGAGGCTTCGTCAATAATAAGGACATCGATTAAATCCTCTTGCATTGGGAAAAATTTAGAAATTGTTGATGGTTCAGCAATAATACAAGAAACAGAAGAGAGTAATACTTTAGCTTCGTCCATAGAGAATCTTTTACCACCTTCATAAGAAACTTTTATACGAGCAATTTCACCCAAATGATTATTAAGATCCTTTAATCTTTGATCATTAATATTTTCTACCTCTTTTTGTTGAAGTCTAAAATAAGTTTCAACATCGCTTTTATTAAGTGATAAAGAGTTTTCTTTTTGTGACAGTTGGGAGTGAAGTTGAATCCATTGCCAAATTTTAGTAGCTAAATTATCAGTGCCAAATAGTTTTGATAAACTACTTAAATTATTTTCAGTCACATCAACTGTTTTTAAAATTGATCCATAAGTTGCATAAAGTTGGGTAAATATAGAAAAAATCTCCGGATCAAATATTTGTGGTGACTGACTAAATTTCTTCATTGTGTCAAAAATTTGGGTGATATTTTTTTGACTATTATTAGGAAGAGATTTATAAGATGAAATTAAATTTAGATAAGGTTTAATTGATAGAGCAAATTGTATTTTTTGAATACTTGAAGTAATTTCCTCAATAGTTATAGAGTTTGCGTCCTTTCCAATATATTGAGAGATATCGTTTAAATTACTTTTATATTCCAGCAATTTTAATTGCAATAATAATTCTTTTAATTGATTTTCCTTAGGTCCTTTTCCAAAAATTTTAGGAAATATTCCACCTACAGTATCTTTAATTGTTAGTTTTCCAAGACTAATATTGGGTTTAAAATATTTTTGAAGTAAAACTATTAAATCAAGAAATTTCTGTGGAATTTCATTAATATTTATTTTTTCATCGATTATGTCGGCCGAAGTTTGATTCAATTTTTCGCAAGCATCAATAAAATCAGGAATATTTTGTTGGTGTTCCAAAATAAATTGATATTCATCTAAACTAATATCTGAAAAAATATTTAAAGTGTCAGAGTCTAAAAATCCTTTTAATTTTGCAAAATCAGTAATTTGTTTAGGAGTAGTGATGGAAGAAATAATTGTCGAAATATTTGAGTCAGTACAAAGTTCAGTTTCTATAACATTTAAATTAACAAAATTCTTAATTTGTTGTTGATAATCTATATTTTGTTTAAGTTTATTTTCAACAGTAGTAATTAATTTTTGCTCAAGGTTGTCGGTATCACTTTTTAGTGCTTGGTAATTAAAGTTTAGATTTCTTTCATTGGCTGCATTTATAACACTTGTCTGCAAAGTATTAGGTAGGTTATTAGCAGAACCTGTTTCTTTGTCCATCCTAACAATGGAAGGTTTTGCTTGAGGATGTAGACTTTTAAACTTATCCGTCAACATTCGATCAATAACATCCAAAGCTTCTTTTTTATGCGAAGTGACGACTACTGATTTTTTTTGTTCATTAGCCCAATAAGTCAAAGCCGCAATAGTATGAGATTTTCCAGTGCCAGGAGGACCATCAACCACAATAATATTATTTTTTTGATTACCGAGAGCTAAAAGAATTCTTTTTTGTGAATTGTTTAATGGAATTGGACTGTCTGAAATATATCGTTTGGGAGATTCTAATGGAAAATTGTCTTTAAATACTTGATCAACCTCTTCCTGATGATTTGGAACAGTACCTTTAATATATTGATCAATAAATCCAGAAAATTTACTATCTTCTCCTAACTCAAGATTAGTCATAAGTTCTGAATAATCAAGCAATTTTTTATCTTCGTTTATTACAGTTTGTAGACCAATGCGACTTTTTATTTGAGGATATTCTTCTTTTGCATGAGTAATTGGATCAAAGGCAGATTCTAAAACAAACGGTGTTTGAAAACCGTATTGATTTTGGAAAAATGATTCGATACCGCCTAAATGAGATTTTGCTAATGCAGGAGATGAGGCTCGAGGTATGGTTAATACACTATCAAATTTAAAATAATTGATAGCTGGAGTATTAAGTAAAATTAAATTTCTTGGAAAAGACAATGTAATCTCAGTGGTATTATTTTTAAATTCTGCCTCAACAAAATAAACAGGGTAACTTTCGGAACTTTTTTCTAAATTATGAAAAAATAAATATAAAGTTCCAAGTTGAGCAAAGTCGGCATATTTTTGTAAGTTGTAAAAAAGGTCATAAATAACAACATCGTCAACATTTTTTTCAAAATAATCTTTTATTGAATTAATATATGATTCAGAATCGGAATATTCCTGTGTTAGACGTTTAATTTTTTCAAAGTTCTGATTTATATAATTAGTTATGCCAAAAATTGATGGTGGAGTATGTTCAATATGTAATTCATCCTTTTTCTGGTTAGTTAATTTTTCCTGAAGATTATTTAAACTGGTTTCAAATTGACGTCGCAGTTCTAGATTATATAGACGTAGTGCCTCTTTTTTTGCCAATTCTTTTTGTTGATCGATATTTTCTGAGTTATCTTCTGACTCATCTTTAATACTAGATTCTTCATTGCTAATAGATTGGTTAAGGTAGGAACTATCTAATTTGTTGAAAATAATTTTTTGTACTTCAGAAATAATCTGTTCTTTTGGAATAACAACAGTGTATTTATCTTGAACAATAGTAATCGGCGATAAATCACCATTTTTTATTTTTTCTAGAATTTGATTTTGAAATTCAGGAAATAAGGAAAAATCGAGAGTTAGTTCATTGTTAGTCCACTTATAGTTAATTAATCGTCGGAAATTAAATCTTGTTTCAGTAAAAGTGGCAAAATAATTAAGAATTTGTTTAGGAAGGTTATTCGTACTCATTATTATGACTTGATTATATCTCATGGGGAACTTAAAACCGCTAGTTAATAATAAAATTATTAATGGTATTTTAAAGTTTTTGTGAAGAATTTTGTATAGTGGTTGTCTAGTGTTTGTCTAGTGATTATATGGAAAGATAGGTAATATCTCATTGACATACTTTTTTATAAGAATTACAATTAAATTATCTATAGAAAATGAGTCTAAGTAAATTCCAGGCTCCGCAAATTAATCAAAACAGAACCGAACCGAATCTAGAGATGAAACGTTAACTGTTAATTGTTATTTGAGGAGTTTTTTATGAAAGACAAAATTGAAGTAAAGGTAAAAAAGGTAAGTGTTAATGATTTAATTTCACCAGACTATAACCCAAGGCATTGGTCAAAAGAACAAATTGGCAATCTCAAAGAGAGTATTAAGCGTTTTGGATTAGTTGACCCTATAATTGTTAATTCAGCTCCTGAAAGAAAAAATATAATTATTGGTGGAAATTTTAGATTTAATATTGCCAAGCAATTAGGTTTTACCGAAATTCCAGTTGTTTATATAAACCTCCCAGATATTGAAAAAGAAAAGGAGTTGAATCTAAGATTAAACCGTAATACGGGTGAGTGGAATTTTGAGTTATTAAAAAACTTTGAAATTGAAATGCTTATGGATATCGGTTTTGATAATAATGATTTATCAAAAATTTGGGATGAAAATTTAGAGACCGAAGATGATGATTTTAATACTGAAAAAGAATTAGAAAAAATCAAAGAGCCAAAAACAAAAATAGGAGACATTATCCAACTTGGGAGTCATCTGCTAGTTTGTGGCGATAGTACTCACTCAAAAGTCATTGAAAAATTATCAAAAGAAAAGGTTGTAGATATGATTTACAGCGATCCGCCTTACAACATTTCTCTGGATTACAACAAGGGTATCGGCGGCAAAGGAAAATATGGCGGTCAAACAAATGATAGTAAAACCGAAAGTGAATATTTTGAATTTCTTCAAAAATCACTTCAAAATGGCTTATCAATTTCCAAACCAGATTGTCATGTTTTTTACTGGAATGACGAAAACCATATAGGGTTAATTCAAGATTTATTTAAAAAAACAGGAATAGATAACAAAAGAACTTGTTTGTGGATTAAAAATGGATTTTCTCCCACACCCAACAGTGCTTTTAATAAATGTTACGAGGCTTGTATTTATGGAACTATTGGCAAACCCTATATTTCTGATTCGTTGAGAAATCTTAATGAAATAATGAACAAAGAAGTCGGATCGGGCAACAGAACAATTGATGACATCTTAGATTTATTAAACATTTGGTTGGTTAAAAGATTGCCGGGCGGTGACTACGAACATCCAACTGAAAAGAGTCCAACTCTTCACGAAAAAGCCATAAGACGTTGTACCAAAGTTGGCGATACCATCTTGGATTTATTTGGAGGTTCTGGATCAACCTTAATTGCCTGTGAACAATTAAAACGAAGATGTTTAATGGTGGAATACGAACCAATATTTTGTGACTTAATAATTTCTCGTTATCAAAAATTAACAGGCAAGGAGGTTCAATATGTCAATTAAAAAAGGTGACTTAATTACACTTGGTGACCATCTTTTATTGTGTGGTGATTCGACCAATCAAGAAGAAATTCAAAAGATTTTACACGACAAAAAGGTTAGTTTAATCCTTAGTGATCCACCATATGGTGTTGCTTATGTTGAGAGTAAAAATGGTCTAAATACCACTAAAAATATTCACAAAGAAATTGCCAATGATCAACTACAATCAGAACAATCGTATCAAACTTTTACTCAGTTATGGCTAGATGCAGTTAAGCCATTTTTAAGTCCCAAAAATTCTTTTTATATCTTCAATTCTGACCGTATGCTTTTTGCATTAAAAAATGCTTTAGATGTTTCAAACTTTAAGTTTTGCCAACTTTTAATTTGGATAAAAAATCATGCCGTGATTGGTCGCTTGGATTATTTACCTCAACACGAATTAATCGCCTATGGCTGGTTTGGTACTCATAAATTTTTCAAGAGTAAAGATAAAAGTATTTTGTCTTTTCCTAAACCTCAAAAAAGTTTACTCCATCCAACAATGAAGCCAATTTCACTGCTTCGCCATTTAATTCTCAATAGCTCTCAAATTGGCGATTATGTCTATGATCCATTTGGTGGATCAGGATCAACTTTAATTGCCTGTGAGCAAACCAAAAGAAAATGTCTAATGGTAGAGCTTGATCCAAAATATTGCCAAGTAATTGTTGATCGTTTTCAAAAAATGAATAAATTATGAAATCATTACAAGAGAAAACATTATTTTTAGAACAGATTGAAAAGATTCCGATTATTCAAGTTGTTTGCGAAAAGACAAACATTAGCAGAGCCACTTATTATCGTTGGATTAAAACTAATCCAAAATTTAAAAAACAAATTACTAAAGCAACGAATAGTGGAATTTCACTAATGAACGATGTTGCCGAATCAAAGTTACTTTCAGCAGTAAAAGATGGCAATATGACTGCCATAATTTTCTGGCTTAAAAACAATAATCCAAGATATTCTGATAAAAAAATAAATCTATCAATAAAAGAACGACAAGAATTAATAGAAGCTATCGTATCCTCAGATCCACAATATGCTTATAAACTATTAACCGAGAAAACAATTCAAGGCAAGATACCCAGATTTTTTGCTAATACAATAAACTCCATGATTACTAAATCAATAAAAATTAATCAGTCAAGAATAGATCTTGAAAAAGTAAAAATATTACAAAAATTTAGAAGTCTATAAATTTATGAATATAACTCAAATAAAACAGGTCGTTAAACAAAGGCCATTAAATCCAAAAGAACAAGCAATTCTATTTTTGTGGAATGAAACTAACGGTCATTTTCCAAGCAATTATAAATCAATTTCTGAATCTGTTTTAAATTTTCATTATTTCTTTTCTGATGAGGAAATAGACATTTTAACCCAAGATGATGAATCATTTGATCAACTTGAGTTTGAAAGATGGAATGATTTTATAGACAGTACACAAAAATGTGATTTATCTGGTGTTTCTTGTTTTCAAACTACACTCAGTCTAGTAAACGAATTACCCTTATTTTTAACAAACAACTTAAAACCAATTTTTTCCATCACCTTAAACAAAAGAGTTAATCGCGATGAATTATTATCAGAAATTGCTAGTTCATTTTTAAATTATTATAGATCTCTAATTTCTGTCTTAATCAATCAATACTTCCTTAGCAATGCTTTTGATAATTTGAGAGATTTATCGACGGTCAGATCTCTAAATAATTTATATAAAATGAAGATTAGTCTGAATGAGGATACTGAAGATACCAGAACCAACAATATTTTTAGGCTAATAAAATCAATTTCAGAATCTTTCGACCTAATTGCCGATGATTATCTAATAATCATTCAAGAAAGAAGTTTATTTAAAAATCAAAATATTTTGAGACATGGTTACGAAATTAAAGAATATGTCAAAGACACAATAAATCAATATTATCCAGGAATTTTTCCACCAATAAAAATAATTAAACCAATATTTGAATAATTAATCTAATAAATCTGACAATTTTGTTTTCAATCCCTTAGCGATCTTTTCTAATATTTCTAAAGACGGTGTATTTCTACCTTGTTCCACATAGCCAATATAGACTCGACTCACACCAACCTTTTCAGCTAAGTCTTCCTGCGTCATATCAAGTTCTGCCCTACGTTTTTTAATTCTTTTACAAATAATTTTTGTCAATTTGGAATTACTTCTCATACTCAAAGACTATGAAAATAGGGAACGATACTCCACTAAGCCTGACTTAGCAATTAGGCACGATATAGCCTTGACTTTGTGCTAACCTACGGTTAGCATTGTGTAAATTAGCAATTAAACAAACAAATGAAAAAATGTAAAAGTTGTCAGTCAGAAATAGACGATAAGGCAAAAAAATGTCCTCATTGTCAAACCGATCAAAGAAACTGGTTCATTAAGCACAAAATTACAACCTTTATATTATCAATGTTTCTATTGAGCGGAATAATTCAAGGAATGACTACCACTTCTAGTCGAAACTCAGAGATAATTAATAAAACATCAAATACTACTACTAGTAGTAACAATAAACACGATTTACAAGGAAATATAAGAATAGAGAATGGTCAATTAGTAATTACTAATGCTGAATCAGCTGATTGGACTATGTGTAAAGTTAAACTCAATGGAAAATATAACTATCCAAGTAAAACCTCCGACTGGGCACCAAGTGCAAGAATAGACAAGATTAAAGCGGGAGAAAACTCATATGCAAACTTAAACGAATTTACACTTAATGACGGTTCTAGATTCAATATTTATAGTACAAAAGCCCAAGACGTATCAATAGACTGTGATAACGGATTCGGATATTGGAAATGGTAATAAATAATTAACTTCAATTATTTATTAACACTTGCAGATTGAGATACTAAAAATGATGGCATTTCAGACTTAGGAATATCTTCATTCTCAAGTTCTTTTAATAATGTATCTTTATCTATATCTAAATTTTTAAGTAAAAAATCATTTTTTAATTTAAATGATTGAAATAAATCATCCCACTTTATTGCATAAATTTTATATTTACCAACATCTTCATATAAGAATAGTTCCATACCTTTTTCTTGGTTGTTCTTTAATCTTAAAACGACATCTTCGTCTATATCCTTACCTACAATATAGAACTTCCAAACACGTGTATCACCATTGAAGCCAGGTGTCTTAATAATCAAATCCATATAATCTTGAATTTGTCTTGTTTGTTTTTTACCAATTAAAACACTAGGTCTTTTAAGTTCAATTATTATATTTTCTTCGAATAAAGTGCTATTTGATGGTAACGGTATTTGCCTCGACAAAAATAAATCTGGTCTTCTATCTTTATCTTTACAATCAATTTCTAGTTTTTGGTCGTCTTTTAAGTCTTTATTAAGTATATCTATATAATAATTATTCAATGCAACCCCAAATTTTTTATCAGCAGAAACAAGACTATATTGTTCACCAAAAATCCAAAAACATTCCTCCATCACTTTTTGGATATGATCTCGTTCAGTAGTATATTTCTCAAAATCAAAAACTAATGATTTCAAAATCTCAACATCTTTAATTCTACTAACAGTCTGTTTCATTGTTCTAACAATTTTGTTTATTTTAGTAACTTCAAGTAATTTTGCCAATTCAGCTCTTTCTTCTTTAGTCAGATCATTAACAATCGACTCAATAATTTTTATTATGTTATCTCGTTCATCAGAATCAATAACAAGTTTCAATAGACCAAGGAATGACTTTTTTTGAAGAGGGTCGACTTTAATAAAAAGTTTTGGTTGCAATCTAAAAATAGATTTAGTCAAACTAATAAATTCATTTTTACGCTGAATTTCATACTCACTATCACCAAAATATGGGAAAACTTTTTCATCTTCAAGTTTCTGTATTAAAAAATCTGCATTACGATTAATAAATTCTTTTTGTTTTTTAGATAGATATTTGTGTAATTCAGTTTTGAGTTTTTTAAAAATTTCATCGTCACCAAAAAATGAGATATTGTTTGTGTCAGTATCTGAATCTGGTGTGTACCTATCAAAATAAGTACTTACAATATAAACACTATGATGAAAATCGATTCCGTTCTTATTAAAGGATGTCGCTTGTTTACATTTCTCATTTTGCTTACTATCTAAAAAATAATTGTAATAGTAGGTATCTCCTATATCTGTATTCCATTCAATATAATCAATATTAAACGTTTCCGATTGCTTGTCGTTGTCAACAATTATTAGACTATTCTCTGAATTCGAGATGATTGAATCATAATCAATTGGTTTGTTATTGATAGATAAAGACACATTACGATTCTTGTTCAAATGTAGATACCAACCAAATTCCTTTTTTAAAAAATCTATAAAAGTTGGGGTAATAATTTTACTAACTTTATCACCATTAATTCTATTAAAAGAAACAGAACAACCAGTTGCAATGTCATCATTAATTTCTTTTGGGGATGAAAATTCAAAATTATCTTTATCACTATCTTTAATAGTTATTGAAAATTCATATACTTTTTTCTCTCTTTCAAAAATAGATGTCCAAAATGCTTCTCCAGCAAAAGCTTTAAAGGCAAATCTACCACTTCCTTTACTTCCGTGAACAGAACTACTAGCAATATTCTTTTTTTGTGAATCTAATAAAATACCAAAAGTTTTCTCAAGAGTATAAAAATCAATTCCGCTTCCATTATCTTTCACTATAATAGACTCAACGCCGGTCAAACCATTAAGAGAATAATCAATATCAACAGTAGTAGCACCAGCATCAAAACCGTTCCATATATATTGAGCTATTGCTAAACTAAAATCCTTAATATTATTTGCCTTCTCAACACTTTTATCATTAATAGAAACCTTCATTACATTTTCCATCTTAGCCATATTTTACAGCTAATTTAAATATGAATCTATATCTAGACTTCCAAAAAACTTGCGGTATCTTGTCTTCAAATGAAAGAGGATAAAACAAAACTAATAATCTTGATTAAAAGATTAGAGAAATATTTTTATTGGTATTTAATTTCGAAAGACAAAAATTACATTGATAAATTCTTTTCTATGAGTAAAAAAGTTATTCGGATAATAAAAAACACCTCCTAGACTTCCATAAATATTGCGGTATCGTTCCATCATGGAAAGCATAAAAGATGGAAAGATACAGGAAAAAGAACAAACACAATATTGTCTTTATGCCAGAAAATCATCAGAATCAGATGAGCGACAAGCCATGTCAATTGATTCTCAAATTAAAGAGATGACGGATTTGGCTAATAGAGATGGACTAATTATTAAAGAAATTAGACAAGAAAGTCACTCAGCAAAATCATCAGGATTAAGACCAGTATTCAATCAACTTTTAATTGATATTAGAAAGGGAGAATTTGATGCTCTATTAACTTGGGCCCCAGACCGATTAAGCAGAAATGCAGGGGATCTTGGAACTCTAGTCGATTTAATGGATCAGGGAAAATTAAAAACTATTCGAACTTTTTCTCAATCATTTTCCAATAATCCAAATGAAAAGTTTTTATTAATGATTCTATGCTCCCAAGCCAAACTAGAAAATGATAATAGGGGTATTAATGTCAAAAGAGGCCTAAGAGCCAAATGTGAAGCAGGGTGGCGACCAGGTAATGCACCAGTCGGTTATATCAACCGATTAACTGAAAATAGAATTGCATATGTTGATCTTGATTCAGAAAGGGCATCAATTGTTAAAGAAATGTTTGAAAGAGTAGCTCATCAAGGTCAAAGTGGTCGGACAGTGAAATATTGGTTGGATAAACATGGATTTATAGGTAAATCTGGAAAACAAATGGTTATTGCTGAAGTTTATCGTGTTTTAAGAAACACTTTTTATTATGGAGAGTTTGAATTCGGAGGTAAATTTTACAAAGGCAAACACCAACCAATTATTACTAAAGAACTTTTTGACCAAGCTCAAAAACAATTAGCCGTTCCACCCAAAGAATGGAATAAGCAAGTTTTCCCCTTTAAAGGATTATTTAAATGTGGTCAGTGTGGGGGAGGAATAACAGCTGAAGAAAAATACAAAAAACTTCTTAACGGAAACTTCAAAAAATACATTTATTATCACTGTGCCCGAGCTGTCGATTATGATTGTGATCAACCTTATATTACCGAAGACGACTTAGTCAGACAATTGTTAGCCAAAATAGGAGAAATTGAATTTGATCAAAACGCAATTGATAAAAAAATGAAAGATGAAATCGAAAGATATCATCGACTAAGAGCAGATGTACTTCATCAAGAAATGTTTGAGCAACAATTAGAAGTCATGGATTATCCAATTATTAAAGAAAAATCAGATGAAGAAAGAATTAAGGATTATATGGTCCATGTTTTTAAAACTGGATTTTCAGAAGAAAAATTAGAAATACTATCCTTGTTTAAGACAAAATTTACTTTAAAAGATAAACAAATTTTCAAAGTTAAAAAAATAAATTAATTAAATTATTCGTATTTTTTAACTACTTCATCAAAGTTTTGAATTATACCTAATTTTTTCCATAACCCCTGAACCCATTGTCTGTCTGTAAGTTTGTAGTACGAATAATGATAGTAGTAAATAATTTTATTATTATATTTTTGTTTAAAGTATTTATTAAAATATTGAGCAAGTAAAGAATTTGGAGTTCCTAAAACAATAAAACATGTTTCATTATCTATTTTTATATCTTTCATCTCTTGTTCAAATAAATTCACATTTTTATTGATTAGTTCATCTGTAAGAGTATTTTTAAGTTTTGCAGAATTTGGTTCATCAATACCCTTGAAAATATCAGTTATATAGGAACCACGAAGTAATGTTTCATTACATGCATATTTTAATTTTCTGTCATGTTTCCCAAGTCTAAAATTAATCCAATGACTACCTTTTAAAGGTTTAGATATATTTAATCCCAATAAGACAAATTTTGCATGTAAATCTCCAATATTTTTATCAATAATTGATGAATCTTTTTGATTTTTATAATCCCAAATTGCCCAACTAGAATAAGCACCATATTTTGAAACTAATTCAAGATATTCTTTATTTGGATACATATGGCAAATTGTATCACTTTAATAAATATTAGGATTTAAGTTTAGAACTTTTAGATATTACCTAAGGGAGTGAGTCTGGAACTTTTTTGAAGCTAAACAGGAACAAATCAGAAATTTATCAAAGAGTATCATTGCCTATATTACACGGTACAACAGGGTAAAAACGACATTTGGCGGAGGGAGGGGGATTCGAACCCCCGAGCCTTTTACAGCGCACGCTTTCCAAGCGTGTGGAATGAACCACTATCCGATCCCTCCATAAACTACAGATTTTTTATTTCCACTCTGTAGGG
>Ga0116157_10005241_pt1 | contig 11959 bp, 10 predicted proteins | sample AD_UKC048_MetaG_FD_89882 | JGI IMG/M metagenome (GOLD analysis project Ga0116157, IMG submission 89882) | Active sludge microbial communities of municipal wastewater-treating anaerobic digesters from USA - AD_UKC048_MetaG | ecosystem: Engineered > Bioreactor > Anaerobic > Digestate | place: USA... | reverse complement strand
TTCTTCGACATCACCGCCAGCGCCCATGCGCGTTCGACGATGCTCGATGTGATCGCCGAGGTTGCGAGTCACTGTTTCATGCCGCTGACGGTCGGCGGAGGGGTGCGCACGATCGAGGGGATGCGCCAGATGCTCGAGGCCGGGGCGGACAAGGTGAGCATCAACTCGGCGGCATTGTCGGACCCCGATCTGATCCGGAGCGGGGCTGAGAAATTTGGCAGCCAGTGCATCGTGGTCTCGATCGATGCCAAACGAGTGCGTCCGGGCCAATGGGAAGTGTTCTCGCACGGGGGGCGGCGTCCGACCGGTCTGGAGGCGGTAGGTTGGGCGAAACGCGCTGTCTGCCTCGGGGCGGGCGAGATCGTTTTGAACAGCATAGACGCCGACGGCACGCGGGCGGGCTATGATCTGGAGATCACACGCCGTGTCAGTCAGGGTGTGAACGTGCCGGTGGTGGCGAGCGGCGGCGCGGGCCACTTGGATCACATGGTCCAGGTGCTGACCCAAGGCGCGGCGGACGCCGTGCTGGCGGCCAGTGTCTTCCATTTTGGCACATGCACAGTCGCGGATGTCAAACAGCACCTGGCGGCTCACGGCATTCCGGTGCGTGCGCCCGCGTCCGGCCTCCTGCCACGGACCGGCGCGGTCTCAACATGTGGCAACGGAGTACACGCATGAGTTTTGTCGACGAGTTGAAGTTCAACGCTGAAGGCCTCATTCCGGCCATTGTCCAGGAGGAATCGAGCGGGCGGGTGCTGATGCTGGCCTGGATGAACCGGGCTGCGCTGGAGAAGACGCTTGAATTGGGCCAGACGGTGTTCTGGAGCCGGTCCCGGCGGAAGTTGTGGATCAAAGGCGAAACGAGCGGGCATGTGCAGGCGGTGAAGTCCGTCGCATTCGATTGCGACGGCGACACTTTGTTGATCCAAGTCGAGCAGGCGGGCGCCGCATGCCACGAGGGGTACAAGTCTTGTTTCTACCGCGCCGCGGAGGACGGTGGATCGCGGATTCGGATCACGGAACCGCGGCTGCGGACGCCGGGCGAGATTTACGGCAAGCCGTGAGGGTTCTGCCGCGATGCACTGCCCCACACGAAGCGAATTCGCCAGGCTAGCCAAACAGGGCAACCTGATTCCCGTGGCCCGGCGTGTGCTTGCGGACTACGAGACGCCGCTCTCGGCCTACCTCAAGATACGCGGGTCGGAAGAGTCGTTTCTGTTCGAGTCGGTCGAGGGGGGCGAGCATCTTGGGCGCTATTCGTTTGTCGGGTGTGCGCCGCGGGCCGTCATCGTCCAGCATGGGGACACGGTCGAACTGCGCGAGCATGGGCGCCGCACGACCGAGTGGAAGGTGAGGGGAAGTGGGAAGGGCGAACCGGGCCGGGTGCGGGACGGGTTGGAGGCGGTCGCCGATGTCCTCGGGCGCTTTCATCCGGTGATCGTCCCCGGCTTGCCGCGGTTTACAGGCGGCGCGATCGGGTATCTCGGGTACGAGTTCATCCACGATGTGGAACCGGTGGTGCCGCGTCCCGTGCGGGACGACCTTGGCACTCCGGTCCTGTATTTCCTAATCGCGGATCAACTGCTTGTGTTCGATCGCGTGGCGCAAACGTTGACCGTGATGGTGAATGCGGTGATCGAGCCCGGCGCCGATCCGGGTCAGGCGTATGACACGGCCGTGACCGAGATCGAGAGGTTGGTGTCGCTGCTCGAGCAGCCCAGCCGTCACCCCGCGGTCACGGCCGATCCCGACGCCCCGCCGCTGGCGTTCACCTCGAACCAGCCCCGCGAGCGCTTTCTTGCGAATGTGCTCAAGGCGAAGGAGTACATCACCGCGGGCGACATCATCCAGGTCGTCGGCTCGCAGCGATTCTCCGCCCGGGTGCGGGCGACTCCCCTGGAAATCTACCGCGCGGCGCGCACCATCAATCCTTCGCCCTACATGTTTTTGCTCGAGTTGGACGGCTTCGCGCTGGTTGGGGCGTCTCCCGAGATTCATGTCCGCTGCGAGGATCGGCGCGTCGAAATCCGCCCAATCGCCGGGACCCGTCCGCGCGGGCGGACGGCAGAGGAGGACGCGGAGCAGGAGCGGGATTTGCTGGCCGACCCCAAGGAACGCGCCGAGCATGTCATGCTGGTGGACCTGGCGCGCAACGACCTCGGGCGCGTCTGCGAGTATGGCAGCGTGAAGGTTCGGGACCTGATGGTGATCGAGAAGTACAGTCACGTGATGCACATCGTGTCGCAAGTGGAAGGCCGGTTGGCGGCGGGCAAGACCCCGTTCGATCTGATGCGAGCCACGTTTCCCGCGGGAACGCTTTCGGGGGCGCCGAAGATTCGGGCGATGCAGATCATTTCCGAACTCGAGCAGACGCAGCGGGGGCCTTACGGCGGGTGCGTCGGGTACTTCTCATTTGGCGGGAATCTCGATTGCTGCATCACGATCCGGACCGCCCTTCTGAAGGACGGTCAAGCGTTCGTGCAGGCGGGCGGGGGCTGGGTGAGCGACTCGAAGCCGGAGAACGAACTGGCGGAGACGCTCAACAAGTCGAAGGCGATGTTCAAAGCCCTCGCCATGGCGGAGAGCTTCACGGGGTGGGGATCACAAGCCGCGCTCTCCGCGGAGGCGAGTTCAAGGGGGTGATCCGGGCGGGGTCTTGCGTTCGGGGGCGGCCTCGGTGTTGAGCGTTCGCCCGATTGTCTGGAGGCGCCGTTCCAGGTCGGCGATGCGCTTGAGGAGGTCGGGGAGCCGGTCCAGGGCAACGAGCTGGCGTTTCATCTGCCAGTCCGGGCGCGCGGGCGATCCCATCCACCGGCCCTTGTCGGGGATATCGTGCATCACGCCCGATTGTGCGGCAACGAGGACCTGGCTGCCGATCTGGAGGTGGCCGGCGAGGCCGGCCTGTCCGGCGAGTGTGACGTAGCTGCCGAGTCGGGTGCTGCCGGCGATGCCGACTTGGGCGACCACGAGGCAATGCTCGCCGACGACCACGTTGTGACCGACCTGGACCAGATTGTCGATCTTGGTGCCCTTGCCGATCACGGTGGATCCAAGCGCTCCGCGATCGATCGTCACGTTGGCCCCGATCTCCACGTCGTCGTTGATCACGACGTTGCCGACTTGGGGAATCTTGCGGTGAACTCCCCCGTCCGTCACGTAGCCGTAGCCGTCCGAACCGATGACAGCGCCGGCATGGACGACGACGCGGTTGCCGATCCGGCTTCCGGGATAGACCGTGACTCGCGGGTAGAACCTTGCGTCCTCGCCGATGCGCACTTGCGCTCCGACGTGCACCATGGCCTCGAGGACCGTGCGCGCGCCAATCTGCGCCCTCTCACCGACGACGCAGTAAGGGCCGATGTGCGCGGAACCGTCCACCTGGGCCGTCGGGGCCACCAGAGCGGTGGCGTGAATGCCGGGTGCGAATATCGGATCGGGGTGGAAGAGCGGCAGGACCTTGGCGAACGCGATGCGCGCATTGGGGACGCGGATCAGGGCCTTGGTTGCGGACGCCCACTCGCCCGCGACGAGGATGGCGCTGGCGGCGCTCCGCTCGGCGCGAGCGAAATACGCCTCGTTTTCGGCAAACGTCAGATCGCCCGGGCGGGCGGTGTCGGCGGGGGCGAAGCCGCCCAAGGGGATCGAGCCATCGCCGACCACCTGACCTGCGAGGTGGCGTGCGATTTCGGCGACGGTGTAAGGCATAGCGGAGGGGGCTCAGTGCTTGCGCTGAGGGGCGAGCCCGTCGCTCAAGCGGCGATAGGTTGCCAAGGCGAGGAGCGGCCAACTGTTGCGGTACATGTCGTACTTCAGATAGAAGACCCTGGGGAAGCCGGTGCCGGTGATTTCGTCCTCGGACCAGGACCCATCCGAGTTCTGAGTTCGGATCAGATACTCGACGCCGCGAACCAGGCTGGGACGGTCAGGGTCGCCAAAGGCGCAGAGAGCCATCACGACCCAGGCGGTCTGGGAGGCCGTGCTGGGTCCGCGCCCTTTGAACACGGGGTCTTCGTACGTATCGACGCGTTCGCCCCAGCCGCCGTCGTTGTGCTGGACGCTCTCGAGCCAATCGCGCGCCCGGAGCAGCCACGGTTGGCGCATGTCGATGCCGAGCGTATGCAATCCGCGCAGGACTTGCCAGGTCCCGTAGAGGTAGTTCACGCCCCAGCGTCCGTACCACGAACCGTCGGGCTCCTGCTGACAGCGCAGATACTCGATGGCCTTCACGACCTGCGGGTGGTTGAGCGGAAAGCGTTCGTGTCCCAGGACCTCCAGGATGCGCGCCGTGATGTCGGCGCACTCGGGGTCGAGCATCGCATTGTGATCGGCGAAGGGAACCTTGGTGAGGACGTTCTTGGTGCAGTCCTTGTCGAATGCCGCCCATCCCCCGTCTCTGCACTGGAAGGTCAGCATCCATTTGAGCCCCCGCTCGTAGGCTTCATCGCGCCGCGAATCGCTCGTCGGGACCAGGCGCAGCGCCAAGAGCACCATCGCCGTGTCATCCACGTCGGGATTCCACTTGTTGTCGAACTCGAACACCCAACCGCTGGGCTCCACGTTGGCCGGATTCTTGTGCCGCCAATCCCCGCGAAACCGGATTTCCTTGCTCAGCAGCCACTCCGTTGCCCTCCGCAGGCGCGGGTCCTCGGGCGGCAGACCCGATTCAGCAAGGGCGATCAGGGCAATCGCCGTATCCCAGACAGGCGAAAAGCAGGGCTCGATGCGGACCGTATCGGACGTCTCGTGTTCGAGGCCCTTGAGGTGCTGCTCGGCCCGGACAACTTGCGGGTGGTCGTCCGGATAACCGAGGGCCTTGAGCGCGATCAGGGAGTTGAGCATTGCGGGGAAGATGGCGGCCAGGCCATCCGAGCCCTCGAAACGCTCGAGCATCCATCCTTCGGCGCGCTTCAAAGCCCGCCGTCGGAAAGGGTGGATGCCGGCCTGGGCAAAGAGTTCGGCGAACTTGTGCAGGCGATCGAGCCAGATGAAGAAGTTCCGCGTTGTGAGGATTTGCGGATCCCGCTGCAGTCGCAGATCGCGGTCATGATAGCCTTCGGGGTAGAGTTCATCGAGGGAGATGTCCTGCCCCAAGGGCCGAGTCGGCTTGAAATGGTTGATGATGGCGAGGGGAACGAGCATGGCCCGCGACCAGTTGCTCATTTCCCAGAAGTTGACGTGGAACCACTTTCCGATCAGGAGCACTTCGCAGGGAATTGTGGGCACATACTTCCACGGGAACAATCCGAACAACGCGAGGTAGAGCTTGGAAAACGTGTTCATCCGGGGCACGCCCCCGAGATTGAGCGCCACCGAACGCGCGCGCAGCATTCGGGAATCCGTCTCCGGGACACCGGCCAGCTTCAATGCCAGGTAGGCCTTGATGGTGGCGTTCACCTCGGCGGGACCGCCGTGATAGATATTCCAGCCGCCGTCGGGCAGTTGCAGCGAGAAGAGTTGGTTGATCGCCTTTCGCTCCCACTCACAGTCCACCTTGCCGTTCCAATGGTGATAGGCCAAACGGTCCGCGACCAGCGTGCAATCCACGATCAGTTCGCCAACCCAGTAGCCCTCGGGCCGCTGCTCGCCCAAGAGGTACTCTTGCGACCGCCTGATGGCAGTCGCCAAGTCATTCAACCCACGGAGGGTCTGGCCGACAGACACTTCCGACTCCTGCGTCTGCTGGCCGGCACGAAAAGCCAATCGCATTGTCCGGCATTGTTGTCGAAAGCCTGCTGGCGATTCAAGCACAATAGCCTGCGCAATGGGCCCGCGCCGACAAACCAGCCCGCGCCGATTTGACACTGGCCGGCGGCGCCACTATACATTGCGGCTGTCGCGTTGTGGCCCTGCCACAAAACCGAAACAAACCGAAACCCGCAATCTTATGGCAATCGCTGTCGGCTCCAAAGCACCGGACTTCCGTCTCAAATCCAAAACCGCTGAAGAGATCGTGGATGTGAAGCTGAGCGACAACTTCGGGCGGAAGAACACCGTCCTTCTCTTCTTCCCCCTGGCCTTCACCGGCGTCTGCACGCAGGAGATGTGCGCTATCAGCTCCGGCCTCAACACGTATGCGCAACTCGGTGCCGATGTGATCGCGGTGAGTGTGGACAGTCCCTTCGCCCAATCCGCCTGGGCCGAGAAGGAGAAGATCAGGGTCACCCTCGCCAGCGATCTGAACAAGAAAGTGGCGGCGGACTACGGCGTCCTGCTGGCCGACCTGGGTGGGCTCGGCTCGACCGCCGCCCGCGCCGCATTCGTGATCGACAAGGCCGGTGTGGTCCGTTACAGCGAGCAAACGCCGACTCCCAAGGACCTGCCGAGCTTCCAAGCCATCAAGGCTTGCCTCGCCACTCTGCAATAGGCGCCGCCGCGTGGCCGGCTCCGGGCGGGTTCATGCATTTGTGTTTCGCGGATTGCACCGCGCGGGTTGTCTGTTAAGGTTCGGTCCGTGAGGCATCTTGATGCGATTCGTGTTTGTTGCTTGCTGCTGGGCGCGTGCTGGCTCTGCGGCTGCCTCCCATTGCCGGATCAGGAGTCGGAAGAGAAGAATCCTCTGATTCTCGATGCCCGCGCGAAGAAAGCGGCGTACAACTTCCAGGGCGCGGTGGCCTCGCTCGAAAAGGCCCTCGAAGCCAATCCACGCCTGGCCCTGGCGCACTGGGAGCTGGGCTTGATCTTCTGCCAGCACTTGTCGGACCCGGCGGGGGCGATTTACCACTTCAACAAACTCCTCAAGCTGCAGCCGGGATGGCGCCACGCCGAGACGGCCCGGCAGAAGATCAGGGACTGCCAGGTCGAGATCGCCAAGAGCGTGCCGCTGGGTCCCCAGTTGCCCGCCTTCCAGCAACAGTTCGACCGCATGGTTTCGAGGGTCCATGACATGGACAAGGAGATCAACCTGCTCAGGGTGACCAACCAGACACTGCACATGCACGCGCAGCAACTCCAGGCGGAGAACGCCCAGCTTCGAGAAGCGTTGCGCGCCGCGTCCGCCGCCTCCGCCGCCTCCGCCGTGCCTGCAACAACTGCGGCCTCCGGAGCGCCGATCGCCGCCGTTCAGCCGCGTTCGCCGTCGGAGACGCAGCAGGCCAACCGCGGCGTGCCCGGACCGGACCCGACCCGGTCTGCCTCGGCGTCGACTCGTCCCAACACGGCGGTGCACCCGTCGTCTGATGCGCGCAGGCCTTTGGTGTCGGTCTCATCCGCGCCGGCGGCGCCGGCCCCACGCGGCTACCTCCAGTACACCGTCAGAAAAGGGGAGACCATGAGCACAGTCGCCCGCCGTTATGGTCTTCCGCTTCGCACGCTTCTCTCCGCCAATCCGAACATCAATCCGAATCGGCTGAACGTGGGGCAGGTCATCCGCATCCCCGCCACGTAATCCGCGCCGCCCATGGTCAAACGGACGTTCTTTCCCCTGGTCATCCTGTTTTGGGTGATCATGAATGTCCTGCTCTGGCGCTCGGAAATGAGCAGCCACCGGAACAGCGGCAGCCGCGTCCCCATCGCCACTGTCTGGGAACGCATCCTGACGGCGCCGGACGACTCGGCGCTGCAGATTCTTCATCGCGGGCAGAAGATCGGGTTCTGTCGTTGGGTGGCGGCCATCGACGAAACTGCGATGGCGCGCACGGAAGCGGAGCAGGAGGCCGTCGAGGGCCGTGTTCGGGCATTCACGGGCTACACGATCGACCTGGACGGCAATCTGCTCCTCGATGAATCGCCCAAACGACTGCGATTCGCCCTGCACGCGGCGTTTGGCGTCGACCAGGCCTGGCAGAAGTTCCGGCTGCGCCTCAATCTCAAGCCCAATGCGTGGGAGATCGAGGCGGACGCGGACGCCGAGCGGCTTGTGCTGCGCACTGGCGAGCCCGGGAGCGAGTGGGAGCAGGCCGTGGCCTTTGCCGATCTGGCCCGCCCCGAGACGCTCATGGCGCAACTGGGCCTGCCGCCCGCGATCGCCGGGCTGGCCGCTGTGACACGGGACCTGAAGGCGCCGGATGCCGCCGTCCTCGCGCGCGGGCTGGTTTGGGAGGCGCGGAGCGACTGGTTCGCGCTGGGCCACTCGCGGGTGCGTGCCTACCGCATCGAGGCCCGGCTGCTCGACACGCACCGCGCATCGGTCGTGGTGAGCCGCGTGGGCGAGATCCTCCGTGTCGAGTTGCCGGACGACATCGTGCTGGTCAACGAAGCGATCGCCGCCCTTTAGAATCCTGGATCGGTGAGACACGTTGAAGGCAAGTCGAGTTTCAGTGCTGCGTTGAAGGAATCAACCGATGATCGAACTGATCCATCTGGTCAAACGGTTCGGGGACCTGGTTGCGGTGAGCGCGGTGGACCTGGTGGTGCCCCGGGGCCAGTTCTTCGCCTTGCTCGGCCCGAACGCTGCCGGCAAGACGACGACAGTGAAGATTCTCGCCGGCCTCATGAGACCGACCTCGGGAGCGGCGCGCGTCGCCGGCTATGACGTTCAGGAACAGCCGCTCGAGGCGCGGCGCAGGATCGCGTATGTGCCGGACTTTCCGTTTCTCTACGACAAGCTCACGCCCTGGGAGTTCATCCGTTTCACGGGCCAGCTTTTTCGGATGCCCGAGGAGCGGATCGCCGCGGGAGCGCGCGAACTCGTCGCGCGGTTCAACCTCGAACCCTACCTCGCCAAGCCGATCGAGGCCCTCTCGCATGGAACCCGGCAGCGGATCGTGATCGTCTCGGCCCTGCTGCACGCTCCGGAAGTGGTTGTGCTCGATGAGCCGATGGTGGGCCTGGACCCGCACCACGCGCGGGTGCTGAAGGACATTCTCAAGGAGCGCGCGCTCGCCGGCATGACCGTCTTTGTCTCGACCCATCAATTGAGCGTGGCTGAGGAAATGGCGGATCGGATCGGCATCATGCATGAAGGCCGGCTGATCGCCGTGGGCACGCGCGACGAACTGCGGCGTCAGAGCGGCACGTCCGGGGCGCTCGAGCAGACTTTCCTCACGCTCACGCGCCAGGAAGCCAATCTGCGCGAGGAGCGTCCGCACTCCGCCGCCGCGCCCGCTCCTCACGGCGAATGAACAGGCCGATGTCCACGAACCGCGCCCCGGCGCCACGCGCCGCCTCGCCGAGCCCGTTGACGCTGCTGGTTCTGGTCAACATGCGGCAGGCCTGGCGGCGCCTGCTCGCCATTCGACAGCAATCGCGTCTGCTGACCGCTTTGATCGTGTTGTTTCTCGGCGGCTACGCGGCGCTGGCATTCGCGATCTTCTACAAAGGGTTGCGGTTTGCCGGCTCCTTTCCGGGACTGGGCGCGGTGCTGATCGAGCGGATGCTCTTCCTGCTGTTCGCGTTCCTGTTTGGCCTGCTGTTGTTGAGCAACCTGATCATCAGCTACACCAATCTGTTCCGCAATCGGGAGACGTCGTTCCTGTTGCCCCTCCCGATTCCCTGGGGGTCGATCTTCCGCTGGAAGTTCATCGAGTCCGCGCTCCTGGCGTCGTGGGCGTTTCTGTTTCTGATTGCGCCCATGCTGGCGGCGTACGGGCTGACTCAGGGCGTGCCGTGGCACTTTTACGCGGCGACCCTCGGGTTCCTCGGGCTCTTCATCATGCTGCCCGCCGTGGCCGGGTCCTGGCTGGCGGTGAATCTCGCCCGCTTTCTCGATCGCCGGGCGTTCCAGATCGCCGCCCTGCTTGTGGCCTCAAGCCTCCTGGCCGCGACCGCAATCTGGCTCAAGACGGATCCCATCACGGACGAGCAACTCGAGACGCGGGTGCTGGTGGTCCTCGACCGTCTCCTGTCGCGAACCCATTTCGCGCTCTTTCCCCTGCTCCCCAGCTACTGGCTCTCGGCCGGCGTCCAACAATGGGCTGAAGGCGCTCTGGGCGCGGCGTTGTTCTTCGCGCTGGTCCTTCTCAGCCACGTGCTGTTCTTCGGCACCCTCGCGCTCACGCGCATGGGCAACGCGTTCTACGGCGCCGTCTCGATGGTCCAGAGCCGCGGCAGCGCGATGAACCGCTGGCCGTGGTTTCGGGCGTGGCAGCAGCGACTCGACCGCCGGGCCCGCTCGACCGGCTGGCTCGAACGCGCCCTGGCGTGGGCGCGCCCGATCCCCGTCGACGTCCGCGCGGTGCTTTTGAAGGACATGCGGTTGTTCTGGCGGGACACGACCCAATGGGGCCAGACCCTGGTGCTCTTCGGGCTGCTGGGCGTGTACTTCCTCAACCTCCGGCATTTCAGCCAGCAATTGACCAGTCCCTTCTGGATTTTCCTGGTCTCCTATCTCAACCTCGGCGCCTGCGCGCTGAACCTGGCGACGTTCACAACCCGCTTCGTCTATCCGCAGTTCTCGCTCGAAGGCAAGCGGCTGTGGATTGTCGGGATGGCGCCGCTGGGGTTGCGGCGCCTGTTGCTTGCCAAGTTCGCCCTGACAAGCACTCTGTCGCTGGCGCTCACCGCCGGCCTGATCATCCTCTCCTGTCGCATGCTCATGCTGGCGTGGGACCGCACGCTCTACCTCACGGTGGCAATCACGGTCATGACCTTCACGTTGAACGGGCTCGCCGTGGGCCTCGGCGCGCTCTACCCCAACTTCAAGGAAGACAATCCAAGCAAGATCGTCAGCGGCTTCGGCGGCACGTTCTGCCTCGTCGTCAGTTTCCTCTACATTGTCGCCTCCGTCGTTCTCCTGGCCCTGGGCTCGCCCTGGACCCGCTACGGGGAGCCTGGCGGCTCCGGCGTCCTCCCGAGCTGGGCCGCGTTCGTCCTTCTCTCGGCTGCCGTCGGCTGGCTCCCGCTGCGCCTGAGCCTGCGACGCATCAACCAGTTCGAAATGTGAGCCCGCCGACGATCCGGACGCCCCGCGTCGCGCGCGCCCTGGTGCGCTGGTTCGCGACCGCCGCGCGCGATTTGCCCTGGCGCGGCACGCGGAATCCGTACGCCATCTGGATTGCGGAGGTCATGCTGCAACAGACAACTGTCGCGGCTGTGGTTCCCCATTACACCCGCTGGATGCGCGAGTTGCCGACACTTGGCGCCCTGGCCGCCGCCTCGCCACAACGTGTCTACGGGCTCTGGGAAGGCCTGGGTTACTACCGTCGCGCAGAGAATGTGCTGCGCGCGGCCCGGATCGTCGCGGCGCGGCCCGACGGGCTCTTTCCCCGTCGTTTTGCGGAGGTGCTCGCGCTGCCCGGCATCGGGCGCTACACCGCCGGCGCCATTTGCAGCATCGCATTCAACCAACCCACACCCGTCCTGGACGGAAATGTCATCCGTGTCCTGGCTCGGCTGCGCGGCCTTCGCGACGATGTCGAGTCGGCGGGTGCCCGGGCCCGGTTGTGGCAATGGGCGCAGGAACTGGTCGCCGCCGCGGCCCGATTCCGGACACCAGGAGCCTGCGGCCGACTGAACGAAGCGCTGATGGAATTGGGCGCGACGATTTGCACTCCGCGCCCCCCCCGATGCCCTGTGTGCCCGCTCCGCCGCACCTGCGTCGCCCGGCGCGATGGCTCCATCGAGGAGATTCCCCGCCGCCCGGTCCGTCCTCGCCTCGTCGATGTCCACTGCGCCGCCGTCGTCTTCAACAGAAACAATCTCTGGTATGTCCGCCGCCGTCCCGAGGGCGCAGTCAACGCCCGTCTCTGGGAGTTCCCGCAGATCGAGGTGCGACGCGGACAAGGCGCGCTCCCGGCTCTGAAGGTGTTCGCCGGTCTGAGCCCCGGCCAACTCGAACGATTGGGTGAAATCAAGCACACAATCACCCGCTTCCGGATTCGGCTCGAGGTCTACCGCGCGCGGTCCGGCAGCCCTCCGCGCGCGTGGGCGGGCCGGTGGCGGTCGCCGACCCAGATGCGTTGTCTGCCCTTCAGCAGCGCCCATCGCCGGATCGCCGGGATGTTGCCCGGCAGTTTGTCTCGGTGGGAGGTTCATGGGAAGAGCGCAACCGCGGGTTGACGTTCTGGGGCCGCTCCGCAACTCT
>Ga0116157_10005233_pt1 | contig 11972 bp, 7 predicted proteins | sample AD_UKC048_MetaG_FD_89882 | JGI IMG/M metagenome (GOLD analysis project Ga0116157, IMG submission 89882) | Active sludge microbial communities of municipal wastewater-treating anaerobic digesters from USA - AD_UKC048_MetaG | ecosystem: Engineered > Bioreactor > Anaerobic > Digestate | place: USA... | reverse complement strand
TGTCGGGAAGGTCCGCGACATCCCGTTTGGCGATCCGCTCCAAGGCGCTAGCCGCCGCTTCCCGCACCTGGGGGTGCCAATGGGAATCCGCCGCCGCCCCCAGAAGCCCCGTCGAACGTGGATCGCCCAGATCGCCCAGCGAGCGCGCCGCCGATGCCTGGCACAGCCAGTCGGTCGGATCGACGAGCGCCTGTTCCAGGCGAACACGCCAAAATGTGTCGCGCGTCCAGCCCATGGCGCGGAGGAACGCGTTGCGCTCCCGGCTTCCAAGACCGCGGTCGATCCGTTCACGCAGGCCTCTCGCCTGGGTGTCGAGGTCGCCCAGAATCCAGAAGAATCCCGGCCAATCGCGCACACCCAGGGAGTCCCCCACCTGAACCAGGGTGCGCAGCCCACGTGGTGTTCCCGCCGACATGCGGACGAATTCGATCTCCTTGCGCCAATCGGCGTCCGGACGCGCAACGGAGAGGGAATCCAGGAGCGCATCCGCCCGGGGATTTCCCAGCAACGAGGTTCCCAGCAGATCCAAGGCCAATCGCCGGCGGTCCTTGTCGGGATCCGTGCGCGCCACCGAATCCAGCCAGCGCGCGAACGCGGGACGGTCGCCGCTGCGACGGATCCTGTTCCTGAGCGAATCGGAAAGGCGGCCACCGGGGATCCGGCAACGCCCCAGGTCCGAAGCGAAGGCGGCCACCACCCGCGAGACGCGTTCGTTCTCCTTCGCTTCCCGTGCGCGGCGCCATTCGAAGACGCCCCACGGGAGAAGGACGGCCACCATCGCGCCAAGAGCGAGGAATTTCCTGGGGATCGAAACCATGGATGCCAACGTAGAATCGTGTGCCTGTCGCTTGCCGACCGATCCTGCTTCCCGATCGCCACTCGGACCACGGGATTTGCACGCAGGTTCGCCCCCCCTTTTCCTGGACCGTCTACTTTTCGGGATCCATGACTTCCGTCCGCCTTGCCCACAGCCGCCTGTCCGAACTCTGGCCCACCTCCCTGCGCGGAGCCCGCCTGGGTGCCGTGGTGCACCCCGCGTCCATCCTTCCCGACTTCACCCATCTGGCCGACATCCTGCGCAAACCCGGCTCCCCCTGGACGCTGGTGTCGCTCTTTGGACCCCAGCACGGGATCCTGGGCCACACCCAGGACAACATGATCGAGTGGGAGGGAGAAAGCGATCCGCGCTGGGGCGTGCCGGTCCATTCCCTGTACGGCACCGTGCGCAAGCCCACCCCCGCGATGCTGGAAGGTGTGGATGCTCTTCTGGTGGACCTGCAGGACGTGGGCGCCCGCTACTACACCTTCATCTGGACGCTGCTGCTTTGCATGGAGGCCGCCTGGGAGAAGGGGATCGCGGTGGTGGTTCCGGACCGTCCCAATCCATTGGGTGGCGATCTGGTGGAAGGCCCCCTGCTGGATGCCGAATACAAGTCCTTCGTGGGCTTGCACACCGTCCCCGTGCGCCACAGCCTGACCATGGGGGAGATGGCGCGCCTTCTGGTGGCGGAGAAGTTCCCCGGCCTGGCGCTCCACGTGCTTCCCATGGAAGGCTGGCACCGTTCCATGCTTTGGGAGGACGCGAACCTTCCCTGGGTGCTGCCCAGCCCCAACATGCCCACGCCGGACACCGCACGGGTGTATCCCGGCATGTGCCTCCTGGAGGCCTGCACGGCCAGCGAAGGACGCGGCACCACGCGTCCCTTCGAGATCTTCGGCGCGCCGTGGATCGATGCCGCGCGGCTGAAATCCGACCTCGATTCCCTGGCGCTTCCCGGCGTGGTCTTCCGCGAACTGGGATTCCAGCCCACCTTCCACAAGGGTGTGGGCCGCCTGTGCCAGGGCGTGCAGATCCACGTGACGGATCCCGTCAAACTGCGACCCGTGGAACTGGGCATCGCGGCCATGTGGGCGTTGCGTCGCCAGGGGTCGCGCCCCGATCCCGTGAAGATCGATCCGCTGGACCCGCGCGGGATTCCCGACGTCTTCGCCTGGAAGGCCCCGCCCTACGAATACGAACCCGTGAAGCCCGCGATCGACATCCTGGCCGGACATCGCCACTGGCGCGACATGCTGGAAGCCGGCGCTGCGGTGCGGGATCTGTCCGAAGCCTGGAAGCCGGACGAAGCCGCGTGGAGGAAGCGCCGGGAGCCGTTCCTGCTCTACTGAGGCTGCTCCTCGGATCCTTCCAGGACCTTGACCCGCTTTTCCAGCTCGATGGTGTGGAGGGTGAGCTCCTCCACCTTCTTCAGGAGCACCAGGTTCATCTGCGCCAGATCCAGCCCGTTGGTTTCGATCTCCGCCGCGCTGGGGACTTCCGGCAGGTGCTTGTGGGCCTTGGTGTAGGCTTCCACCTCGGAAAGCGGCGCCAGCTGGTATCCGGGTTCGAACACGTAGTCGGCGACGTTGGACGACGAGATCCCGTTGGTGACCACCTTGCCGTTGATGGTGCCGGTGACGGTGGCGTTTCCGTTCACATGGAGCCCGTTGGTGGCGATCCCGGTGCCGCCGAATTTCGCGTCCCGACCCACCTTCGGCTCGGGATCCACGTACTTGGTGGGATCTCCTCCGGCGAAGTTCCATTCTCCGTATGGCTTTGCGGCGTTCAAGGCCGCGAACGAACCCGAGGTCCATTCCTTGGTCGCCACATAGCCGAGGAGTTGCGCTTCGGAAGCTCCAGCAGTCTGGTACATCCGCACCGAGCCGGTGGCGGAATAGAGCTCGAGGACGCCGCCCGCCGAGGCGAATCCGTATTGTGAATCGCCGATGGCGAGCTTGGGAACCTTGGGGTTGGTTCCGTCCGTGTATTGCTTGTAAGATGCGATGTACCCCTCCCTGGCCTGCAGGTAGGTGGCATCCGCCGCGGAAGAGGTGAGTGCGCCCACGTCCGCTGCGGAGAGCGAGGACTTTTCGGCCAGGGCGCCCAAGCCCAGATTCGTGCGGGCGGCGACCTTGTCGGAAAGATCCGACAGATTCTTTCCACTGGAGAGCATCCCCGAGGGCGCGCTGGCCGCGATCTGGGCGCTGACCCAGGCCGCATCCGCTTTCTTGTCCAGGGTTTCCCCCAAGGTCCGCACCGTGGTGGTGTCGGCCTTCGCGCCCAGGGCATCCTTCAGGGACCCGATCTGCTCGGCCTCAGCCTTCTTGGCCACCAGCTCGGCCAGCGCCCGCACCACCGACGTGTCCACCTTCCCCTTCAGCGCCTTTTCCAGATCCGCCGTTCCCACCTTGGACGCGATCAACTTGATGGCGTCCTCGAGAGCGGTCTGTTCGGCCTTGGATGCCTGCAATCCAGTGACCGCCAATTGCACCGTACCCAGCGACGCCTGCGTCGCCTTGGTGCCCACCGTGCTGTCCAGATAGGCGAAGTTCTTGTTGACTTCCTCCGATCGGGCGGGCTGGCCCGAGGAAAACACGGAAGGTACCGCGGCAAGCGAAGCACCCGCGGTAAGGAGTGCGAAGGCGATCAGGCGAGGCATGGAAATCTCCAGGGAAATGGTCGTTGCGGACGAAAACGTAGCACCACCCATCCCCACGATCCAGTCGCTCCCCTACTTGCGCCCCGATCCCTTCCCGGGAACCGGATGCAAGCGTCCCAGCAGATCGGCCAGCGCCCGGTCGTCGCGGATCCCGGTATCGAACCTGTATCCCTTGGACGTGCGCAGAGGCATGCATCCGTCGCCCCCGTTGGCCAGATAGGAATACGTCGCCACCCGTACCGTGTCGTCTTCCCCAAGATCGGCGGCGGCCCCTTCCAGACGGAAGGTCTTCCACCGGTTCTTCTCGTCGCGCGTTCCCGCCAATCCCGCCACAGCTGGATTCCTGCCTCGCCCTTCCAGGATCTTGACCACATGGCGCAGCTTCTTGCCCGTGAGCGTCATCACCACCACGGTGTTCCCGAAGGGAGCCACCCTTTGGACATCCTCCATGGTCACCAGGCCGGAATCCAGGTCGTCGCGCACACCGCCCTGGTTGACGAGGCCAACCCGGGCCCCGTGCGACGCAGCCGCTTCCAGGAGGGAACGTGCGCAAAGATCGGCCAACCGTCCCTTCTCACCGCGGGAGCTCTTCGCGGGAAGCAACGCCACGCGCAAGGCGCGCAGGCTGTCCACCGGAGGGGACAGGCGCACCAGGAGGGCCTCCATCGCGGAATCCGGACGGAACGCGCGAAGGAATCGGCCATCGACGACGGAATCGGTGGATGCGGTGGGCAGGAAAGGGGCACCTTCCCAGGAGACCAGCCGCGCGAGGGAATCGAAGCGCAGGGTGATCACCCCGATCTCCATCCCGTGGCGCCAGGCATGCACCACCGGGACCTTCCGCCCTGGAGCCGCGACGGCCACCACGGGGTAGGGAAGCGGTCGGCCCCCGACAGGGAAGGAACCCATCAGGAGATGATCGTGTCCTCCCACGATGCAATCCAGGCCGGGAATCGCGCGGGCAAGGGTCGTGTCCTTGGCCAGCCCCGCGTGGGACAGGCCGATCACCGGAAACACTCCCGCCTTGCGCAGCGAGTCCACCAGTCCGGCCACCGAGGCGGGATCCGAAAAGCGCAGGTTGCGCCCGGGGTTGGAGATCGAAGCGGCGCCTGGATGGACCAGCCCCACGATGCCGATCCGGCGTCCGCCCACCTCGCGCACAAGGAATGACGGAATCCGTCCCGCCAGTTCCGGCTCCCGCCCGGCCTCCAGGTTGGAGGCCACCACCGGCACGCGCGACGAATCCAGGAATCCGCGCAGGACCGCCGGACCACCGTCGAATTCGTGGTTTCCAGGCACGAATGCGTCGACGCCAAGGCGGCGCACCACCTCGGCGTCGGCCCGCCCGCGGTAGGACGAATACCAGGACGTTCCGGACAGTTGGTCGCCGGCGTGCAACAGCAGCGCGTCCGGATGGGCGCGGCGGAGGGAATCGAAGGCGGCCTTCAGGATCGCGGATCCACCCAGGGGGATCCTGGTGGATCGGCCGTGGAATCTCGCCGACTCCAGGGAAGGATCCAACCGGGAGTGGATGTCGGCGACGTGGACCAGGGTGAGGGAAAAGCCCGTGTCCTTCCTGGCGCTTTGCGGGTGCTTGGCGACGGAATCCGACACGCTACCGGCCGGAGACGCTCCCGCCAGGAGAAGAACGATCAGGATGGAATGCATCTTCGGTGCCTCCCGAGGGCGCCGTCCAGGAGGCGCCGATCGGGAGACAAGGTAGCTGCGATCCGGATTGCGGGTCTCAGGCGACGATCCGGCGCGCCTCCAGGTAGAATCGCTTCTCTTCGGCATGCCCCATGGAGAACGACTTCTTGGGCAGGGGGCCGTTCTCCTGGACCCAGGCGAACAGCCGCTCGCGGGCGATCACCGGGGTGAAGAAGATGCCGGCGCCTTCCGCCACCAGCTTCTTGGAGTCCTCCCAGCCGTGGATGAAGTCGATGCGGGCGGAAGGAACGCTCTTCTGGAAGTTCCCGAACAATTCGTCCACCTTGGCGGTGGGCAGCTTCTTGCCCTTGTAGGTGAGCACGTACCAGTTCTTGCCGTCGAAGTACCCGGCCTTGTTCTGGCCTTCGGGCGAGACCAGCAGTGCCTGCAGTTCGGCTTCCTTGATCTGGGCGACTTCGGCGGTGGCATCGGAAAGCACGGCCTCGGTGAGCTCGGGGATGTCCTTGGTGAACACCGCGCGGTGGATGGGTTCGAAAAACAGGCCCGGCGAGTGGATGTTCACGATCTCGGCCAGGGCGAAGCGGGCCGGATGGGCCTCGATCTCCGCCTGGCTGGCTCCCTTGGCGGCCAGTTCCTTCCTGATCTCCTCCCAGCGGGCCTTGGCGGTGGCCAGGCTGTGGTTGCCGTCGCCCATGGCCCAGAACAGGGGAGTGGGACCTTGGACGGAAATCGTCTTCTCCAGGAGGGCGTCCAGCTTGGAAAGGACGTCGGCCAGCGCCTGACCCTGGATCTTCCAGCCCTTCAGGTGGCCGCCCTGCTGCATCAGCTCCACGTCGTAGACGGACTCGAAGCCCGCGGTCTTGGCCGCCAGGGCTTCCACCACCGCGCGATCCGGATCGTCGATGAGGATCATGATGTGCGGCAATTCCAGCGGGGCCGCGCGGCGCACGGCAAGACGCGGGGGAATGCGCTCCACGATGGTGCCTTCGGTGGCCCGGATCAGGCTCTTGGAGTCGCGGGCGTAGTCGTAACGCTCCAGGTCCATGGCCACCACGATCCCTTCGCGGGTGCCGGAGTGCTCGGTGGTGCGCTGCAGGTACACGATGCATTCGCCCTGGTTTTCCAGGATGCCGCGGGAGGTGTAGTCGGCCATGGCGGCATGGATCTTCTCGATCTTGGCGCCCACCTCGGGGCTCTCCAGGAAGATCTCCGGCAGGGTGATGCGCAGGGTGGACGGCGCCTGGCCCACGATGGTCTCCACTTGGTTTTAGTAGGCCTGGTCGGAGGTGTACTGGTCGCAAGCCACCACGGCCCACTTGGCGAGGTCCGTTCCGGACTTGGGCAGGAGGACCTCGGGAATGGTGATCCCGAGCTTCTTGAGCAATGTGGCGTGGACTTCGGTGGGCTTGGTCATCAAGGGTCTCCTGGTACTGATAGAGACCCGCATTTTAGAAATCCGCCGGGGCTTGGCCGGTAGTCGAGTTCAGACCACGCCGTACACAGTGCTCGAGAAGGATTCCGAAGGAAGAAGGTCGCCCGCGCGATTCTGGCTGACGATCACCACTTTGGTGACGATCGTCCTCGCGCGGACGTTCACGTTGCTGTTGAAATTGTAGGCCCAGTTCTGCTCGGAAGCGATCCGCCTGCGGATATCGGTCACTCCGGCCTTGGCCAGGAACCAATCCATCCGTTTCTTCGCCAGTGCCGAAAGTTTGGGTTCCGGTTGGAGCGTGGCCAATTTCGTTTCCTCGGCGACCTTCGTCTTTTCCAGCTCGGCCTTGGCCTTCGGGTCGGAGGTCGTGGCGATCTTCTGGTCCAGTTCCTCGATCTTGGTCTTGGAAGCGGCGATGGCTGTCTTGTTCTTGGCGATGATCTTGCGTGTCGCATCCATCTCGGCCGGGGTCGGAAACAAGGTCACGACCAGATGCCAGCCATCCGTCTTCAACGCATCGACCTCCACCATGCTGCCGTCCCTCTTCTCCACCGTGAAGGAGAACTCCATCGCTCCGGTCTGCTGCCAATTGAAGCTCAGCTCATCGAAGTCCGCATCCGTGGCGTGGGGATGCTCCCTGCCCATCCACAGCTCCTTGTAGGCTTTCTCCACTTCGTTCTTGACTGCAACGAACCCCGCGCTGCCGTGGGCGGCCTGGATCTGGGCGAGTTTGCGGTAGGGGATTCCCTGGCTTTCCATCACATCCACAGCCGTGTAGGTCTGGGGAGAGGTGACATCCAACCAGTTCCGGCTGCGGGTCAGCAGGTCCGTCCACGCCGCGTCGCTGTTGTCGGAGGCGAGGTCCGGGCAGAGGGTTTCCAATTCCTTGCGGAAGGCGTGCGATGACGTGTAAGTCGCCTTCAGCTCGTCCACGAAGTCGGCATCGGTCACAGCCCCTGCCGATCCTCCGGGACGGTAGGTGAACAAGCGAATCGAAAGCGCCTCTTCCTTGATGTTGGAATTGGCCAGGGTCAGGTAGGTCTGGAGGAACTTGGGAGCCACCAGTTCGCCGCAACCCAGGTACTTCTTGATCTGTTCCATCAGCGAGCTCGTGCGCCCGATGTTGCACCCGCGCAAGACGACACGGATCTTGTCGACATTGGCGCCCGCCGTGGGAACCTTGCCCAGATCGAACTCGTCGGCGATGATGAACTCGTCGGCCTGGTGGAAGTCCGTGTTCGGCGCCTGCTGACCACCGAAATCCATCAGGATCTGGCTCTTGTTCCCGTGCAGGACGATGCTCACCTCCGACCAGGGAAGGGACGAGGCGGCCGGGACGATCTTCCCGCGCAGTTGCGACAAGGTCCTTGGGACGGGGAGGACTTCCACCTTGTCGGCACGGGCATCCCAGTAGCCTTTGGCTGCATTGAAGAAGTCATCGGCGCCGGTCACGATCGCGTAGATGCCGCCGGTCTGGTTGGCGGTCGGGTGGAGGTCCGATTGGCGGACCAGGACCGCCGTCTTGCTCCCGTGCATGACCGGATCCTTGTCCGCCGTCTTCTCCTTGCAATCGAACTTGGTCACCAGCTCGGCCACGCCACCTTCCGATCCCCAGTTGATGTTCGAATCCAGGGGGATGAGGTACGGTCCGGTGGGAGTCGTCTGCTTGGGGCCGCGGATCTTCAGGAGAAGATTCCGGTCGCCCTTGGCAGGAGCGGGAACCGGAGGAGGGGGCGCATCGGGGATGAACACTCCCTTGGCCACCTTCCCGGGGATCTTCAGGAGGCTCTTGGGCGTCGAGCCCGACGTCCCGAACTCCATGTCTCCTTCCAGGATTTCCACGATGGCCACTTCGGCATCGGAAGGCGTGTCGAAAAGGAATTCCAGAGCGTCCAAAGTTGCGGAGGCGGCGGCCTTGCGGAGGACCGACGGGTGCAGGAATCCGTGGACTTTCATTGGTCGCTTCCCTCGTTGGCGGGAGTGGAGGAATCCGCTACCACAGCCGGATCATCCGGCCCTTCCAAGTAGTAGAGTTCCAGGCGATAGGTGGTGGGGAAACGGGACGTACCGACCTCGGCGGTGTAGCCGTTCTCGCTCTTGAAGGCGTAATCGCCACTGGGCAGGTCGGGGAGCCTGAGGATTCCGTCCGCATCGGTGCGCAACAACAGCTCGGATACCGCTCGAGGCTTGACGTGGAAGACTTCCTCGTCGAGAACCACCAGACCGGAATTGGAGTAGAGAGCGCATTCGATCCCGCTGATCTCCTCGGCGAACTCGAGATCTTCGGAGGGTTCGTCGCCCACCTTGGCCAACCCATCCTGCAAATCGGCGAAGCTCTTCGGGTCGGATGCGCACAACAGGACATGGCACTTCGAATCCGGCTGGAAGGAAGGGTCGGAGCCGCCCCATCCCTGGGCGCCCATCCCGAGCAAGGGAGCCGGCACGCTGGCCAGATCGCCGGTTCCGCCCACGTTGGCGAAGGCGGAGATCGCCTGGCCCAGGGCCTTCCAGGAGGCCTCCCCCATGGATCCATCGAGAGGCAGGGAAGTCTTGAACCGCAGGTTGGATTCGGTCTGGAATCCCTTCACGCCTTCCGCGGAAGGGTCGCAGGCCCAGCCATGCACCTTGTTGAGGTGGGTGAGCCAATCGTGGACGTCCTCCTCGGAACGACGCGACCCCACGGCCTCCCACCAGGCCGAAGTGTCGCCGGTCAGTAGGGAGGCGACGGCCCGTCCGCGCGCATCCGCCAATTCCTGTCCTCCTGATCCCCCGGGATCGGCATGGCCGGTGGCCACGAGGAACAGGGGTTTCTCCGAAAGGGCGGCCTCCCTCAGCGCCACCGCCAAGGCCCGGACCAGCCGACGTTCCGATCCCGGACCGGGCACGGCGCTTCCCGCGCGGAAGGTCGCGATTCCGGCTTGGCGAACGGCCACCTTCGCATCGGGCTTTCCCCCGCCTCCGGGCTCGAGCTTCACCTTCTTGTACTTGTCCGGATCCTCGACCGGGTCGTCCGCCGATGTCGCCTTGGCGCCCGGCGCGGGGGCCTTGAGCTTGGGCTCCTGCCCCGGAGCGAACAGACAGATTTCGGCGTGACGGTCGGATGCGTCTTCGGAAGGGTTCGCGAAATCCTCGCCGCAGGCGTAGATTCCCTTCCCGTCTGGGTAGCCCAACGGGATCGCCGGCCAGACCGCTCCGTCCCCCATCCGTTCCAGAGCCAACCGGACCAGCGTCTCGTGGATGGCGCGCCACGTCTTGTCGCCACAGATCCCGTCCACGGCCAGACCAAGCCCGTACCGATCGTTGCATTCCCCCTGGAACGCCTTCACGGCTTCCCGCGTCTTGGGTCCGTCCTCTCCGTCCACGCCTTGAGGATCGCAGGACCATCCGAACCCGTTGGCAAAGCCCGTCAACATCCTCTGCAGGTCCTTGGTGTTGAAATTCGCCGACGCCAGGACGGCCCAAGAGTCCGCATCGCGCTCCAGCAGGGACTTGACGACCTTGGCGCGACGTTCGGACAAGGCCCTGTTGTGGGATCCGGAGCCCGCGGCGGAGGCGAATCCGAACACGATCACCGACTCGGACCCGGATTCCGGGGGAGCGACCAGACGCTTGGCAACCAGGACCAGCGCCTCCACCAGTCCACCCTCGTCGTCGAGCAGCGGGCACTCCCCGTCGTTGTGGAAGGCGAGTTCGGGTCCGCCCACATAGCGACAGATGTTGACCAATTTCACGGGGGTTTCCGGACTCTCGATCGGTCCCGCCTCGGGATCCGACTGGCACGAAACCTTGTACAGGAGATCGGTGCCGAGTTCCGGCTCGGGCATGGGGCAATGGAGGGTCAGGGATGTCTCCACGACCGCATCCCCGGCGGTCGCGCCAAAGGCGACATCGGCGGCTTCGAACAGGTCCGTCCAATCCGGGGTGGACGGTTCGCGGACCCACAGCTTGAAGGTCACCTTGCCCCGGACAGGTGGATCCTCCTGGTGGACGGTGCACTGGACCTGGGCGTCGTCGTCGGGAATCAGACTGTCGGGAGAGACGAACCTGCAACCGGAGAGGGAGATCGCCCCGGTTGCCGCCTGCGTTTCCTCCGGCCACGGATCTTCTTCCCGGCACTGCTTGAGGTAGGCATCGGAGTCGTACTTCGACTTGGATTGCGACGTTTCCGGCGATTTGGACGCCGCGATCTTCGATTGGATCTTTTCCCAATCCAGGGAACCATTGGGCTTGGCTTTCGACTGGTCGAGCAGACTGCCACCCTTGAAGATCAGACGAAATGCATCCGGATTCGAAGATTGGTTCACGGGTACGTCTCCTGCGCGAGAGAAGTTTCCAATCTAGGTTCTGGTCAAGCCTCCACGGCCCACTTGGGGAGCTCCGTTCCGGACTCGGGCAGAGGGACCTCGGGAATGGTGATCCCGAGCTTATCCAGCAATGCGGTTTGGGCTTCGCTGGGTTACCAGGATCCACGATCCCTGTTGGGATGGTTGGAATCAGGAACATGGCCTTTCATCCACACATCCAGCCAGGAGGTGTCCGCACGCGAAGCAGGGCAATCGCCGCAGATGTAGATCCAGGACCAGTACTGGTCCTCGGGGTCCTTGGTGTCGTTGGCCCGCTTCAACCAGAGATCCTTCCGCATCTGGTTGGGCAGCTGGACCTTCGCCTTCTGGACCTCCTTCCGGCCGTTCTCGCGCAGCCACTCGTCCACGAGCGACTGGGAATCCTGCATGTTCCCCTTTTCGATCGCTTCCTTCCGCTTCCTTTCACCGATGTCCTGCCCCGCGCGGTAGACTGCGACATCGGCGTCCTTCATGGGAATGTTGTGGTTGTGTCGATCGTACAGGCCGTCTTCGAATCCGGTGATCATGATCTCCGAATCCTGGGGAATCTGCACGTCCCTCAGCTGTTGCAGATCGTAGCTGGCCTTCAGATCCAGGTAGGCGCACACCAGGAGGGCAACGAACCCCACGATGACTCCCGCCAGCATGAGGACGTCGAAGGTGATCGCCGAGAGGCAAGGGAAACGCTTCACCAAATAGGGAAGCAATGCCCGCCAATTGGGAACGACGCTTCCCGTTGCTCTGACTGCGACCGTCCCCTTGAATTCCCCTCCTTCCAACGGAATGGAAATGGGAACGCATGAGAGATTGATGCTCAACGAGACCGTGGTGAAGTCGCTTTTCCAATGGCCGGTGTCATCTGGTTTCCAGGTGAACACGGAGGCTGCAAGCTCCAGCTTTCCGGCAACGGGAATCACCGTATCATCGATGCTGAAGCCTTTGTAGCAGACCTCGATGCCGGCTTTGATTCCCAGATCGATGGTTGCCGCTTTTTCGCCGAGATCCGTTGCCGACGCATATTCGTCGAGGTTCTTGGCAACCTCCCAATCC
>Ga0116157_10005231_pt1 | contig 11973 bp, 15 predicted proteins | sample AD_UKC048_MetaG_FD_89882 | JGI IMG/M metagenome (GOLD analysis project Ga0116157, IMG submission 89882) | Active sludge microbial communities of municipal wastewater-treating anaerobic digesters from USA - AD_UKC048_MetaG | ecosystem: Engineered > Bioreactor > Anaerobic > Digestate | place: USA... | reverse complement strand
CCTTGGCCGCCGCAGCCTTGGGGGCTTCGGGGAGAATGACCCCGAGGGCTCCACCGACCGGGGCTTCGTCCGCCTCGGGCTGGTTCCTGCTGATCTCGTCTTCAAGTTTATCTTCGCCGGTGTCCGGCTTCATCGTCGCTTTGCGCATTGTTCACGCCTCCTAGAGTTGGACGTTACCAGGAGGGAGGGAGGAGCGCGATGGCCCCTCCCTCACCCCACTGGCGGTCAGGCACTAGGCCAGGGCGTGCTCAAGGCACACCGCGCGCTTGTAGCGCTCGGGGCCCGACGGTGCGGTGATGTCGCTGGGGGCGGCGAACGACGTGGAGATGCTCCAGGCGATGCCGACCTTTTGCTGCAAGCGGTCCATCGGCGCGCGAAGGATCAAACGGATTTTCTCCGTGAGAACTTGCATGCCGTTGTTGGTGACGTTGAACTCGCCGATCTTGCCGTTCACGCCGGCTTCGGTGATGAACTGGTTCTCGTCCATGCACTTCTCGTACATGCAGCCCTTGCCGGTGATGATGACGCGACCGATTTTCACGCCTGCGCCGTTCACGGTCTCGGCTCCGAGGTCTTCGGAGTAGACGCCCTGGAGCGCCGTCGAGGTGGTCGTGCCGGAGTTGTTCTTCGTGGGCGACTCGGTGTTCATGAAGAACATGACACCGGCGATCGTCCCGACGAAGCCCTCCTTGTAGATGTAGTGCTCCGGGAGGCTCTGGTTGAGCCGCTGGAAAACCGGGTCTTGGTAGAACTGGGCGTTCGCCGCACCGGAGATATGCGCGTGGAAGAAGCCGTCCTCGTGCGGGGGCACGTTCGCGTCGCGGAGGGCCGCCACTGCGTTGATGACCTGCTGGAGGTTGAGCGTGTCCGAAGGGCCGATGCTGTCGATGGACGCGCCACCGGAGCTGCGGATGACCTTCGGGGCGTAGGCGCTGACGAACGGCGCGCGCGTGGCGTAGCCGTTGACGAGGCCCGCGGCGAGCGTGAGGGTACCGGGACCATCGGGATCGGCTGCGTTGTTCGGGTTGAAAGCAATGATGCTCACGACCTCGGAGGTACCGCCAACGCCGATCGTCGCGGCGAGCGGGGTGCTCGGCGAAACGGGCATGGGGCGGATGGTGATGCTCGTGATCACGTCGCGGAAGCCGTTGAGGGCTGCGACCGGGATCGTGGTGGCGCCCGCGAGGAGAGCCGCGGTTGTGACCGAGTTGCCGCTGAGGTACGCCTTGAACAGGCGGTTACGGGCGACGCGGTTGATGGACTGCCCAGCGTTGAGGCCCATCTGCTTGATGCCGGCGAGGAACAAGTTCGACGCGGCCACGGCTGCCGTCGGGATGTTCACGTCCTTCGCGTTGGCGAATTGCTCCAGCTTCGCAGTCCACTGCTCGTACGGGGTCTCGCTCGGGAGCGGGTCCGTGCCGGGGACGATCGGCTTGGTCACAGGGGCGATGATGCCCTCGCGCGTCATGAAGTGCTCTTCGCCCGAACCCGCGGGCCACTCTTCCATGAGGGCTTCGGCGCGGAAGCCGAGGTTGGGGTAGAGGCCTTCGTGGAAGGCGCGTTGCAGCATTCCCTGCTGAATGAGATTGACCACCGACGGCGGTACTGCGACTGAAATCGACATGATTGGAATCCTTTCTTCGGTGCGTGCTCGCGCGCTCGGCTGAATGACCGACCGTCCACTGCTCGTCTTCCTTTGAAGGCTTTCCTCGTCTCCACCCTGTTACCGCCGGGCGTACGCGTGTGAGGAACTTCTAGGTCTGCGGTTGCTTGTGTCGTTCTGTTCGGTGCTCCCCCTCGCGGACGTTCTCGATCCGGTTAGTGAAGGTGAGAGTCCCACGCCTCCCGCCGTCGCGCAAGGGGGCCCCTAGAAACGACTTTGGGGAAGGACCCTCACGGACCCCTCCCCAAACTCTTCAAACGCGTTCTCGCCTAACTCAGAAGGTGTAGCCCTGGGCTTTCTTGTAGGCGCGGAACTCGGCGTCGCTCATGCTGTTCGGTTGGTTCGGCGCGGCGGTCTTGTACGCGTCCGAGGCCGGCGTCACCGAGCCGTCGGGCGTCACCGGGTTGACGACCTGGGCGCCGTTGCTCATCGGCACCACGTTGATGGGCTTCGGGGCGGTCTGGGCCGGTGGGGGCGGAGGCGCTCCCGCCAACTTGAACGCCGGCTTGCGCTCCACGTAGTCGCGGAACCAGGCCTCGGTAAAGGCCATCACGTCGTCGCCAATGGCCGACTCGGGCGTGGCGTTCACGTGCCGTTGGAAAGCCGCGTTCGCTTCTTCCATGTAGCTCGGGTCCACGAACTTGCTCGCCACACCCATCACCGTGTTCTCTACGGCTTGGGTCTGTTGCGACTCCACCATCTGCTCGTACTGCCGGCGCCACTCGTCGCGCTCGGTCTGGGTCTGCTCGTACATCGTCTTGATGCGGTCCACCTCGCTCATCTCAGCGAGGCGCTGTTCCTCCTGGGCCTTCTCGTAGGCTTCGAGGCGCGCGAGCTTTTCCTTCGCCGCGTCGATGCTGTCTACGCCCAGCTCCTGGAGCTTCTTGGCCATCGTCGCCGACGCGTGTCGGTCGAGTCGGCTCTTGAACGTGCTCTTCTTGAATTCGAGAACGTCCGCGTCGTCGGGGATGTCACCGTCTTCGTCCACGAGCTTGCGCGTCGGAACGTGAGCGGTGGCTACGGGGGCGGGAGCCGCGGGGGGCTCTACCGCCGGGGGAGGAGAAGCCGGAACCGGCGGAGCAGTTGCCTGCCCACCGGGTGCCGTGGTTCCACTCGCTGCGTTGGTCGTCGTGCCGGGAGTCGTAGATGCTTGCGCCTCAATAGTCATCTAGTTCCTCCTTTCAGCCGAGCAACGAAGAGGCGAGCAGCTGCGCTTGCGCGTCAATGCTCGGGGCGATGGCGAGCTTGACGGTCGCCGAGGTGAGCGCGTCCGTGCCCGCGTTGAAAAGGACGCTGTCCTTCAACGTGTTCAGGCGCGCCTGGGTGGTGGCGGGGGCTGCGCCGGGGACGAGGACGATCTTCGCCCCGGTCACTGCGCCGGCCACGCCGGTTGCTTCGAGGAGCGCCTTCACGCCCAACGCCGCGATGGGCGCCGGGATGACCAACGCGCCCGCGACGACGGGGAGCGTAAGCTCCACAACGCTGTAGGCGTCAGGGATGTACGTGATGTCCAGTTTGACGTGAGCGTCCGCCGCGAGGACGACGATGTCGCCGTTCGGGGCAATCGCACACTGGCCGGCTGCGGGCGTCACGCCGTAGGCCACGATCGTCAGCTCGGCACCGGCGACTGCGGTCTTGCCGTACACGCGCAAGAGCGTCGCAGCCTTGGCTTCCTCGGGAAGCTTGAAGGTGTTGAGCGTTGCGAGTTGCGGTTGGCCCGCGACGGGCACCTTGTTCATCAGGCACGTCACGGTTGCGACGAGCATGCTACCGAGGCCGATCTTGCGGAACGCGTCGGCGATGGTGTTGGGGGAAGCCGCGTCGAGGGCCACCTTGAGAGAGTCTGCTTTTGCTGTGATGGTCATTGTTTTGTCTGCTCCTTTCCTGGGAAGTGAATGCTCGTTCGCGTGCGACTACTGATTGCCAGTGATGACGTACTCGACCGAAACAGAGCCCTTCACTTCCAGGAGGGTGAGGGCTTTATCTGTGGGGAACTGCATGATGCAGAGGCCGTTGACCTCTACGGTTTGGGGCGTGACGATCGTGTCTTGTGTCAAACGAATCGAACACGCCTGGCTCGAACGTAGGTAGAGGAAAAGCCCCTTCGTGACAGACTGGAGTGCGCCGAGGCCAGGCATGGCCACGTACGCCGCCGGTGAGTTGATGCTCGGGGTGTTGTAGGTGGACCGCGCCGCCGACACGCACCCGCCGCACCCGCCCGGCGCGCCGAGGCCGAACGGAAGGTTGAGCACGCCCGCACCCGTGATGTTGCCCTCGCACGCGTTTTGCGGGCCGAGGATGAGATTGCCTTCGAGGTTGAGCGTGCCCATGGTTTACCTTTCAGCCACTGGTGATCTTGAAGGGCTTGGCGCCGCCGGGCCCGCCCATCGGAGCCGACTCGGGTGTGGTCGCGCCGCCCGCGCCGCCGACCATCGGGAAGTTGCCCGGGGGGCCCATCGGGGTGCTCGGCTCGGAAAGCTGCTGACCGATGCTCGACCCTTGCTTCTGCGCGGGGAGCGCCGTCTTCGTGAAGTCTTTGCCCTTGCCCGCGGGGTTGTTTCCCTCGGGGTTCTCAAGGAAGTTGTTGCCGCCGGTGCTCGGGCCCGCGCCTTGGGTGGCGCCCATGCCGTTGCCGAACGGGCTTGATTTGCCGTCGCCGCTTTGGTTTTCCATCGTCGTTCTCTTTTCTGGTTACAGGGTGCGTATTCAGTTCAGCGAGTTCCGGGTTTCTGTCAACCCTTGAGCCCGTTGAAGGGTTTCTTCGTTTGGCCGCCGGGGAGCCCCTCGTCGGGGAACGCGCCCAAATCCCCGTTCCGCTGGGGCACAAGGTCCGCGCGGTCGCCGTTCACGGTGGAGTCGTCGCGGGCCACGGTGACTTTCACCGCGGGCATCTTCGGCGGGGTGTTCACGTTCTTGCCGGCGTCGGTGAGGTTCTTCATCGGTGACTTCATGAAGCCGAGGCTACATCAGCCGTTGCCGAAGCGCGATAGGGGCACCGTCGTGACGCGCGGCTGCGGGGGATGCTTGCCCTTTCGCTTCTCCTGTTTCCAGCGCGCGGCGATCTCCGCCGGGCTCTTCGCCGTCAGGTACGGTTGGAGCTTCCAGGCGATGCGGTAGTTCACCACCACCCCACGATCATTCGGTCTGTCCGGCGGGTGTTGCACAAGCCCGAACCACGTCTCGAACGGTTCGTCCGGGCGGCGAATCTGCCCGTGTACGGCGTAGCTGTCGGCGCCGGTGCGGTCGTCGAAGATGCTGGAGAGGATCTTCACGATGTCGTCGGTCTGCTCGTCGGCCTCACGCCCAGCCTCCCAGCTCCCACGCCCGTACGCGCCCATCAGCTCCGTGCGCACGATGCGCTCGGCCCAGCTCTTCGGCGCGCCGGCGAGGAACGGGCTCTTCTCCCGCAGCTTGTCGCGCATCTCCATCGTGCTCTTGCCGGTGAGGATCCCGTGCTGGAGCACTTCCTCAAAGTGACCGATGGACGCCTCGGTGTAGCGCGAAAGGATTCCGCCCTTCTGCTTCTTCGTGCCTTCCTCTTCCTTCGTCGGCTTCGGCGCGTCGCCGGTCTTCTTCTCGTCCTTGGGCTTCTTCCCGAGCAGCCGGCTCAGGATAGACGCACGCGACCCCTGGACCGCCCGGTCGAACACGAGCGCCTCGTCTAGGTTCAGCGGCTTGGCGCCGGTCCCACGGAACTCCGCGTCGGCCCGCTCCATGTAGTCGATGGTGTCGCCCGCGGCTTGCTCGGCAAGGTCTTGGCCTACGCCAAGGATGTTCCGCTCCATGCCGCCGGTCAGGTCGCCGAGGATCATCTTCACCTGGGCCAGCGTGCTCTCCGCCTGCGCCCGAGTGAAGGTTCGGTCCCCGCCCATCGTGGACGAGAGCTTGCCGCTCAGGTCCTCGGCGGCGTTCTTGAGTAGCGCCGTCGTCCGCGCCACGCCGAGCTTCTCCACCATCTTCGCCGCGGAGGCGCGGTTCAGGTGGACGACTTCACGCGGGTCCAGCGCCATCGGCGGGGGGCTCCTCATTCTTGGTCAGGTTTTCGGACATTGGCGGTCGGGGGCGCCGGGGCGTGGCCCCTTCCGGTAGCTCGTTCGGGTCGGTCACTTCACCGCCGATGCCCGGGGTCATCTCCGCCGCCGCGGCTTTGCTCTTCATGGCTTCTTCTTCCACGCGTTTCTTTTCCGACGCGGCGTCCAGGCCGAACACGTTCGCGGCGAGTTCCGTGGACGTCTCCACCGAGAGGAGCGCCTTGCCACCGTTGGCCAGTTGGAGCGTCGTGACGACCTTGCTCTGGTCGTCCGCCGTCGGCTGGAAGTACGGGGGCCAGAGCAGCGAGATGTCGCCGCCTTCGCCCGGCACGCGCGGCACGTTCACCACGTCCACGATCTGGTCGCCCGTCTCGGGGTCGATCACGGGCTGGCCCAGCGCGTCCACGCGCGGGGTCTCTTCCACGCGCGGCGGAAGCACCAACGCCACCGTCGCCTCTTCCTCTTCGCCCGTGGCCGTGTTGGTGATGGTGACCTTGGTGCTGGAGCGCTTCTGCGCCACCTTGATCATCGTCTCCAACATGCGCTCCACCGCGGAGCCGTACTGCTCGCGGAGCACGTCACACTTGGAAAGCATCGGCGCGTAGGCGAGCTTCTGCGCCACGCTGCTCATGCCCTGGGCCGCGGCCACGTCGGGGTTCAGAATGACGGTCTGACTGGTCTCCAGGATGCTCTTCCGCTGGTGCTCCATCAGCGCGAGGCCCGCCGTAATACCCGCGCCCGAAAGCTCTAGGTAATTGGCCGAACCGCCGGTGCCGACAACGAGCGAGTTGTTGGAGCCCTTCTGAATGCCCTTCTTGTCCACGTAGTCCTGGTCAAGAGCGAGGACGAGCGTCGGGTCCAGGTTGAGGATCGCACCCTTGGCGACGACCGAGCTGAGCACGTCGAGCGTGTCCAGCTGGTCGTAGAGCCCCTCGTAGTCGGGGATGCCATCGGCCTCGTCGCTCGGAAAGTTCTGAATCCACTGAAGGTGACACACGCCGTCCTCGTGCCAGGAGCTTGCGGCTTCGTCGATCTCCCAGACCGGTTCCTTCCCCGGTTGGAACGGCGATGGCTTGAAGACGATGTCGCCCGCGGGGTGCCAGTCTCGGCGGAACCAATAGTGCACGCGGGCGAACTGCTTGCCGTCCCACTGCGTCTTGTAAAACGTGTAGACCTCCGTCACCCACTCGGGAATGAGCAACGCGCGGTTCGCCCACTTGTGGACGAAAAGGTTCTTCGGGTTATGCACCTCGAACCGCGGCAGCCCCTCGTAGAAGCACCACGAGATCGCCACCGTGCCCATTCCACCGCCGATGTTCCGCGCGCGGATCATGTGCAGCGGCAAGCGCCCCGCCTTGACGACGGCTTGGGTCCAGTCCTGGCTCTTGTTGTCGCCCTCCACCTTCATCTGCGGGAAGCGGTTCTCGCCGAACACAAGGCTCGTGCTCGCGTCCACGATGACCTTCCCCAGGCGCACCGGGTTGCTCGGGCGCCGCTGGCGCAGCGGCACGTAGTAGGGCGCCTCGCGCATGGAGCTGACGGGCGTCACGCCCTGGGCCGTGGCCGGTTCGATCACGCGCCCGTCGAAGTCGTAGGTCTTCTTGTTGTGCTGGGTGCAGTCGTAATAGCTCTGACGGTAATCGAGCATCACGTAGCGCGGACCGAACAGAAGCGACCTCGGCGTGAACCCACACATCTGCTCCACGAGCAACCCTTGGGGCAAGCCCGGGCCGCCCGGGTTCACGGTCAGCCCTTGAGGCGAAATCTGCATGGTCATCGGCCCGCTCCTTGGCGTTGCGCCGCGAGGCTACCCTTCAGGGGTTCGGGCTGTTCCTGGACGCGTGGGCTGGGGCTGGGCTCAAAGAGCATCTCCCGCGCCGCGCTCGTCACCGCACGCTCGGCCCGGTATAGCCTATCCAGTTGGCCGCGTGCACGTCCGACTCCGGCGCCGGGGGGGTGTCGCTGTCGGGGGCGTCTTCTTGTTCTTCCACGGCGTCTATCAGCGCCACGCCCATCCGCACGAGGGCCACGCCGAGGCTCTTCACGATTCGCATGCCCCCCACCGTACCACGCCGTGCGCCGGCTGCTAGATGGCACCGCCAGGGAGGCCCGCCCGCTTCACCTCCCGTCGATCACACGGTCAGTTCAGCGGGACGCTTTACTCGCTGCACGAGTGGCTCCCCCGTTGGTGCCGATGACACTATCAGAGGACGACGCCGTAGACCGCCTCGAAGTAATCACAGAAGTCATCAAATTCAGACTGTGCCATCGCCTTGGCTGTCATGATCTCTTGGACCTTCGCCTTGGCCGAACCCACGTTGGCCACCGTCGCTAGGTATGTCCCCATAAACGAGATGTCACCCGAGGCCATCGTGGACCACGCGCCACGCCCCAGACGAAACTCCAACACGCCTCCCGCGAGCCGAAACTGAAACAGGTGCGAGTCGCCCGCATTCACCGGGAACTCCCTCACGTTCGTGTTCGCTAGCGTGTCGTACACATACGCCTGAATGTAGAGCTGCCCAGCGTCGTTGCGCGCGGTCAGCCCACCGAAACCCGAGAATATGCTGAACAGGCTGGCGTTGTTGTACGCAGTCGGATCGGCTTCGTTCGTGTTGCTGTCTTCCAGCGTGCCGAACAGGAGAAGACTCGCGCCGTCCGCGTCGAAGTAGTCCGACGTCATCTCGACGCCGGTCGTGTTGAGCCACCGGAAGAAGTCCGGCGTCATGTCGATGTAGTCGTGGCCGTTCAGCCCCGTCCCCTTTGGGGGAATGTACGCCCCCCCGTACACGCTATCGCCCAATGGTCGCGTTCCGCTCGGCCCGGCCGAAGCCGTACCCGGGAGGTACGGTGTGACGTCGTCGTAGTCATCGGCTTTCCACCACCCGGTCAGCGGTTTGGTTGCAGGATCGAAAGGCGGAGGAGGACCCCCGCCGCCCATGACGACGCGCCGATTGCCGAAACCGAAACCGAACATCAGGCCACCACGCCGTCAAAGGTCGCGCGCCCGGCGCCCTTCCACCCAGCCGCGGGGCACGTGTACTGAAGCTCCAACGTCCCGAGGTTGTCCACCAGGTCGAACGCCCCCCCGACCACGTCCTCGTTCACGACGGGTGTGCCCAGCGCCGCGATCGTGATGAGCCCCGTTTGGTTCTTCACGCGCCACGTCGAGCGGTACACGTTCGTGTCGCCCAGCGCCGTGTCCTTCACGACTACCTCGCCGTCCACGATGATGCTCTCGCCCGCCGGGATGGTGTAGCTCCAAAGGATGTCGGCCAGGCCCGTGGTCGGGTCGATGACGAAGCGCTCGTCCCTCAGGTGCTGGTCGGCGGTCAGCGTCTCGAAGACCTCCGCCGTGTTCGCCATCTTCCCGGTCGCGTCGCCCGTGGTGCCGCTCACGCGCGGGTCGTCCGCAGTGGTGCCGTTGCCGGCAAGATCGCCCTGGAGCCGGATGATGCCCTTGACCACGGTCGTGGCGTCGACCACACCGCCGGTGAGCGTGAGGATGTACTTCAGCCACGGGTTCATGATGGCCTTCCAGCCCTTTAGCTGGCCGCCGTAGTTCAGGCTCTCGTCGTTGCCGAGCCACGGTGGAATGAGCAGCGCGTTCGACTCCGGCACGATGAAGGCCAGCCGATGGCGCGCCATCCGCCCGATGCTGTCGAACGTGCGCAGCTCCAGCATGTAGGAGCCGTCCAGGTCGGGCACGAAGGTGTAGGTCGGGTTCTGCCCCGACTGAACCAAGCCCGTGGGCACGGCGCTCGTGTCGGGCACGTCGAGCACTTCCCAGTCCCAGCGCTTCACGTTCGTGTCGTCCGCGTTGGACGCGACGACGGGCGTGGTGATCACACCGACGAGCGCTTCGCCCGCGGGAGGCGTCGACAATCCCTGGACCAACTTGATCTTCGCGAGGGGCATGCTCGGGAGCATACACGCGCGGGGTCAGTCGTGGGAGAGGACGCTACGAGAGGAGCTTCTTGTGCAACTGTGAGCCGGGCACCCGCGGGTCCAGGCCGAACTTCTTGGCGTCCGACACCTTGTGGACGAACGCCGTCTCGCCCGTGTTTGAACCGCGGACCTTCTTTGCGTCCTCGTGGGCCGCCTTCTTCGTCCCGTGCTCGCGCACCGTGACGCCGCCCGACGTGTCGTGGTGGACGACGATATGCGCGTTGTCTTTCTTCTCGGGCTTCTTTGGGTCAGCCCACTTCTTCAGGCTCTTTGGGTCCATCATCGTTACTTCTTTCCAGCCCAAGCCTTCAGCGGGTTCGGTTTCTTCGCCGCCGCGGCTGCCGCCTTCTCGTGCATCGCGCGCATGTCAGCGTGGTGGAGCCGTTCCCCGCCTTCTTTGGAGGCACGCGCTGCCGCTTCACGGTGGGAGATGGCCGCTTCCTCATGGTCCTTTTGCGAGCCCGTCTTCTTGGCCTTGGCCGAGTCTTCCTTGGCGCGCTTGGCCGCGTAGTCGTACTCGTCGCTGGTCGGGCGCTTTCCAACACCCACGCCGAACGGTTGGCCAGGGGGAGCAGGATTGATGGGCTTCAATGGGGTCATGAGTTTATAATATACCTACGTGCGTTAGATAGCTAGTAGTTTTCCGCGCTCACTCGGCCGGAGGTGAGAAGAGCGAGCCTTCCCACTTCCAGCCGAGCCCGCAAGGCGCGTCGCCCACGGCCACGATCTGGGACACCTGGGGCGAAGACAGAATGTCCTGCGCCAGGCCCGGCCCCGGATGGAACGGCTCCCAAAAGAGACAGACCACCACGTCGTCGTGGTTGAGCGCGGCGTAGGTTTTCAAACGCCGAACTTTCCTTCGAGCGAGACCATCCCCTGGATAACCTGCGACGGCGTCGCCGTGGCCACGGGCATGCGCAGGATGACGTTGATGAACCGCCCCGACGAACAGAAGATCGGCGTGGCAAAGTTCTTCACAATGCGCTCGGCCTTGGCGCCCGGCACCGTGCCAATCGGCAACGACTGTGACCCCACCGCGTAGCGCAGCGCCGCCGCCGTAGCGAGCGACACCGCCGTCAACTGCGTGGCGATGCCCCACACGAGCAACGTGGGCGTGGTCGCCACCGCCGCGCCCGTGTTCCACGTTTCGATCGTGATGCCGCTGAGCTGGAAGTTCGCCGGCACCTGGAACCCGAAGATGGCGTAGTCCGTCACCGCGCCCGCCACCGCCACGAACGAAAAGAGCCCCCCGAGGGTAACGTAGCCCGCCGCCGTGTTGCTGAGCGTGGCGTTGGCCGGTGCCGCCGAGTTGGCGAACGTGGCCGTTTGAACGCCCGTGAACGGGTTCTCCAAGCCGCTGCGGCCCATCGCCGCCGACAGTTCGCCCGCGGTCAGGTTCAAGGTCGCGTCGAGCGACGCCACGAAAACGTCCGTGAGGATCAAGTTCGCGGCCGACGACGGCGCAACGCCCGTGTTGTACAGGCGAATCATCGCGGGGATCTGCGTCACCGACCAAAGCCGCTGTTGCGTCACGGGAAGCTGAATCGCCTGCCGGGAAATGATGACGTTCGTTGCCGAGTCCTGACAGATAAAGACCGCCTCGTCGTCGTCCACGATCACGTCCCACGTGTAGTAGTTTGTGTTGGTGAGCGAGCCCGAGATGTCCGCGCCCGTGAGGTCCACGCTGTTGTACGTGAGCACCGGCTGCACTGCGCCGCCCGGTGTCACCTGCCAATAGGCGCCCGCTGTATTCAAACCATTGAAGGTCGCCGCGTCGCCAAAGCCAAACTCCATCACACTGTTGTTCACGCGGTTCAGGCGATTACGGCACTTGAACTGCAACGGCTGGCGCTGCATCTTCGTAAAGAGCCGCGTGGTCTTCAGCATGTAGCCAGTCGTGATCGTGGTGATGTTCGCCGAGTTGATGACAAGGCCACCAATCGTCGTCTGCGCCGCGGCCATCGTCGTCGCCGTAATCAGCCAACGCACGGGGCTCGTCACGGTGCCCTCGAAGCTGTCGTGCATGAGCGGCTGGTTCATGGCGCTTGCGAGCGAACCGAGCCGGTCCATGCGCGCGGGCATCACGGTGCCGTCGTTCAACCCCATGGCAATCAAGCCGCGGGGTGTGGCCGGTTGGTCACCGAGCGCTGGGGAGATGAGGTTGCCCGCGGCGTCGTACAACGACACGCGCAGCGCTTTGCTTGCCGGGTCTACGGTGGCGACGTCCGCGCTGGCGCCCGAACCAAGTTGGATGCTCATGCCGACACCATCCCGACGAACACGGCTTGCGTCAAGCGCTCGCCCGTGAACTCGTCCTCGGTGGTGCGCAGT
>Ga0116157_10005230_pt1 | contig 11974 bp, 10 predicted proteins | sample AD_UKC048_MetaG_FD_89882 | JGI IMG/M metagenome (GOLD analysis project Ga0116157, IMG submission 89882) | Active sludge microbial communities of municipal wastewater-treating anaerobic digesters from USA - AD_UKC048_MetaG | ecosystem: Engineered > Bioreactor > Anaerobic > Digestate | place: USA... | reverse complement strand
ATTGGTGCAAGCGCGTTTCGATTTGATTGAAAAAACCGTGCAGAGTTTGCGCGGTGCCAAGCGTGCGATTTTGCATATGTACAATCCGCTTGCGCCAGCGTTTAGAAAAATTGTGTACAACACTGATAAAGCAGGCGTAAAAAATATCGCTATCCAAGGCACAAAGTGGTGTAAAGAATTAACGGCAACTGCGCCAGAAGTTGATTGGACTTTTCAATATTCGCCCGAAGTTTTTTCCAGTACTGAAATTGATTTCGTAAAAGAAGTAAGCGATGCCGTTGCAGAAGTATGGCAACCCACTCCACAGAAAAAAATGATTTTGAATTTGCCTGCAACGGTGGAAATGAATACGCCGAATACTTATGCAGATCAAATTGAATGGATGCACCGCAATATTAATAATCGTGATTCAATTATTATCAGTGTGCATCCGCATAATGATCGTGGCACCGCAGTTGCCGCAGCAGAATTAGCAGTAATGGCCGGTGCAGATCGCGTTGAAGGTTGTTTGTTCGGCAACGGCGAGCGCACCGGAAATGTAGATTTGGTAACGCTTGCATTGAATTTATATTCGCAAGGTGTTCACCCCGGTTTGGATTTTTCCGATATAGATCGCGTAAGAAAATTGGTAGAGGACTGCACGCAATTGCCAGTGCATCCACGCCACCCTTATGCGGGTGAATTAGTATTCACTGCGTTTTCGGGTTCGCATCAAGATGCCATTAAAAAAGGTTTCGCCGTACAGAAAAAAGATACGCTGTGGGAAGTTCCCTATTTGCCAATCGACCCTGCGGATTTAAACCGCAGTTACGATGCTGTAGTACGAGTAAATGCGCAATCGGGTAAAGGGGGGATTAGTTTCTTGTTGCAACAAGAAGCCGGTTTGCAATTACCGCGTCGCCTGCAAATTGAATTTAGTGCTGCCGTACAAAAAGTTAGCGACACAACCGGTAAAGAAGTTAAAAGTAGCGATATTGTTAATATATTCGAGCAAGAATATTTCGCGGTAAATACGCCCTTTACTTATCAAAGTTCAAAATTGAAAAATTACGACGATAGTCAGCATCACGTTGATATTACTATTTACGCCCAACACGAAAACAAAACAGTTGAACTTAGCGGTAGCGGCAACGGCCCAATCGATGCTGCCGCCCATGCTTTGAGTCAGTATGTTGATACCACTATTAGTGTCGTTGACTATTCAGAGCATGCAGTGGGAGAGGGCTCTGATGTTGTAGCCGTTTGCTACGTAGAAATGAAAGTCGGCAATAGCAAATCGGTGTTTGGTGTGGGTAAAGATAGCAACATTATCGCCGCGGCCATCAAGGCCTTGGTTAATGGAGTGAATCGCAATCACGCGATTGGCTAAGAAGAATACTCGCCAATCCCCCATCCCAGGGTGTTGGTTTCTAGTGAAAACGGCCAGCTAAGAGCTGGCCGTTTGCTTTTAGGACATAAAAATTTTACGTGATGCTATTGCTTGTGGGTGGAAGCGGCTGGTCTCCGTAATAGCATAAATAAATTCTACTAGGGTGAATCTATATAACACTTAGTCGCGTCAAACTAACCATAAGACCGGTCTAGCTGCCTTTCCAGCATTGACACTTGTCATGACAATGTTAACCAAAGTAAATAAAGTCAGCCAAACTTCAAATAGTGATTAAGCTTGTGTAGGCACACGCTTGCACACGCATAGGATGAAGACCCATGATCAAACTACACAACATTCATAAGTACTATCATTCCGGCGAGCAACCGCTGCATGTACTTAAGGGAATCGACTTGCATATTCGCGAAGGCGAATTAGTCTCCATCATGGGCTCATCGGGCTCCGGCAAATCAACTTTATTGAATATCCTCGGTATTTTAGATAACCATGATCAAGGTGACTATTATCTCGCTGGGCGTGAAATCAAACATCTCAAAGAAAAAACCGCTGCTCAATTGCGTAATGAGTTACTCGGCTTTGTATTTCAATCCTTCAATCTACTACCTTTCAAAAACGCCACTGAAAACGTTGCTTTACCGCTTTATTATCAAGGCGTCGGTCGAAAAGAGCGCAATAAACGCGCCGCAGAATATTTAGAAATGGTCGGTTTAGAGAATCGCGCGAATTTTATGCCCAACGAATTATCGGGCGGGCAAAAGCAGCGAGTGGCAATTGCACGCGCGCTAGTGACAAAACCTAAAGTTATCTTAGCGGATGAGCCAACGGGTGCCTTGGATAGCCAAACCACTCACGAAGTGATGACACTTATTAAAGATATTCATGCGCTTGGCAACACCATTGTGATAGTGACTCATGAGCAGGACATTGCAGACCAAACACAGCGTCAAATAATATTGAAAGATGGTTTGATCGTACCAAGCAAACATCATCATGCTGGCAATGTAGATGAACAGGACGAAGAAGAAATTCTGGGTTAATTATTATGTGGGATGGCTTACAAGAAATTCTATTTACCCTGCGCCAAAATAAATTGCGCACACTACTCACCGCCTTTGGTGTGTTCTGGGGTATTTTTATGCTGATTCTCATGCTCGGTGCGGGCAAGGGAATGCAGAATGGTGTCTATGACGGTTTTGGTGGTGACGTCATGGATTTTATTGTTGTCTATACCGGCACTACATCAGTCGCTCATAAGGGTATGGGTCTTGGGCGCTATATACAACTTAGCCAAGAAGATATTAAGGCCATAAAACAGCAAGTACCTGATGTCCGTTTTATTTCGGCTGAAAATCAAAATAATGGTGCGACTATTACCTACGAGAGAAAAATGGGTAATTTTTCTGTACATGGCGTACCTGATGATTATTTCAAAATCAAAGAATCAATTCCATTTACGCTCGGTAGAAAACCAAATCCTTTCGATCAACAAGAGAACCGAAAAATTTGTGAATTGGGCAGCGCGGTTGTTGAAAAAATATTTGGTAAAGACGTAGATCCAGTCGGTAAAGAAGTCCGTGTAAATGGCGTGGTTATGAAAGTGGTTGGCGTATTTCATGACAAGGGTAATCGCGGCCGCGATTCAGAACGCATCTATATTCCTGATACTACCTATCAAAAAGTATTTGGCAATGGCAATCGCGTACAAACTATTTGGGTTAGACCTATAGAGGGTGCAGATGGTTTTGCGGTAGAGAAAAAAATTATCGATTTATTGCAGCGCCGCCATTCAGTTTCTCCTGAGGATAAACGCGCAGTGAGATCTTTCAATATGGCCGAACCTGCAAAAATGGTAAACGGTTTGTTTATGGGAATTAACGCGATTATTTGGTTTGTTGGCTTGGGAACTTTAGCGGCCGGTATTGTGGGTATCAGCAATATCATGATCATTACCGTGAAAGAGCGTACCCGCGAAATTGGCATACGCAAGGCCTTAGGTGCTACACCAAAAAATATTGTGGGCACACTCTTAATGGAATCTATTTTGGTAACCAGTATTGCAGGCTATGCGGGCATGGTGTTGGGCGTGGCACTTATTGAATTGATTTCTTTCGGGTTGCGCAGTTCAGGTACGAAATTGGAATTCTTTCAAAACCCTGAAGTTGATTTCCAAATTGCTATAACGGCAATTATTTTATTGGTTGTTGTGGGTGCTTTAGCAGGTTTAGTGCCTGCGTTAAAAGCGGCGCGCATTATGCCCATTGAAGCCATGCGAGCAGATTAAGGAAATCACACTATGATGATCGATATTGAAAAATGGCAGGAAATTTTTCAAACCCTTGGCCAACATAAATTGCGTACATCGTTAACAGCGTTTGGTGTTTTCTGGGGCATTTTTATGCTCACGATTTTGTTGGGTGCAGGTAAGGGTTTGGAAAATGGTGTGATCGAAGATTTTAAAACCATTCCCCCAACGGCTTGGATTTGGTCGCAAAGTAAAACGCAACTCCCCTACCAAGGTATGCCAGTTGGTAGAACAATTACCTTAAGAGCAGAGGATGTAGAGGGTATAAAAAATAATGTTCCGAGCGTCGGAAGAATTTATGCACAAAATAGCGTTGGCATTTGGAATGGGTCACCGGCATACACAATTTATAAAAACAACAACGGCAGTTTTTCAGTACAGGGCACGCATGCCGGCATGGGCAATATTCACCAACAAAGAATTTCAGAAGGCCGTTATATCAACGAAATTGACGATGAAAAACGGCGCAAAGTAGCCATTATTGGCGAGCGAGTAAAAGCTCAATTATTTAAATCGGGTGAAAAAGCGGTAGGGTCAGATATCACAATTTCAGGTATCAGTTTTCAAGTGGTTGGCGTTTATAAAACTACGGATACTAACCCCGGTAGCACAGAAGAAGAAAAAATTTACATTCCTAATGACACCCTGCGCTATTCATTTAATCAAGTGGGTTGGGTAGGGAGTTTTATCGTGATTCCAAAACCGGGTATACATGCCTCTATTGCTGAAGCTGACGTGAAGGCCTATTTAGCGGAAAAAAATAAAGTTGACCCAAAAGACTTAGGCGTCTTTGGTAGTTTCAATTTGCAAAATGAGTTCGACAAAATTAATGGCCTATTTAACGGCATAAAGTTTTTTAGTTGGGTGGTCGCTATAGGTACCATTATGGCGGGTGCGATTGGGGTGGGAAATATTATGCTCATCGTTGTTAAGGAGCGCACGCGTGAAATAGGTTTGCGTAAAGCGCTTGGTGCTACACCCAGTACTATTATCAGCATGATTATGCAAGAGTCTGTTTTCATTACTGCCGTGGCAGGTTATTGCGGTTTAGTGGTGAGTGTCTTCTTACTTGAAGGCGTGAGCGCAATTATGGAGGCCAACGGCGGCAAGGCCGGTATGTTCCGTCATCCAGAAGTAGACTTTACCACCGCTGTATCTGCGTTAATTGTTTTAGTGATTGCGGGTGTATTGGCGTCATTAATGCCAGCCGCTAAAGCCGCTGCAGTGAATCCAATTGTCGCGCTGCAAGATGAATAACGAATCGCTTACAAGACAAATAATTAGTAATAGATTTCAACCAATTTAATTTAAGTATTTTTCACAAAAGGTAAGAAAGGAAAATGAAAAAAATCATTATGTTTGGCGTGCTGGGTTTGGTAGTCATCATTTTTGTTGGCACTATTGTATTTTTGTACAAAAAATCTCAGCAAGCGCCAGTGGTATATACGTTGGATAGCCCCACGACAACGACGATTATTAAAAAAACCGTGGCTATTGGTAAAGTTATTCCACGCCGCGAAATTGAAGTAAAATCGCAAGTGTCGGGTGTGGTAGAAAAGGTTTTCGTTATTGCAGGTCAAACTGTAAAAAAAGGCGATGTGCTAGCTAAAATTACGTTGCGCCCCAATATGCTGAATGTGAACTCAGCAGAATCGCAAGTGCAAAGTGCCAAAATCAATTTGCAAAACTCGGAGTCTGAGTACAACAGGCAGAAAAAACTTTTTTCACAAAAACTAATTTCTGAGTCTGAATACAATAAATTTTTAGTCACTTACAATTTACAGCGCGAAGCTTTGAGCAATGCTGAAAATTACTTGCTGTTGTTAAAATCTGGTGCGACTAAAAATTCCGATAAAGTGTCTAACCTTATCCCTGCGACTGTGGATGGTATGGTGTTGGATGTACCCAATAAAGAAGGTGCATTTATTGTTGAGTCGAGCACCTTCCAGTCAGGTACAACACTCGCTGCTTTGGCCGACATGAAAGATATGATTTTCGAAGGTTTGGTCGATGAATCTGAAGTGGGTAAATTGCGCGAAGGCATGGAGTTGGTATTGAACATAGGCGCGTTGCAAGGCAAACCTTTCACCGCAGTGCTGGAATATATTTCACCTAAGGGCGTTACTGACCAAGGTACGATTAAATTTCAAATTCGCGCGGCTGTGAAACTTGATAAAGAACTGTTCTTGCGCGCTAATTACAGCGCGAACGCAGACATAGTGCTAGAGAAAAAGGAAAAGGTATTAGCTATTAACGAAGGCAACCTGATTATTGAAGAGAAGGCGAGTTTTGTTGAAGTCGAAACAGCGCCGCAAAAATTTGAAAAACGCGAAGTAAAAACTGGTTTGTCTGACGGCATCAATATTGAAATCGTTTCTGGTTTGAAAGCGAGCGAGAAAATTAAACATCGTTAATGTGTGATATCGCGACACCAAAGAGCATCGGCTAATCACCGATGCTTTTTTTATGGGCGGGGCTCCGCTATCATAGGGTTGAGTTTCACACATCAATTACAGGGTTCCCCATGAAAAAATTATGCGTAATTGCGCTGAGTCTCTTAGCTTTGCCGGTAATGGCCGATAATAATCGCGGCTTTTACTTAGGCGCTGGAGCTGCCTCTATAAAAGACAGCCAAGATGGCGTAGATGATATGAGCCAAATCCGCGCGCTAGAGTTTTTTGGTGGCTACAAGTATAACGATGCCTTGGGAATTGAGCTGCGTTTGGGTAAGGGTAAAACTGTAGGCACCAGCAGATTCTACTTTGATGATAAGGGCGCGGTGCAGAATGGTAGTGTAGAGCGTGAAATCGGCAGTTACAGCAGCCTTTATTACAAGCCTGAATTGGTAAACGATGAAGCTAAGCTTTACGCTTTAATCGGCTATACGCACGTAAATAATTCAGGGAGCGTGAAAGATGCTGCTGGCAAGCTAGTACGCAGCGCAGAAGGCTCTGCCTCAGGTTATTCCTATGGGTTGGGTGTGGGCTTCGTAATCAATGAACACTTTAATATCAACTTTGAATACAAAAATCTAAGCGATGAGATAAGCGGCAAGCCAAATTTGGCAAGCGTTAACCTTGATTACCACTTCTAACAACTAATAGGCTTTTCAAAATAATACCAGAGAGGCCTTCTCTCTGGCATTCCTCACAAAAGATTACAGATTTAAAGATGATTTGGCGGTATAACGAGGGCGTTACGCGTTAAAGGGCTTGGCCATGATCATTGCTAAATCACGTTTTTATCTTAAATTTCTTCTTATTTCCTGCTTCACGCTCTTCAACTCGGGTGCTCAAGCTGCGGATTCTGATTCGCAATGGCAGCTCAGCCTAGGCTTGGGTGCGGGCATTCGCACCAATCCCGTTATGGACAATGACGATATACCGCTCGTCGTTATTCCGCAGGTTAGCTATCAAGGCGAACATTTTTTCATTCAGAACTTAGACTTTGGCTATACGCTGCTTCAGGATGAAAAGCAGCAGCTCAATTTACTGATAACACCAAGTTACGATCAGGTTTTTTTTAATAAATGGGATATCAATAATTTTATTGAGCGCTCTGGGCTTGCTTTGGATTCATCCAAAGATAATCCCACCGTCGAAGCGACTAATCGCGCTATTGATAAACGCTTGTTGCACAAGCGCCGTATGGGAGGTTTAGCGGGCTTGGAATACAGTCATAGCCTCGGCGGTCTTGATATTCAGCTTCAGCTTTTGACCGAAGTAACGCAATACTACAACGGCACTGAGGCGCGGGTGGCTGTCAGTAAAGCGATTAACCTTGGTAAGCACGATGTTAAATTAACACTTGGTACCAACTGGCAGGATGAAAAAACGCATAATTATTTTTATGGGCTGCCTACGCAAGAAGCCTTAAATCATGCCCCCTATAATGCCGCTGCTGGGTTCACAAGTTTGTTGCGGTTTGATTGGAGTTACCAACTTGATGAGCATTGGAGCTTGCGTTTTTTCACCAGTTATCGTCACCTCAGTTCTTCAATTTCAGATAGCCCCTTAGTTACTAGCAATAATGTAATAACTGCATTTGCTGGGGGGGTGTATCATTTTTAATGGCAAAAAGCTCCCTATAATAACAAGTCTTTTTTTTAATTTTGTGTTAATCCAGCAACTTAGCGCAGCAGAAAATACACCGATAGTTCATTTGTTTATGAAGCCCAATATTTGTGTGTTATCTGAAACAGAAACCTATTGTGAAGATGTTCTTGTCGCTGAATGGAAATCCGCAAACAACAAAAATTATTCGCTCTGTCTATATCAAGGCAGCAGTAAAAATCCGATTGAGTGTTGGCAAAATGCCAGCTTTGGCAAAACGAAGTTTACTCAAGCTATCGCTAAAACCACCCTGTTTGAATTGCGAGATATGGACAATCACACGTTATTGGGGCAAGAGTCATTTCAGGTGATTAATGCACAAAAAAAATATCAGCGTTCACGTCGAAATCCGTGGAGCTTTTTCTAGCGAGGTTCAAGATGAAAAATCATATTCTATTAGTGGAAGATGATCGCCGCCTTGCGGATTTGGTGAAGGATTATCTTGAAAACAATGAATTTCTGGTCACCATTGAAGGCAATGGAAACAGAGTTCTGCGTCAGTGCCAACAATTAAATCCTACAGTAGTGATTCTAGATTTGATGCTTCCAGGTAAGGATGGCTTAACTATTTGTCAGGAGTTGCGCCCGCAATATCGTGGGCCTATTTTAATGCTGACTGCGCGCAATGAAGATATAGATCAAGTCTTAGGTCTAGAGTTTGGCGCAGACGATTATGTAATTAAACCTGTAGAACCAAGAGTTTTATTGGCACGTGTTAGGGCCTTAATGCGTCGTTACTATCACCAAGAAAGCGGTGAGCAAGAAAGTCTCGAATTTGACAAATTAATAATCCAGCCAACAGCACGTAAAGTACAACTGGATGGGGAAGACATTAATTTATCAAGCCATGAATTTGATTTACTAGTGGCTCTGGCAAAACAGGCAGGCCAAGTGATTGGGCGAGAATACCTTTTCAATCAAATCTATAATCGTGAATACGACGGTTTAGACCGCACTATCGATGTTCGTATTTCACAGTTGCGAAAAAAATTACTCGATAATTCCGAGAATCCAACCCGCATAAAAACCATCTGGGGAAAAGGTTATCTTTTCGTTGCAAATGCATGGAGCTGATTAAATGAATCGTGCCTTTTTTTCACTCTATTTAATCATTGTTTTGTCAATTTTGTTGTTGGGCTTGGTACTAAATAAATTTTGGGATCAACTTAATCCGCCACAAACGCTTGATCCTGCAGTGGTAGATCTAATTAGCGTTATCGAACAGTCCATAAAAAGCAATCCGAATCAAGATAGATTACAGCATTTGATTGAAATGACATCACAACTTAAATATAAAGCTAGTCTCATTTCAATCGCTAACTTTTCCAGTACAGCTATTGCTGAAAAAATCAAACAGGGAGATGTGGTCAGTATTACTGACGAGCACACTAATTATTTTTATAAACGTTTGGCACATACCGATGATGTTTTGTTGTTAGCTTACTCAGCACAATCAAATAGTCACCCTGAATTGTATGCCATTTTCATCATAATGTTTTACGGCGCAATAGCGGGTGCGGTTTTCTTATGGGTGTGGCCGCTAACGCGGGATCTAGCTCGCTTATCTCAACACGCACAGCAAATTGGAAAAGAAGGGCAGCCGCTTTCTATAGAAATATCTACGCGTTCAGTATTCTATCCTTTTGCAAATGTATTTAACGCCATGGCAACTAGGCTCGATGAGCTCATGCGCTCACAAAAGGAAATGACGCTTGCGGTTTCCCATGAACTGAGAACTCCCTTGGCAAGGATGAAATTTGCATTAGCGATAACGGAAGAGCAAAGGTTGCCTGCTGGATTGCAGCGCCAGCTGTCTAGTATTAATCGCGATATATTGGAAATGGAATCGCTTATTAATTCACTCTTGGCGTACGCTGCTTTTGATCAGCAGTCGCAACAATTGAATCAACGTGAGGGGCATATACAGAGCTTGGTACAGGATATTATTGCTCGCCTCGCAAATCATCACGAACATACTATTCAAATTAATGTTTTCGATAATACACACGGGAACGTTATGAGGTGCGAATGGTCTTTAATGCAAACAGCAATTCAAAATTTAATTCACAACGCCCTTGGTTATGCGAATACTACAATTAGCGTCAGCCTAAATATTACGGCAACAGATTTCATCATTGAGGTTGAAGATGATGGCCCAGGCGTACCGGCAGATAAGCAAGGCCGCATTTTTGAATCATTTGTGCGTATTTATAGTGAGCTACCGAACAGAAGTGGATTTGGGCTTGGTTTAGCATTGGTTAAACGCATTATGTCTTGGCATTTTGGGGGCGCTACGTGCGGCAGCTCAGACTTAGGTGGGGCCAAGTTTTCGTTAGTGTGGCCGCGCTAAAATACTAGCGCCTTCTGATATGGTGAGGCAAAAATGCCACTTCTTTGCGCGCGCAGGGTTTTAGTGAATAAATACCGAGTTTTATATACCCAGTCGCTTGGAAATAGCGCACAGTTATAGTCCAAAGTTTTAACTAAAAATATTGTGCAAATTTAAATGCCAATTATTTGTTGAGAAACCACGAATTGGGCTTAAATAGCACTTTTAATGATGTTTAAGAGCGGCTACTATAGGCCCGTTTTTTAGGGGGGGCAGCGTGTCTGCCTTTGCATAAACCAAAAATAACCTAAAAAATTGTCAGAGTTTGTTAATAAAGCCTTCTTAGCCGATGAATGTAGCTATACTGCTACGACTAAAGCGAAGGTGCTTTAGAGCTTACTCCGTGAGATTGTAGCTACAACTGCCAAGCTATTACGTTGGTTTGTGCTGCGATGTCGTTTTTTGCAGGTGAAATTCAGAAGGTGGCAGCTAAGTTATGTCATATCACGCCAAAAAAAGTGCGGGACAGCGCTCTACGGGACTTATTATCGTAGTAGCCTTCCATGTGCTTCTAATCTGGGGGCTTACTGCGGGTTTACACCGTGAAGCCGTCAAAAATGTTGTAGAAATCCTGAAGGCAGACGTTAAAGAGGAAGAGATCAAGAAAGAAGAGCTCCCTCCGCCGCCACCGCCGGATGTTAAACCACCACCACCAGATTTTGTTCCTCCACCTATGCTTGACTTTGTGCCGGATGTTGTTCCTCAAGCGGCAATTAAGAATGTACAAAGTGAAGTGAAAAAAGTTGAAGCACCCGTCAACCAAACCAAAGCAAAAGTGTCTGGTAAGGGTTTAAGTCGCCCAGAATACCCAGCCGCTTCTATTCGTTTGGGTGAAGCAGGTACTACGGGTTTGAACTTGTTGGTTGGTGTGGATGGCCGAGTGTCAGACGCGCAAATTACTTCAAGTAGTGGATCAGAGCGGTTAGATACAGCAGCTCAAAAGCATGCGATTCGCTCATGGAAATTTATTCCATGTATGAACGGTGAAACTCCGGTGGCATGTTGGCATCCGATACGATTCACATGGAGGATTGAAGACGCCAAATAATCTAGACATAGTCTGATTTTTGAAGTCGTTCAATCACTAAAAAAATAGATCTTTAAATTTACGTTAACTGCAGGGTTTGAAAAATGTTAAAAAAACTTTCATCTGTTTTGATTTTGGCGTTGGCTTTAGGTGGTCAGCATTTCTTGGTTAGCTCGGCGTTTGCTCAAGACGCAACTGCACCGGCTACAGAGGCCGCTCCAGCTGCTGATGCTGCCCCAGCTGCTGACGCAGCACCAGCCACCGAAGAGCCAGCCGCTGACGCGGCCAGCGCAATTGACGCTGCAAACGAAGGCACTATGGCTAAAGAACAACCTCATGGTTTGGAGAAGGCTTGGGCTGATGGCGATGCTGTTACCAGAAGTGTGTTGGTTCTGATGGTTATCATGTCAGCAGCTACTTGGTACATCGGTGCTGTTAAATTGATGGTTCAATCTAAATTGTTCAAACAAGCTGTTGAAGCTCGTAAAGTGTGGGATTCAAAAAGCTTGCAAGATGGTGTTAACAACCTTAAAGCAGACAGCGCTTTCCGTGCAATCGCTGAAGACGGCTTGACGGCCCTTAAGCATCACGATGGCAAACTTACCGATAAGATTGACTTGGAATCTTGGGTAAGTATTTCTGTATCGCGCTCAGCTTCTAACGTTACCAACGATTTGCAAACTGGTATGGCGGTATTGGCAACTGTAGCCTCAACCTCTCCATTCGTAGGTTTGTTCGGTACCGTTTGGGGTAT
>Ga0116157_10005227_pt1 | contig 11983 bp, 17 predicted proteins | sample AD_UKC048_MetaG_FD_89882 | JGI IMG/M metagenome (GOLD analysis project Ga0116157, IMG submission 89882) | Active sludge microbial communities of municipal wastewater-treating anaerobic digesters from USA - AD_UKC048_MetaG | ecosystem: Engineered > Bioreactor > Anaerobic > Digestate | place: USA... | reverse complement strand
CCTTCAAAATATCCTACACAAAAAGAGATGTTGAAAGAACTTTTAGCAGATCACGAAAAAGTAATTATTGGTTTACGAAAAGATATTGACAATATAACGCATGCCAATAAAGATGCAGGTACCGCTGATTTCATGACAGGCTTAATGGAACAACATGAAACAATTGCATGGATATTAAGACGATATTTAGAATAATTAATTTTGAATTAGAAGACATACACAATCACAGAAAAAGTAAATGTCATGAAGAACATGGCACTTACTTTTCTAATTCACATTTATAAATTGAACTAGTCAATTAAAAACACCTAGAATATAATGTTGCGAAAAACCAAAATCAAAACCTATGAATCCTGCAATTCAAATCAAATGATATGTAAGTACAGATTGCAAATGATGATGCAATTTTGTGTTGTGGAAATTCATTCACAACTTAATTAAATTATCATGAACACAACAGAATTAAAAGGAAACTGGAATGAGCAAAAAGGTAAATTAAAACAAAAATTCGCCGCTCTAACTGATAACGACTTAACCTTTGCGGAAGGTAAAAAAGATGAAATGTTAGGAAAATTGCAAATCAAATTAGGTAAAACTAAGGATGAATTGCATGAAATTATTTCAGCTCTTTAACGTTCTCAGACGTTAATTAAGAGACCGTGTTACAGTAAATGTAATACGGTTTTTTATTTCAATTAAAATAGGAATTCTATAATTCTAATTGTTTAAGATATAACATAAACACCTCTAACTTTTAGCAACTTTGCACTGTAGTAATTCAACTATATAAAAATAAAATACAATGAAAAAATCTCAATTAAAAACTGCTTTCTCATTTCTTGTTGTCATGACAATGATGGGTGCAATGGCATGCAGCGATGCAAGTAAAACAGAGGATAGTAAAGTAGTTTCAGAAGAACACAATGAAGCAAAATTTGAAAATACAAAAATTGAACCCGATGCACAATTTCTTGTTGATGCTGCTGAAATCAATTTAGAAGAAATAAAATTAAGTAATTTAGCGCTCGATAAAAGTACAAATGACGATGTAAAAGGATTAGCTAAAATGATATCGGATTCACATACATCATCCATGAACGACTTGATAGGTTTGGCTGGTAAAAAAACAATCAGCATACCAACTACCGCAACAAATGATGCTGAAAAAGCCTATGAAAAACTAATGAACAAAACGGGCAATGATTTCGACAAAGAGTATTGCGAAATGATGGTAAAAGGTCATAAGGATGCAATTTCAATTTTTAGCACTGCGACAACTGAATCAGTTGATATGGATATTAAAAATTGGGCTATTTCTACGTTACCTAATTTACGCGCACACTCAGACCAAGCAATCAATTGTCAATCCAAATTGAAATAATACTCATTTTGTACTCGGCGTAATTAACGAGTACAAATACTTCCAGTCTTTAATGGCTCAATACATTAATAAATAAAATTTGGAAGAAGTAGTCATATTTTAATTCAAGGACAAGAAAAGCCTCGCAGAAATGTAGAGGCCTTCTTTTTTGCTGTAAGAATTCATGTCATGTTGAAGTTTACTAGCCAAGCTAAAACTCCTAATATCTTTAATAAAATGTGTTTGATTTTTAAAAACTGTAAAGTGATTAATAACTAATGATATTCAATGAACCATAGTTCAAGACTTAATCGCTTACGCATTTTAGACTCGCTATTATTTTATTCCGGAACTTACAGAACTAATTTCGAACTATTTCCTATAATAGAAGAAACTGAATCAAAAAGAAAAAGAGAAAGAGCATTAATGCTTTCCCTTTCTAACGACATTTTTTCTTATTTTAATAACTCAAATTTACAATTGAGTTCAGTTAAAATGTTTTCAACAATCCTTAAATCAATTTTGTGATACTCAATCCTTAAAATCTTATCACAATCCTCCAAATCAAAATTTATTTTATTATTGGGAAATTGCTCAAGAAGTTTTTGAACAACTTTATCTGCTTCTTTTTCTTCTTGAACATTAGTTTTAAATATTTCTACCATTATAAAAAGCGCATATTTATTGTGAAACAATTACTGTGAAACCGCTCAAATCAGCTATTCCACTTTTCAAATCTGAGAAATCACAGTTTTCATTTTTAATATTTTTGACTTGTACCCAGATAGCTATAGTGCTATAAACTTGTAACCTTTTAGATTTGCCCTTTATATTTTGGATCAAAATCAATCATCCATTCAATGCCATATTTATCTCTAAACATTCCAAAATAGGAACCCCAAGGACTGTCTGCCATGGGCATTTCAATTTGACCACCTGCAGAAAGTCCATTAAATAATTTGTCGGCTTCATCTTTGCTTTCTGCACTGATTGAAATTTTACTTCTGTTCTCATTTTCATTCACCCTTCCCAATATTTCAGGAACATCATTGGCCATTAAAATGTTTTTGCCAATTGGTAATGCGATATGCATTATTTTGTTGGCTTCATTTTCTGAGACTGGAAATTCGTCACTTGCCAAGTCTTTGAAACGCATAATATTTGCGAACTCACCGCCAAATACTGATTTGTAAAAATTGAATGCCTCCTCGGCATTTCCATTGAAGTTAATGTGTGGATTGATTAGTGCCATAATTTTTATTTTTTAATTGTTAGTTTTTCATCATTTTTTTAACTGTTATTGAAATCTTATTTATTGTAGAATTCTTACCATACAATGCACATCAAGGTCTGTATAGTTTTTGTATACTTCCAAGCAATAACCATTTGGGTCTAAGTGGGAATGCTTTAATAATTCTTGAAAAGCTTCGCCAATAGAGTTACTGTCTTGAAAATGATTGACAATATATTTTGCTACAAAATTACCTTTTACTATAGTAAATTTTTGTAAGTCAGTTGGACTGATATTATCAGAAGGTAATAATTCAGCACATGCCTTATACTGTACTATGCCCGTTTTATCAGGATGAGAAATGCCAAAATATCTTCTGTTTGGATTATCAGAAATCAATGCATGTAATTTTTCATAAGTAGCAGGCACATCATCAGGAAACATGGATGCTGTTAGATATACTACTTCAATATCTTGCGTAATTTTATATTGTTCCATTATTTATTTTCTTGCTTAAAATTAAGTATCCAGCGATTGCCATATTTATCTGTTAAACCTCCAAATAAAGCCCCCCAAAAGCTATCTTCTAAAGGATAATCTTGTGTACCACCATTAGAAAGTTTTGCATAGCACTTTCTAATTTCTTCTTCGCTACCGCAATTGAGTGAAAGAGAAACTGCATTTCCTTTTATTAAGCCTTTTTCACTTACCATATCAGAACCCATTAATAATAAATCAACTGTTGTTAATGTGGAATGTAAAATACAATCTTTCATTCTCTTTGGCAATTTATTTGATAATGGAGATTCGCCCACAGTTTGAAATGTGACTACACCACCTAAACAATCTTTATAAAATAACATTGCTTCACGACAATTGCCATTGAAAGTAAGGTATGAATTTATTGACATATGGCTTAATCCTATCAATTTTGATTTGTTGAATTCATTACATTAAACATCCATCTTACTCCAAACTTATCTAAACAACAACCCCAATAACCCCAGAACTCTTCTCGCATCATCGCTTTATCACTACCTCCTTCTGATAAGGCATTATAATACTTGTCGGCTTCTTCTTTTGAGTCTAATTGCAGACTAATTGTTGTGTTATTGCCAATAACCAATTTATGTCCCATAGATTCCAACATATCAGTTCCCATTAATTCGGTACCACCGATGATTGGTAAGGCTACATGCATAACACAATTTAAATCAGCATCTGAAAACTTTGGTGAATTAGGGTCTGATGGCAAATCTTTTATTCGCATAATAGGTGCTGAAAATTCTGTTCCAAAAACAGATTTGTAAAAATTAAAGGCAGATTCTGTATTGCCTTGAAAGTTTAAATAAATTGCTATTTTACTCATTTCTTATTTTTTTAATTGTTATAATTTTATCTTAGGTTTTAGATATTAAGCGTCTGGAATATTCGGCTCAACAAGTCTTTTTAGTTTATCTAAGGATTCTTGCCATCCTAAATAACACATTTCAACAGGTATGGCTTCAGGTATGCCTACTTGCACTATGTTAAGCTCCGTGCCGCATAAAACAGTTTTTAATTGAACAGTCGTAATCATAATATCGGGCATATTGGGGTCATCAAATTGATCAGTATATTTAATTAATTCATTCGGCACAAGTTCTAAATATTCTCCTCCAAAAGAATGGCCTTTTCCTGTTGAGAAATTTGTAAAAGTCATTTTATAAGTACCACCCATTTTTGCATCCATACTATGTACTTTACATACAAAGCCATTGGGCGGTATCCAACTTGCCATCGCATCTGCATCTGTAAATGCTTTAAAAACTTTTTCTACTGGTGCTACCAATACTCTATGCAGTTTTACTTCGTTACCTTTCATGTTATTTATTTTTTATGTTATTAATTAATTAGGCAAAAATATGATTGATAGACTAGTTTACTGAATGTAGAAAACGACAACTTATAGGGGTGATTATGACAAATGTAATTTTATACCTAATATTGCATCATGAAGAATATTTCGATTATCGTTCCTGAAACGGGCATTATAGAAGCAATAGCAGATCCAAGATATTTATTTACTGCTGCAAATGAATTTCTAAAAAGTGCCGGAAAGAAACCGTTATTTAAGGTAGAGTTAGTTGGTCAAAAAAAGAGCATTAAACTATTGAATAATTTAGTAACCATTCATCCTGATAAAACATTAGATGAGGTAAAGAAAACTGATTTGATTTTTATTCCGGCAATTAGTGGCAATATAGATGAAGCGATTAAATCAAATAAAGGGTATATCAAGTGGATGATAGAACAATATAAAAAAGGAGCAGAATTAGCATCACTTTGTATTGGCGCATTTTTATTAGCTGAAACCGGGTTATTAGATGGCAAACAATGCAGTACGCATTGGTTATCTGCCAGTGATTTTAGAGAACGATATCCAAAAGTAAATTTAATTGATGGAAGTATTATTTCGGATGCAGGTGGTATTTATAGTAGCGGTGGTGCAAACTCTTATTGGACATTACTTTTGTATCTTTTAGAAAAATATACTGATAGAGAAACAGCAATTTTAGCTTCAAAATTTTTTGCAGTAGATATTGATAGAAATAGTCAAGCTAAATTTATGATGTTTGTTGGTCAAAGAAAACATAGCGATAGTTCGATACATGAATCTCAAAATTATATTGAAAAGAATGTAGAGGAAAAAATGACTTTAGATTATTTAGCAAAAAAGGTGAATTTAGGTCGAAGGACTTTTGAAAGAAGATTTAAAGATGCCACAGGAAATTCGGTTTTAGAATATATACAAAGAATAAAAATTGAGCATGCCAAACGTAATTTAGAAACAAGCATGAAAAATGTAAATGAAATTATGTACGATTGTGGCTATACAGACACCAAGGCTTTTAGAGATTTATTTAAAAAAATAACAGGGCTAACACCGATAGAATATCGAAATAAGTACAACAAATTGAATTTGCACTTGAAGGAAGAACTGGTCTGATACTAATTTCACAAAAGCATATGATAGAAGAAACAGAATCAAAAAGAAAAAGAGAAAGATTATTGAAAGCTTTCACTTTCTGTTTCTCTTTCTATGTTGTGGAGGTTGCAGAGCTAATTTAGAACCAATATAAATTTTAGAGCGAGAAACAGAGTGAGAGCGAGGGAAAAATCATCGCTCTATCGCTGTCGCACTTTCGCTCTGATTTTTGTGGAGGATAACGGGGTCGAACCGATGACCTCTTGCATGCCATGCAAGCGCTCTACCAACTGAGCTAACCCCCCATATTATTTTTTAAGAACCGAAGACCTTCCCGACTGTAAACGTCGGGACACTCTACCAACTGAGCTAATACCCCCAAATTATTTTTTAAGAACCGAAGACCTTCCCGTCTGTAAACGTCGGGACGCTCTACCAACTGAGCTAATTCTCTTAAATAATTACTTTCGTAATTATAGAATTACTCTATTAGGCAGACAAATATAGAATCAAATACCTAATAAAAAAGTTTATTTTTGTCAAAATAATTTTTCATGTGGGATCAAATACTGCGTTACCTCTATTTAAAGAAAAAAGACCCAAACGCCCCAACGAATACGAATATCAAACTCATGCATGGTATGAACAGAATTTCAATTTTAGTGTTTCTGTTTGCAGTTTTAGTGATGGTTTACAGATTGATTTTCAAGTGATAAGTTATAGATAATTTTTGCAGCTTTTAAACTAGCCCCACCCTGTTTCAATACCGCAGCTAAGTCATTATAATCATTCTGCATACTGTTTATCGTTTTAGCATCATGTAATAATTTATTCAGTTCAGTTTTTAACGAAATCACAGTGAGGTCATCCTGAATAAGTTCAGTAAGCGATGCACGATTCAAAATTAAATTCACCAACGAAATGTATTTTACTTTCACAAATTGCTTTGCTATGGCATACGAAATTGGATTTGCAATATAACAAACTACTTGTGGCACTTTAAATAAAGCAGCCTCTAAGGTAGCGGTACCCGAGGTTACAAGTGCAACTTTTGCCACTTTTAAAATGGAATAGGTTTGATATTGTAATAGTTGAAATTGATAATTTTTAAGATAGGGCTCATACACTTCCCTATCTAGATTCGGCGCTTGCGCAATCACAAGTTGATAATCTTTTAAATCTTGAGTTGCCTCCAACATGATGGGCAACATTTTATCAATCTCTTGTTTTCGGCTTCCTGGTAATAAGGCGATTACGTTTTGAAGTTTAATTTCAGATTGTTTTAATTTTTCATTCTCAATGACATCGACCGACGGATGACCTACATAATCGACAGCAATATTTTTTGTTGCATAGAAAGCCTTTTCAAATGGAAGAATACAAATCATACGATCGATATAAGCTCGAACAATTTCAACACGATTTTCTTTCCAAGCCCAAACAGTTGGCGAAATATAATAGGCCACCTTATACCCTTGCAGCTTTGCCCATTTTGCCATTCGCAAATTAAAACCTGGATAATCAACAAGAATGATGGTATCAGGTTTAAAATTTTGAATTTGATTTTTACACAAACGAAAATTCTTAAAAATTGTTCGAATATTCATAAGCACTTCAACAAATCCCATGAAGGCCAATTCGCGAATATGCTGTTTGATTTCAACGCCTTCTGCTTGCATTTTATCGCCACCCCAACCCTGAATTTGCACATCATTGTCAAGCCCCTTTAATTCCCTTACTAAATTACTTGCGTGCAGATCTCCACTCGCTTCACCTGCAATTATAAAATACTTCATGCTATAAAATATTAAATTTATAAGCAACGGCTAGTAATGCATAAATAATGATAGCGGCAAAAATACCCTTGAGCGTTAAAAACAATTTTCGATTCTTATAATAGGTTATCAAAGGAATACAAGCAATCAATCCCAATGAAATGACTTTCGAAATATTACTTTTATTTGTTTTTAAGAGATATAAAAAATCTGCTAAGGATACATTTTGTGGCATATACTTTATTACAAACAAAAACAAAATGCCCAAAAGTGGCACGATGACACCGAGTAAAAAACCAAAATAGATATTATTTCTTATCATGATGGCGCAAAGATAACAGAATTAGCATAATAAGTTTTGCGAGGTTCATTTGTATAGATGGTCGTCCCTGATAATATCGTATATTGATATTAGCAAGGGATAAGAGTGTTTGACAAATTGCTGCTTCCCCGCCAATATCGACAAATTATAATATTTCAAAGCGTTAGGGATAGTAATGAAAAGCCCACACCCCGAAGTAGAAAAATGAAATGAGGCACGAATGAAATTTTTCACTTTCGGGGGAGGACTTGCAATGAATAGCCCGCCCGAACGCCCAAAAAAAAAGTTCGATTTATAACTATTCAATTATTTTGAATATGACAAGACCATCAATTTAGATACAAGTCCTTATATTCGCCTTCATTTTAAATAATTATGAAGAAAATATTAGTTGCGAATCGAGGTGAAATTGCCCTTCGCATTATGCGATCAGCTAAAGAAATGGGAATTCAAACAGTGGCTATTTATAGTGAGGCAGATGAGTTGATGCCATTTGTTAGATTTGCAGATGAGGCATTTTGTATTGGTCCAGCACCTTCATCACAATCGTATTTATTAGGCAATAAAATTATTGAGATAGCTAAACAATGCGGCGCCGAGGGTATTCATCCTGGTTATGGTTTTTTAAGCGAGAATGCCGAATTTAGTCAGGCAGTGACCGATGCTGGAATTATTTTTATTGGACCAACTGCTCATTCAATCAACACCATGGGAAGTAAAATTGGTGCAAAGCAATCGGCTAAAAAATATAACGTACCCATGGTTCCTGGTACTGATACACCTTTGAAGGATGCTAAAGAAGCTCATGAAATTGCTTTAAAAACTGGATTCCCTTTGCTTATTAAGGCTAGTGCTGGTGGAGGTGGAAAAGGTATGCGAATTGTAAATAATGCCGATGAATTGGAAGAGCAAATGAATATGGCTAAAAGTGAAGCCTTGAATTCATTTAATGATGATAGTGTGTTTATTGAAAAATATGTGGGTTCACCCAAGCATATCGAAATTCAAGTCTTAGGTGACAAACACGGCAATTATGTTTATTTATTTGAGCGAGAATGTTCGATCCAACGTCGACATCAAAAATTAATTGAAGAAGCGCCCTCTTCTTGTTTAACACCCGAAATAAGAAAGGCAATGGGTGAGAGTGCCGTTAATGTGGCTCGGTCGTGTGATTATCATGGTGCCGGCACTGTTGAGTTTTTGGCAGATGATGATTTAAACTTTTATTTTCTTGAGATGAACACAAGGTTACAAGTTGAGCATTGTGTAACCGAAATGATTACTGGCATAGATTTAGTAAAGGAACAAATTAAAGTAGCGCGTGGTGAAGCCTTAAGTTTTGGTCAAGATGATTTGAAAATTCATGGACATGCCGTTGAATTGAGAATTTGTGCTGAGGACCCGTACAATAATTTTTTACCTGATATTGGCAAATTGGAAGTTTATAAAAGACCGCAAGGATCGGGTATTCGTGTTGATGATGGCTATGAAGAAGGAATGGAAATCCCGATTTATTATGATCCTATGATTGGCAAATTAGTCGCATGGGGAGCCAATAGACAAGAGGCCATTGACCGATTAAGCTTGGCAATTGCTGCTTTTAGAATCAATGGAATTGAAACAACTTTGCCATTTGGAGCATGGGCGATTAAACAACCTGCTTTTGTAGAAGGAAAATTTGATACTCATTTTATTGCAAACTATTTTAAACCTGAACTTCTTGAACAAAAGACCGAAGAGGAGGCTGAAATGGCGTCGATTATAGCGGTTCATATCTTTGAAGAAAGTACCAAAGAATTGAAACCTATTAACCAGAATACATCTCAATGGAAGAATCGGAAGCAGTTGAGATAGTTACTAAGATAAATTTTGACTTTTAAACTGAGTTTTTAGATTTTTGTTTATCTTAGTGGCTTCATAAAATATAAATATGAAATGGGTAAGTGAAATTGTATCGAAATTTGATTAATAGATGCATTTCATTGAGTACATTGAAAATAAAAAATTAGAGCACATGAAACGAATTGCGTCGATATTACTTTTTGCTTTTGCTATATTGGTTACTGTATCTTCTTGTAGAAAATATGAAGAAGGACCCAATATTAGTTTAAGAACAAAAAAAGCAAGAATTACCAATAATTGGCGTTACGAAAGCGCCCAAGTTGATGGTGTTGAGGTTTCATCAGATCCTTATTTTGCTAAACAAAAACATTATTTTTATCGTGATGGGAAATATATTCAAACCATTATTGACCCTATCACCCAAGAAGCTAGAAATTTACAAGGAAATTGGGTATTATACGATAACGATAAAAAGATTGCTGTCACTGTTAAAATACCGCCAGCAAACAAAGACAGTACAAACAATTATAGTATTTTAAAATTGTTTGAAAAACAAATGTGGTTGCGTACAACCGACAATTCGCGTGAATACCATTTTGCACCTTTTGAATAATTTGCGATACCATTTTGAGAAAGCTTATTAATTCTTTTATAGAGTTTTTTTATTTCGATTTTTTTAAATTCATTCCTTTACAAACTTTCAAGTATTTAGCTTGTGGTGGAAGTAATGCTGTGTTGGATTTGATCATCTATTTTATTTCATATAATTTCATATTTGATAAACTTCCTATTCAAATTGGCGACATTACTATACCAGCCTATATAGCAGCGTTTATTGTTTCGTTTAGTGTGAGTTTTCCAATGGGTTTTATTTTAAGTAAATATGTTGTATTCACTCAATCTGAACTACGTGGCCTACATCAATTATTTCGTTACGGTCTTACCGTTTTAAGTTGTATTGGTTTAAACTATCTCTTTTTAAAAATATTTGTCGACATTTTTGGTTGGTATGCCACACCTTCAAAGGCATTAACAACGGTAGTTGTAGCAGTATACAGTTATTTTACACAACAGTATTTTTCGTTTAAAGTTAAAGGGAAAGGTGTTCAGGTTGAGAAATAATGTTAGATATGAATTTGCTTATCAGATTTAAAATAGACCTTATTTAAAGTAAAACCAATCAGTAGATTTTCATTAATTTGCAATTGAATGAAAATAACGATACTTGGCAATAATTCAGCTCTTCCCGCTTTTGGAAGATACCCAACCGCACAAATAATTGATATCAATGAAAAATTATTTTTAATGGATTGTGGAGAAGGGGCTCAAATGCGTATGCAGCAATTTGGTATTAAAAGTATGCGAATCAATCATGTGTTTATTAGCCATTTACATGGTGATCATTTTTATGGTTTGGTAGGCTTTATCAGTAGTTTATCTTTATGGGGACGAGAAAAAGAATTGAACCTTTATTGTCCGAAAGAAATAAAAGAAATTATTGAACATCAACTCAAATGGGATTTAGGTTTTGAAATTATTTATAGAATCATTGAAGAAGGAGAAAAAGCCATTTTGGTAGATGAGGAGAAGTATGAAATTTCATGTTTTCCAGTTTATCATAGTGTGCCAACCCATGGTTTTAAATTTATTGAAAAAAAGAGAAAGAGAATTTTATTGCCCAACAAATTACAAGAGTACGAAATCCCAAAATATTTCTATCGTCATTTAGCTGAGGGTGAGGATTATGAAATGAGAAATGGTGATATCATTAAAAATGAATGGGTAACCCAAGATGGACATCCAAATAAAATATATGCCTTTTGCGCCGACACTCGATTTGCACCAGAAATATGTGAGGATATACAAAATGCTGATCTTATTTATCATGAATCTACTTATCTGGAAGACAATCAGCATAAGGCGACAGAACGTTTGCATTCAACAGCAAAGGAAGCGGCTCAAATTGCGAAACTTTCGAATGCTAAAAAATTATTACTTGGACATTTTTCTTCAAAGTATAAAGATTTGCAACCATTTATAGTTGAGGCATCTTCACTATTTGAATCGGTTGAATTGGCTTTAGAGGGAAAGGTTTTTGAGATATGATGAGATTTTAACGCTTATCCTTGAAGATAAACCAAATGTAAAATTCAGTAAAGCAAAAATGTCGCAGCCAGATATACTGCTAAAATTATTCTCACAGATAAATCAGATAACACAGATAAATACAAAAAATATACCGATTATATTTTCAATTTAATTCAATTTTCGTTTTTTCAATGGTACTATTTTCAAACTATATCAGCATTTATTCCCACAAGGTGGGATAAGAATTGGTACATTGATTTTATCTGTGGGTTCTGAGTTATCTGTGAGAGAATGCTTGGCTGAAATATCAATTATAGTTAATTCTATTTTATATAAACGCTTTTATTTGACAATCTTCTACCGAATATGAAAAATGACTTATACTAACAGTAAACAT
>Ga0116157_10005222_pt1 | contig 11989 bp, 12 predicted proteins | sample AD_UKC048_MetaG_FD_89882 | JGI IMG/M metagenome (GOLD analysis project Ga0116157, IMG submission 89882) | Active sludge microbial communities of municipal wastewater-treating anaerobic digesters from USA - AD_UKC048_MetaG | ecosystem: Engineered > Bioreactor > Anaerobic > Digestate | place: USA... | reverse complement strand
CTCCTCGTGCAGGCAGATCGCATTCTTGATCGTCGCCGGCTCACCCAGGCTGTCGGTGAGAACTGCATCCACGTACCGGATCTCACCCAGACAGTCGCAGCCCAGCTCCAGCGACTGGGTCATGTAGCCGATGCCCCACTCGCCGATGTCGTAGGCGGTGCGGCGGTAGTGGTCGAAACTGGCATCCCGGTACGGCACGATCATCTCGGCGAACGACATCCGGTAAGCGATGTCCCGCTCGGTGCCGTGGTCGTTGTAGCTGACCTGGTGGATCACCGGGCCCTCGCGGTAGTTGAAGGCCAGCCGGAACGTCCAGTTCTGCCACTTGATGACGTTGCCGTCGACCTCGAACGAGGGGCCGTCGGGCTGGATGATGTCCAGCGCCTTGATGTCCTCACGCAGCGTCTGGCCGGGCACCAGGGCCGGCTCGTACTCGCCCATCACCGGGGCCGGGGCGGCAACGACGTCGGCCCGGTCGATCTCCAGCAGCTCCATCGTGTTCATGTCCACGATCAGCTTCATCCCGGAGACCGGGTTGGCGTAGGGATTGCCGGTCGGGCTCGAGCGCACCCAGATGTCGGCCCAGCCCAGCCGCCGGTCCCGGTACTTCTCCGGCATCAACGCCTTGCCGTAGGTCCAGACGTCGATCAGCACCAGGTCCAGGTCGGTGATGCCGCGCTCGGCCAGAGCCGCGACCACGTCGGGGTTCGCCTTCATGGCGACCTCGCAGTCGTGCCACTCGTCCGGGGTGAAGTTGGGCGTGACGCCCGGGATGTGGGTGAAGGAGACCACCCGGTCCGCGTCCGCGCCGGACTCGGCGAGCTCGACGATCGCCTCGTAGGTCTTGTTGTCGGCCCGGTCCCACAGCACCGACAGGGAGCGCCGCACGATCGGGTCGCCCTCCCGCCAGGCCAGCACGTCCGCCTTGGCCGGCTCGTCCAGGGTGATGGAGGCGAACCGACGGGTCGGCACCAGGTCGCCGGACGCCCGCAACGCCCCGGTGGTGCGACGGAACTCCTCAGCGCTGAGAGAGTCGAGTGGATGACGGGACACGGGTGCTCCTCCGGACGTCGGTCGATGGCAGCCGGCCGCACGGTGTCCACAGATCTATGCCTCCATAGATCTGACGTCGGCCGAACCGGTTGACCGTAACCTTTTCGGCCGATCCCGGCAGGGGTGACCCGGCGGATCGCCGGCCATTCGGCGGGGCAGGTTGCACCGCCGGTGGACCGGCCGCGATGATGCGGAGGCGACGCGCAGCCGCATCCACCCATTCCCGAGGGAGTTCCACCGGTGCCCACTCCGCTGAAGGTGACCCAGCAGTACGACGCTCCGGCGGCGGAGGTGTTCGCCCTCTACAACGACCGTGACTTCATCCAGGGCCGGCTGGACGACTCCGGCGCGCTGGATCCGAAGGTGCAGGCGTTCGAGCCGACCGAGGACGGCGTCACCATCGTCACCCGGCAGGCCATCCCCGCCTCGGTGCTGCCGTCCATGGTCGCCTCGATGATCCAGGGCGACCCGGCCACCGAGCGCACCGAGACCTGGAAGGCCGACGGCGAGGGCTACACGGCCGACTTCCTGCTGACGGTCAAGGGGGCCCCGGCCACCATCAAGGGCACGATGTCGCTGGTCAACGCCGGCTCCGGGTCGACCCTGACGGTGGTCGGCACGGCCGCGGTGCCGATCCCGCTGTTCGGTTCCAAGATCGAGGGCGTCATCGCCAAGCAGATCACCGAACTGCTGGCCATGGAGGAGACCTACACCCGGGCCCGGCTGGCCGGCTGACCCACCCGCCGCCGCCCCGCCCGACCCGGCCCCGGCCCGGCCCCGACGCCGAGCCGGACCCGGGCCGATTTCGCCGGCCGCCCGGCGCCTGGCAGCATGGACCGCCGTGCCCGATGACCGTCGTTTCGTGCTGACCCTGAGCTGCCCCGACCGCACCGGGATCGTCGCCCGGATCACCACCTTCCTGGCCGACATCGGGGGCTGGATCACCGAGGCGGCCTACCACTCCGACGAGGAGTCGGGTCGCTTCTTCACCCGCCAGGAGATCCGGGCCGACTCGACCTCGTTCCCGGTGGCCGAGCTGCGCCGCCGGTTCGGGGCAGTGGCCGGCGAGCTGGAGGCCGACAGCTGGCAGGTGGTCGACAGCGCCGACCGCAAGAAGATCGTGCTGATGGTCTCCCGCGAGGGTCACTGCCTGTACGAGCTGCTCTCCCGCTGGCATTCCGGCGCGATGCCGGCCGACATCGGGGTGGTCATCGGCAATCGCACCGATCTGGAGCCGGTGGCCCGGTTGTTCGGCCTGCCGTTCCGGCACATCCCGGTGCCGACCGATCCCGAGGGCAAGGCGCAGGCCTTCGAGCAGGTCCGGATCGAGGCCGAGAGCCACCAGCCGGACGCGATCGTGCTGGCCCGGTACATGCAGGTCATCCCGCCGTCGCTGTGCCAGGCGTGGGAGGGCCGGTTGATCAACATCCACCACGGCTTCCTGCCCTCGTTCCGCGGCGCTCGCCCGTACCACCAGGCGTTCGTGCGCGGGGTGAAGATGATCGGCGCCACGTGCCACTACGTGACCCCGGAGCTGGACGCCGGGCCGATCATCGACCAGGACGTCATCCGCGTCGACCACGCCGCCTCCCCGGCCCGGATGGTGCGGCTGGGCCGGGACATCGAGAAGTCCGTGCTGGCCCGAGGACTGACCTACCACCTGGAGGACCGGGTGCTGCGCGACGGCCTGCGCACCGTCGTGTTCGCCTGATCCACCGGCGATCCGGGGTCGCCCGGCGACCACCGCTCGGGAATGCCCGGCCGGCGGATCACGTTGCCCCAGCCACAGGCGCCGGGCGACGATGGACCCGGGACCATTTCAGTCCCGATTTGCAGTGCCGTTGTGCAGTGCCGTTGTGCAGTGCCGTTGTGCAGTGCCACCTCAGAGCAACTTTCGGTGCCCCGCGGGGCGGACACACGGAGCGATTCCCATGGGCAGCGAACCGGGCGAGCTGTACGAGCTGCACCTGGAGCGGGATGAGATCGAGCTGCTCAACGAACCGGTGCTGCTGGTCGCGCTGGACGGCTACATCGACGCCGGGTCCGGGGTGCGGTTGGCCGTCGAGCACCTGCTGGCCACCCAGCCCCACACCGTCATCGCCACCTTCGACATCGACCAGCTGATCGACTACCGGGCCCGCCGGCCCATCCTGACCTACCAGCAGAACGCGTTCACCGACTACCAGCAGCCCGAGCTGCAGGTGCGGGTGCTCACCGACACCGACGGGACCGCGTTCCTGCTGCTGTCCGGGCCGGAACCGGACACCCAGTGGGAACGGTTCATCGCCGCGGTCGGCCAGATCGCCGACCGGTTCGCGGTGCGGCTGACGGTCGGGCTGATGGCCATCCCGATGGGCGTGCCGCACACCCGGCCGACCGGGATGTCCTCGCACGCCACTCGCACCGGCCTGCTGCCCGACCAGGAGGACTGGCTGGGCGTCATCCAGGTGCCCGGGCACGCCGTCGGCCTGATGGAGTACCGGTTCGGCCAGGCCGGTCGGGACGCCATCGGTTTCGCCGCCCACGTCCCGCACTACATCGCCCGGTCCGACTACCCGGAGACCGCGCGCACGTTGATCCAGGCCACCGCCGATGCCACCGGCCTGCTGCTGCCCACCCGGGGCCTGGACGAGGCCGCGGCCAAGGTGCAGGCCGAGCTGGCCAAGCAGATCCAGGACAACGCCGAGGTGGCCGAGGTGGTCAAGGGCCTGGAGCAGCAGTACGACGCCTACGTCTCGGCGACCGGGCAGAGCCTGCTGGCCCAGTCCGCGCCGCTGCCCACCGCGGACGAGCTGGGCGCGCAGTTCGAGGCGTTCCTGGCCGATCGGGAGCCGCCGACCAGCTGAACCCGGGCGGTTCCGGCCGGTCCCGCGCGGCCGGGTCCCGGCCCGGCGACCAGCAGGTTCGGCGTACTGTGCGGCCTTGTGGCGCACGAGAATCCCACGCTGGCGTTGCCGGTCAAGGAACACGGTCCGATCCGGGCCATCAGTTTGCGCATCGTCATCGCGGTGATGTGCGTGGTCATCACCACCGCCGTGGTCTACCTGGAACGGGCCGACTACCGCGACCTGGACGGCCAGATCGACACCTGGCTCGACGCCCTCTACTACGCGACCGTCACCCTGTCGACCACCGGGTACGGCGACATCACCCCGGTCACCGAGACCGCCCGGCTGACCAACATCGTGGTCATCACCCCGCTGCGGTTCCTGTTCCTGATCGTCCTGGTCGGCACCACCATCGAGGTGCTCACCGAGCGGAGCCGCCAGCAGTTCCGCACGAGCCGCTGGAGAAAGCGCGTGAAGAAACACACGGTCGTCATCGGCTACGGCATGAAAGGCCGCTCCGCCGTCGGCGCCCTCATCGACCAGGGGTATCCGGCCGACCACATCGTGGTCGTCGATAGTGACGCCGCCAACATCAAGGCGGCCACCGGCGACGGGTGTGTCGGGGTGCTCGGCGACGCCCGGCGCGAGGAGGTGCTGCGGCAGGCCGCCCTGCCCAGCGCGACGCAGGTGATCGTGGCCGCCGACCGGGACGACACCAGCGTGCTGGTCACCCTGACCGCCCGCCGGCTGGCCCCGCACGCCACTATCGCCGCGGCCGCCCGTGAGGAACAGAACATCGAGGTGCTCCGCCAGGGCGGGGCCGACGTGGTGATCCCCACCGCGGAGTCGGCCGGCCGGATGCTGGGGCTGTCCATCTTCGCCCCGGCCGCCGGCGAGGTCATCGAGGATTTGCTGGAACCTGTTGCCGGGCTGCAGATCTCCGAGCGCGAGGTGCGGCCCGAGGACGTCGGGCTGGCCCCGTCCCGGTTGCAGGCGCGCGGGGAGATCGTGTTGACCGTCATCCGCAACGGGGTATCGCACCGCTTCGACTCCGGCGGGGTCAAGGTGTTCCAGCCCGGCGATCGGATCGTGGTGATCAAGGCGAACGCCGATCAACCGGAGGCGCTGAGCCGGCGGTCCCGGACCCGGCGCGCCGTCGAGCCGGACCGCAGCGGGCTGGCCGACCGGTCCCGGCTGCCTCCGGGCACCGAATCCGGCGGGTCGCGGGAATCCCGAGAGGGCAGCCCGGGCACTCCGGCGGCGAACCGACCACCGATTCGCGACTTACGCTGATCTGTTGACGGGCCCGGCCGATCCGGATGGATCAGGGCGGGCGAGACGACGCGGAAGGAACATCGCGGATGACGGCGAACGGGACCGAACTGCAACCGGACCTGGGCCCGACCTCGGAGTCCGATCTGGCCGAGGCGGCCCGGCAGGTGGCCGGCAATCCGGACGTCCAGGACGCGCTGCAGTCGGTGGTCGAGCTGGCCATGGCCTCCTGCGAGTGTTTCGGGGCCAGCGTCACCCTGGTCGGCGTGGCCGGCGGGGCGGAGACCACGGCCACGTCGGCCCAGATCATCGAGCAGGCGGACAACCTGCAGTACGACTTCGACGAGGGCCCCTGCCTGAGTGCGGCGGAGACCGGCGGGGTCTACCTGATCGTGGACACCCGCACCGATCCCCGGTGGCCGGTCTGGGGGCCCGCCGTGGCCGAGATGGGGCTGGGCAGCGTGCTCAGCATCCACCTGTTCACCGACACGCGCGTGCTCGGGGCGCTGAACCTGTACTACGAGTCGATCACCGACTTCAGCGACGACGAGGTGGAGACCGCGCGAATCGTCGCCGCCCACGCGTCGGTCGCGCTGGCCCGGTTGCGGTCCGAACGCGACCTGTGGCGGGCCATCGATTCCCGGCACCTGATCGGGCAGGCCCAGGGCATCTTGATGGAGCGGCTCAAGCTCAGCCCGGAGAAGGCGTTCGCCGTGCTGCGTCGCCACTCACAGCAGAGCAACGTCAAGCTGCACGAGGTGGCGTCCACACTGGTCCGCACCGGGCAGCTGCCCTCCTGACGAGGGCAGCCACCCGGGGAGGGTCAGCGTTCCACGCAGGACGCCAGCTTCTCGGTGATGGAGCGCAGCCAGCGCGAGACCTGCATCTGGCTCACCCCGATCTCGCGGCCGATCCGGGACTGCGACCAGCCGTTGTCGAACCGCATGTGGACCACGTCCCGCTCGCGATCGGTCAGGGCGTCGAGCAGCCGCTCGACCGTGGCCCGGTCCTCCACCCGCCGCAGCTCGGCGTCCTCCTCGCCCCAGCTCAACGCCAGCGCCAGGCCGGGGCCCTGCTCCTCGTCCAGCGAGCGCGGCCGGCAGCACGCGGCCGCCGCCCGGGCCTCGTCGATGTCGGTCACCGTGGCCCCGGTGACCTTGGCCAGCTCGGCGTCGGAGGGCGCGCGACCGTCCTGATGCCGCTGCGACTGCTCGGCCTCGCTGATCGCGGCCCGCAGCTCCTGGATCCGCCGGGGCGGGCGAACCAGCCACGAGTGATCGCGGAAGTAACGCTTGATCTCACCGACAATGGTTGGCACCGCGAACTGCAGGAAATCGTCGCTGCGGCCCGGCCGCCAGCGCTGCACGGCCTTGATCAGACCCATGTAGGCCAGCTGCTCGAGGTCGCTGCGCTCCACCCCGCGGCCGGAGCAGCGGGCGGCCAGCGAGCGGGCCACCGGGATGTACTCGGTGACCACCTGCTGCTGGCACCGGCGCAATTCGTCCGGGTCGGTGCAGCCGGCGGTGTACTCGAGCAGTTCGCGCACCCGGCGGGCCCGGTCCCCGGTCGGCGCGGCGGCGATGGTGTGCCCCGAGGCCGGCCGCCGGGCCGGCTCGACCAAGCCGACGGACTCGACCGGCTCAACGGACTCGACCGGCTCGACCGGCGCGGGCACCAGCGTGAGGGTGGGAATAGTGGAGGAAGAAGGCGTCGGAGCGACGACGTCCAGGACAGCAGTCACGAGGAACTCCCGGCATGTCTGGGATTGTTCCTGGCGCCTCTGCTGGACCAGTAACTCCACTAGATCACACCAGCGGCGTGCTTTCAACGCCGAGGGGGGACAAACCGAACAACACTGCGTCACGTTCCGATGACGGTCCGCGCTCTGCGCTACCGTGTTGCCTCCCGCGGTTGCCTCCCGCGGTTGACTTCCGCGGTTGACTTCCGCGGATGCCCCGCGCGCGAAACCCTGGAGATGCGATGGCCGAGCCAACCGCGCCGAGCGACCGGTCCGATCCGGCCGGCACCCGGACCCTGGTCCTGATGCGGCACGCGGCGGCCGGCAGCGCGGTCCGCGACCACGACCGGCCGCTCACCCCGGACGGGGTGCGGGCGGCCACCGCGGCCGGGCAGTGGCTGCGCGGCCACCTGCCCGCGGTCGACGTCGTGGTCTGCTCCACCGCGGCCCGCACCCGGCAGACGCTGGCCGCGACCGGCATCAGCGCCCCCGTCCGGTACCGCGACGAGCTCTACGGCGGCGGGGTCGACGAGATCCTGGCCGAGGTGGCCGCGGTCCCGGCCGACGCGAGCACCGTGCTGGTGGTCGGGCACGCCCCGACCATCCCGGCCACCGGCTGGGAGCTGGTCCGGCAGTCCCGGCTGAACCGGGACGCGGACCCCTCTTCGGACGCCGGCGACGAGCTGCGGCACTTCGCCGCCGGCACGTTCGCGGTGCTGAGCACCACCGGGGCCTGGGCCGATCTGGCGCAGGCCGGCGCCGAACTGCAGCTCGTGCAGCATCCGGTCGCCTGACCTGACCGGCCTGGAACCCGAACCCGGCCCCGAGCCCCGGTCGAGGGCGGACCGGGAGTCCGCCCTCAGCCGGCGTCGCGAATGCGGACCAGCGCGGCCACCAGCTCGTCGAACAGAGCCGGACCGGCGACCAGGATGCCGGGCTGGCCGGCGATCGGCGCCGTCCGGGTCAGGTGTGCACCCGCCTCCTGCGCGATCAGCCCTCCGGCGGCGACGTCCCAGGCCTTGACGCCTTCCTCGAAGTAGGCGTCCACCGATCCGGACGCCACGGCGCACAGATCCAGGGCGGCCGAGCCGATCCGCCGGATGTCGCGGACCTGGGGCAGCAGCCGGGCAATCATCGCGCCCTGCTGCCGCCGGATGTCCGGGTCGTAGCCGAAGCCGGTGGCCAGCAGCGCCCGGTTCATCGGGACCGGGTCGTTGACCCGCAACGGTTGCCCGTCGACGCTCGCCCCGACCCCGCGGACGGCGTGGAACGTCCGCTTGGTCACCGGGTTGTGCACGACGCCGACCAGGGCCCCGTGTTCGTCCTCGGCGGCGATGCTCACCGCGAAGTTGTCCAGCTCGTAGAGGTAGTTGACCGTGCCGTCCAACGGGTCGATCACCCAGCGGATGCCCGACGTGGATGCCCGGTCGGCGCCCTCCTCGCCGAGCAGCCCGTCGTCGGGACGCTCCGAGGTGATGAGCTTGACCAGGGTCGACTCGGAGCACCGATCGGCGTCCGAGACCGGGTCGGTCGCCGACGATTTCGTGCTCAGCCCCTCCACCTTGCCGTAGCGGTTGAGCAGTTCCCGGCCGGCGGCGCGGGCGCCGCGCATCGCCAGGTCCAGGAGGCGGGCAGGGTCGACGGCCGTGTCCGGGGCAGGAGACATGGCGCCCATCCTGCCCGGCCGGCGATGATCACCTCGCGCCACCTCCGCGGCGCGCCGCACTACCCTGCCCGTCATGGATCTCCGCATCTTCACCGAGCCCCAGCAGGGCGCCAGCCACGCTGATCTGCTGGCCGTCGCGCAGGCCACCCGAGCGGGTGGATTCTCCGCCTTCTTCCGCTCCGACCACGTGCTGGCGATGGGCGGGGCCGGCTTGCCCGGCCCCTCGGATTCCTACGTCAACCTGGCCGCGATCGCGGCCCTGGTGCCGGACATCCGGCTGGGCACGCTGGTCACCTCGGCCACCTTCCGGCACCCGTCTATGACCGCGCTGGCCGCCGCGTCGGTCGACGACATCTCCGGTGGGCGACTGGAACTCGGCCTGGGCACGGGCTGGTTCGAGGCCGAGCACCGGGCCTACGGCCTGGACTTCGGCGACTCGTTCGGGGAGCGGTTCGACCGGTTGACCGAGCAGCTGGAGATCATCACCGGGATGTGGGCGACCCCGGTCGGCCAGACCTTCAGCCACACCGGCCGGCACTACACGATCACCGACTCGCCCGCCCTGCCCAAGCCGCAGCAGCGCGATGCGCAGGGCCGGGCTCACCTGCCGATCATCATCGGCGGCCACGGACCGAAGCGGACCCCGGCGCTGGCCGCCCGCTTCGCCGACGAGTTCAACGTCGGCTTTTCCGACCTGGACACGACGACCACCCAGCTCGGCCGGGTCCGCGCGGCGTGCGCGGCGGCCGGCCGGGATCCCGGGTCGCTGGTCTACTCGATCGCCCACCCGATGTTCGTCGGCACCGACGACGCGCAGGTCGCCCGCCGCGCCGCCGCCGTGGGTCGCTCGCCGGAGCAGGCCCGGGAAAGCCCGCTGGCCGGCACCGTCGATCAGGTGGTGGACACCCTGGCCACCTGGGCCGCGGCCGGCGTGCAGCGGGTCTACCTGCAGGTCCTGGACCTGGCCGACCTGGACCATCTGGCCCTGGTCGCCGAACAGGTGCTGCCGGCGGTGCGGGAGTTCTGAGCCGGCCGGTCAGACCGGGCCGGCCAGGCCCTCGATCACCTCGGCGCCGGTCAGTTCGACCAGCAGGGCCGCGTCCAGCACGATCTTGGAGCCGCGGATGCCGGAGCCGATGACCACCGGCCCGGCGGCCGCGACCGCGGCGTCGATCAGCACCGGCCAGCCGGCGGGCAGGCCGATCGGGGTGATCCCGCCGTACTCCATCCCGGTCAGGCTGACCGCGTCGACCATCGGCGCGAACGACACCTTGCGCACGTCCAGCCGGCGCCGCACCACCCCGTTGACGTCTGCCTTGGTGGTGGCCAGGATCACCGCGGCCGCCCAGCGCTGCTCGCCCGCCCGTTTGCCGGCGACGACGACACAGTTCGCCGACGCGGCCGGCGAGACCTGGTAGGCCGCGCAGAACGCGGCGGTGTCGGCCAGCTCGGGGTCGATGGGCGCGACCCCGACCCCGCCGGCCCCGGCGTCGGCGGCCAGCGCGGCGGCCACCGGCGGGGCCAGCAGGTCGGTCCGTTCCAGCGCCGGGGTGGTGCTCAGCGTGCCCAGGGTGCGCAACGGCGTCATGCCGACACCCTGCCACCGGGGTGCACCGGCCCGGCCGGCGACCCGGAGCGGGGGAATCGATCGGGGACAATGGACCGGTGCATCTCCCGTCCACCCTCACCCCAGCGAGCGCGACGACCGCCCGACCGGCGCCGAGCCCGGCCCCGGCGCCGGCTGCCGGCACGCTGCAGATCGGTCCGTATCCCGTCTGGCCGCCGGTCGTGCTGGCGCCGATGGCCGGCGTCACCAACGCTCCGTTCCGCTCCCTGTGCCGTGAGTTCGGTGCGGGGCTGTACGTCTGCGAGATGATCACCACCCGGGCGCTGGTGGCCGGCGACCCGAAGTCGCGGGCGATGATGCGCTTCGAACCGGACGAGCACCCGCGCTCGGTGCAGCTCTACGGGGTCGACCCGGTGGTGGTCGGGCAGGCCGTGCGCCTGGTCGTCGAGCAGGACCTGGCCGACCACATCGACCTGAACTTCGGCTGCCCGGTACCCAAGGTCACCCGCAAGGGCGGCGGCTCGGCCATCCCCTACAAGCGGCGGCTGTTCGAGTCGATCGTCCGGTCGGCCGTCGACCAGGCCACCCCGCACGGGGTTCCGGTCACCGTCAAGATGCGCATCGGCATCGACTCCGACCACATCACCTACCTGGACGCCGGCCGGATCGCCGAGGACGCCGGGGTGGCCGCGGTCGCCCTGCACGCCCGGACGGCGATCCAGCACTACTCGGGACAGGCGGACTGGGAGACGATCGGTCGGCTCAAGCAGGCGGTCACCTCGGTGCCGGTGCTGGGCAACGGCGACATCTTCGCCGCCTCCGACGCGCTGACCATGATGGCGATGACCGGCTGCGACGGCGTCGTCGTCGGCCGCGGCTGCCAGGGCCGGCCGTGGCTGTTCGCCGAGCTGGCCGCCGCCTTCGACGGCCGGCCCGCCCCGACCCCGCCGGACCTGCGCGCGGTGGCCGAGGTGATGCGCCGGCACGCGGTGCTGCTGGTCGCCGAGATGGGCGCCGACCGCGGCATCCGGGAGCTGCGCAAGCACACGGCCTGGTACCTGCGCGGGTTCGCCGTCGGTTCGCAGGTGCGCCGCGAGCTCGGCATGGTCGCCAGCCTGACCGAGCTGGACGAGCTGATCGGCCAGCTCGACCTCGACCAGCCCTATCCGCAGGCCGCCGAGGGACCCCGCGGCCGGCAGGGCACGCCGCAGCGCCGGGTCGCGCTGCCCCACGGCTGGCTGGACGACCCGGAATCGGCGGCCGTCCCGCATGAGGCCGAACTGGACGACGGTGGCGGCTGAGGCGGCTGGTGGCAGCGCCGCGCGGGGCCGGGGGGCCCGCACCGCGCTGGTCGGGGCGTTGCTGCTCGCGCTCACCGCCGTGACCGGGTGTCAGGCCGATGCCGGCACCACCGACACCTCCGGCACCCGGGCGGCGCCGGACCCGGCGGCCGGCACCGCCGTGCGAGCGACGATCGAGGCGTTCAACGCCGCGGCCGCCGCCGGCCCGGCCGACCAGCAGCACCGCCTGGCCGACCTGGTCGAGCCCGATCGCGCCGCGGAGGTGCGGAACTGCCCGGCGGCCACGTCGACGGTGCGCTTCGAACCGGTCTACGGAGGGCTGCGCGCGGCCGGCGCCCCCGAGCCAGCAGGCCAGACGCCGGCGGACGCCGCGGCCCAGAGCTACCTGCTGCCGGCGCTGATCCGGATCTACTCCGGCGAGCGCGTCACCGGCACCGATCTGACCACGCTGCACCTGGTGGTGCGGCCGGCGACCGGAGGCGGCGATTCTGAGGCGTACCTCACACCCTTCTGTGTGAATTGAACCCGACCCCGCCTATTGCGTCATTCAGGGGAACGCGGCCG
>Ga0116157_10005218_pt1 | contig 11993 bp, 10 predicted proteins | sample AD_UKC048_MetaG_FD_89882 | JGI IMG/M metagenome (GOLD analysis project Ga0116157, IMG submission 89882) | Active sludge microbial communities of municipal wastewater-treating anaerobic digesters from USA - AD_UKC048_MetaG | ecosystem: Engineered > Bioreactor > Anaerobic > Digestate | place: USA... | reverse complement strand
CCGGCCGAGCCAATTAGCGTGGAAGTGCGCAATGGCGTCAATAAAGCCGGTTTAGCGGCTGCTTTACGCGATGAATTGAATGCCGATGAGGCCTATGAAGTCGGTAAAATCGGGGATGCCGCCAACAAGAATTACACTGAATATGTTTTAGTAGATTTGGGCTTGGCTGCTAATCAAAAAGCCGCTTTAGCCGCTTTGGAGAGTAAATATGGGGTTAAAGCCGTGACTGAATTGCCGGCTGGTGAAGCTGCTAGTGATGCTAAATTGTTGATTATTATCGGGCAATAGAATTATATTTTGTATATAAAAAAGAGCCCCCCAGGCTCTTTTTTCGTCTCCCTGTTGACTATTTTCAAACGATTCTATATTATATATTCAATCAAAAAAATGATTATACAATAAATAATAAGTAATGATTTATGGCTCATAAGAAAGCGGGTGGATCAACCTCGTTAGGCCGAGATTCACAAGCGAAACGACTCGGCGTTAAAATCCATGATGGTCAAAGCATTTTTGCTGGACAAATTATCACCCGTCAACGTGGTACTCGCGTGCGTCCGGGGGTGAACGTAGAAAAGGGAACAGATGATACTTTATATGCCAAAAAGGCCGGTAAAGTGAAATTCTATACCAAGAAAGTCTTGTTATTCAATGGTAAATTGGAAGCGAGAAAATTTGTAAAAATCGTATAATTGGATAAAAAAAATCCCCCGGAAACGGGGGATTTTTTTGTGTTTGCGTAGGGGCAGGGTTTGTGTCATCCTGAACTTGTTTCAGGATCCCTTAATTAATCCTTATTGTTTTCTCCGTTGTTTAAGGAATGAAGAGTTTTTTGGAGGGATCCTGAAACAAGTTCAGGATGACCATATTATTGGCGACGTTTTTTGGTGCCACCTTTTGTACACACAAAAGGTGGCGAAAAGACATTATATCTTCCTCGCCAAACTCTTCTCAATAAATTTCACAAACAATGGATGTGGTTGTAATGGGCGGGATTTGAATTCCGGGTGGAACTGCGTTCCCACGAAAAATGGGTGATTGGGCACTTCAATGATTTCCACCAATTTATCATCCGGGGACATACCGGCCAAGCTCAAACCCTTTTCTTTTAATAATTTGCGATAAGAATTGTTGAATTCATATCGGTGGCGATGACGTTCGTGAATCAATTCTTCATTGTAGCTTTGGTAGCTCAAGCTTTCTTTGCGTAAAACGCAAGGATAAGATCCCAAGCGCATACTGCCACCATATTGTTTCTGTTTAATATATTCTTTTTGCTCCGGCATAATGTGAATTACCGGGTGCGGGGTTTGCGGATCAATTTCTTCGGAGTTGGCTTTATCCAAACCGGCCACGTGCCGCGCGTAATCAATGACGGCGATTTGCATGCCATAACACAACCCAAAATAAGGAATATTGTTTTCACGGCAATATTTGGCAGTTAAAATCTTACCTTCAATGCCGCGGCTACCAAAACCACCGGGCACCACCACGCCCTGATAATTTTCGAGTTTTTTAATGCTTTCCGGATTTTTCTCAAATTCCTCAGAATTGATCCAATCCAGTTGTGCTTTGACATTATTTTTCCAGCAGGCGTGTTTAATTGCCTCTATCACCGAGATGTAGGAGTCAGCCAGGAGAAAGTCACCGGTTTCAAAATATTTACCAACTACCCCGATTTTAACGGTTTTATCCACGGTTTTGATGGTATTGACCAATTTTTCCCAATCTTGCAAATGAGTTTCCTTTTCTTCCATGTTCAAAGTGGACAAAATCTTATTGCCGAAGTTTTCTTTTTCAAAATTGATGGGCACTTCGTGAATGTATTCAATGTCCGGTGCAGAAATTGCGTGATCAGCGGGAATATTGCAGAACATTGCCAATTTTTGTTTGCGTGGTTCATCCATGGGGACGCGCGCTCGGCCCAAAATGAAATCCGGTTGAATGCCAACGCTGTTTAAAGCACGTACTGCGGTTTGTGTCGGTTTGGTTTTCATTTCCCCGACCATCGCCGGAATCGGCAAATAACTGACCATAATGACGCAAACATCTTTCGGCTGTTCCTGGCGCAACATGCGAATTGCCTCTAGAAACAAGGCATTTTGGTATTCGCCGACGGTGCCACCGATTTCAATTAAAGTGATATCAGCATCATTGACTTCACTGGCTTTGCGGATTCTATCAATGATTTCCATGGGAATATGGGGAATGACTTCCACACATTTGCCTTTATATTCAAGATTTCGTTCACGGTTGATGACATTTAAATAGACGCTACCGGTGGTCATGTAATTGCTGGAAGTCAAAGTCAAATTTAGAAAACGTTCATAATTTCCCATGTCTTGATCGGTTTCGTAGCCGTCCGTGGTAACGAAAACTTCGCCATGTTCCACCGGATTCATGGTGCCGGCATCGACGTTGATGTAAGGATCAGCTTTTAAAACCGTCACTTTGTATCCTTTGCTTTGCAAAATCAAAGCCACCGAGGCGGTGGCGATGCCTTTCCCGACGCTGGACATCACGCCTCCCACCACGAAAATGTACTTTCCGTTTTTCATAGTTTTATTTTTTATCCGGAATTAAGGTGATATTAAAAAATGATTCCAAATTTTCCAAAAGTTTCACTTTGACCAGATAAGTACCGGCTTTTTTAAAGGGTTGATCCAGCAGAATTTGCTTTGCCTCAATATCATAACCGGTTTTCTTTAATTCAGCGGCTAAGAATTTAGCACTGATGCTTTTATATAAAGAGCCGTGTTCATCGGCGACTACTTTGATTTGCAGGTGTAATTTTGGCAGTTTTTCCGCATTTTCCCAAGCTAGTTTTTTCTGTTTTTCTTGTTTTGATTGTTGGGCATTGCTCAGTTTCTTTTGGGTGGATAGATTTTGTCCGGTGGCGCTAAGTCCTAAACCATTGGGTAAAAGGTAATTACGTGCGTAACCATCGTTAACTTCTTTAATTTCGCCCTTTTTTCCGACATTTCGGACATCTTTTTGTAAAATGATTTTCATAAGCGGATTTTTTTATATTTTTCGGTTTAACGTCTCCTTTATTATAGACTGATTAATCGTGATTTGGCAATTGGTGGGGGGTGAATGTTGTTTGCAATGATTTGTAGGGGCGTATAGCTATACGCCCCTACGGGACTGGCAATTAATTGTTTTTACAATGACAACCCCTACAATTGCCAAATCATGTATGTTATAATATGTAATGTAAATTATAAAATACGGTTATGGTTTATTTAGCACTTATTATTCCTTGTTATAATGAAGAATTTCGGGTGGAAAAAACTTTTTTGGAATATTTTAATTATTTTAAGAAAACCGCTAAGTTTACCAATAAGGAAATCGCCATTGTATTGGTAGATGATGGGAGTAAAGATAAAACCAAGGAAGTTATTAAGAAATTAGAAAGTTTTTCCGACACTCAAATATCGGTAAAATCTTTTAGTTATGAAAATAATCGGGGCAAGGGCGCGGCCATCAAAGAAGGTGCTAAAATAGTCGATGCGCAATATTACGGTTTCTCAGATGCGGATTTGTCTTTTCAGCCAGCTTTGATAGAAAAGGCCATGTTTGTTTTGGAAGGTGGCAATGACGATTTGTTATTAGGTCAAAGGATTAGTGATGAAAATCGTTCTTTCTATTCTAAATTTAGAGCTTTCTTTTCCTCGGCGTTACGTCGTGTGGTAAATTATTTTTTATCAATTCCTAATATTGATACTCAGTGTGGGTTTAAATTTTTTAAGAGGCATTTTGTAAAACATATTTTTCCGGAAATAAAAGAAAATAGATTTTCTTTTGATGTGGAATTGGTAATTTTAGCCCAGGAGCATAATTACCAAGCAAATCTTTTTTCCATTAATTTTAGACATGATGAAGATTCAAGGGTTACCATGAAAGATGGGGTTAGATATATTTTAGATACGATTGGGATTTCTGAAAGGCTGAGAACGGTTAAGGAGAAGAGTTTATTTTTTCAATTATTGATACTTTCCGTAATAATTAGTTTTTTAGTTTATGGGTGGGTTATCTGGAAAGGTTATTTGTTTTCTGATGATTTTACTTGGTTATGGCATGGTCAGAAAATTGGAAATGATCTTCAGAATATTCTTACTTTTAAAATGTCCACTTTTTACTCTCCGGTATTGAATGCTTTTTATTCATTTATGTATGGTGTTTTTGGATATGCTTCCCAGCCTTTGTTTTTGTTAGGGATTATTGTTCATGTCTTGGTTTCTTTTCTTTCTGGAGTTTTAGCTTGGCAATTAAGTAAATCAAGATTTATATCTATTGTTAGTTCATGTCTTGTAGCGTTGGGGGGAATTGCTTATGAGCCATTGGTCTGGATAGGGGCTAACATGCATTCCTTTGTCACCATTTTTATTGTTTTGAGTTTGGTCAGTTTTTATCAGTATTTTAAAAATAGCCAAATTGTTTATTTGTTAATTTCATTTTTATGTTTTGTGTTAGCATTGGGAACTAAAGAGTCGGCAGTGGTCACGCCTTTTTTGTTATTGGTAACGTTTGTTTATTATAAAATAAAAAATAAGAGAAAGTTTGAAGTAGCCTTGATTTTTTATTGGGTTGGCGTGTTTTTATTGCTGGGATTTTATTTGTATCAACAATACCTTTGGCAAAAAAATAGTGTGTGGATTGAATCAGGAATTTATAGTATTGATTTAATGGCATTGTTTAGAATCCCTTTGATCTTTTTTAATAATTTTATTCCGATTTCACCGATCAGTGGGTTTTTAAATAATTGGATGGCTGTTTGTTTGTGGTTGTTCGCGGTCGGTGTTTTTTCCTTTATTTTGTTCCGGTTTAAAAATCTAATGTTGATTTGGTATAGTTTTTTGTGGATGGGTATCAGTATTGGTCCATTTATTTTTTTTAAGACAGCTTTGTGGTGGGACACATTAGCTTCAAGATATAATTATTTACCAAGAATTGGCGCTGTTTTCTTGATTGCGGTAATTTTGCAATACTTGATAGTTAATAATAAATCTCGTTATATTATTAATGGCTTAGTTTATTGTGTGATGATCAGTATTTTTGCGCAGTTGTTTTTCATGGTACAAGTGATAAGATCTGAATATGAATATGTTTATAATACAGGTAGGTCCTTAAGTGATATTATGGAGTTAACAAAAAAGATTCAACCGGAAAGAGTTTTTGTTCGTTGGGATCATCCTTTCACGGAAAATAATGCACATATTGTTGGAGCGGCTTCCGTGGTCGCGGGAATTGGTGAGTCTAGCATGGTGTTTTTGCCTAAAGATGCCCCGGAAAATTTAAATGAAAATGAGATTTTAATATATTGGAATCCTGAACTTAGAAAATATGATATTAAACAAAATACTAAATGATTTGGCATTAAGACGAGAAGTGTTGGCCTATATTGCCGTCGGCGTTTTGGGGGCATTCGTTGATTTCGGTGTTTTTTATTTATTTCTTTTTTTTAACGATTCGGTTTTGTTTGCTCAATGGCTTGGTGCTTTAGCAGGCTTTACTCATAATCATATTTGGCAACATTATAAAGTGTTTGTTCATAACCAGTGTTTGAAAAAAACTTATTTGATCTCATTAGTTGTTTCGGTAATTAGTATGATAATTTCTGGTCCTCTTTTGTTGTTTTTAAACAAATTTATATCAGTCTTTTGGTTTAATAAGGTGATTATTTTGGGGCTAACATTTATTGTTTTGTATGTAATAAAGAAAAAGTGGATTTTTGTTTTAGATGCAAGAAGCTAAGGATTTTGTTTATATATGAAAAATTTTAAATTTTTAAAATAAATTTTATGGGAGATTTACAAGCCAATCCGGGAAAAAATTTGATTATTAAAGTTGGAGAACAAGAATACGCCCGTTATCCGGTGAAAACCTCCATTGTAAAAAAAGGCGATGATTTGGTGGAATTGTTTAAAACGCAGGTGGCGCCGCATTGGCAGACCGGTGATTTGATCGCCATCAGTGAAAAAATTGTGGCGATTTCGCAAGGTAGATCTTATTTGTTAAGTGATATTAAGCCCGGTCGTTTGGCCAAGTTTTTGGTAAAATTTGTGCACAAATCTCCTTACGGAATCGGATTGGGCAGTCCTTACACCATGGAATTGGCGGTGCGCGAAGTGGGACCGGTGCGCATGCTCGTGGCGGCGGCGGTGGCGGCGATTACCAAACCGTTCGGGATTCGAGGCATGTTTTACAGAGTGGCCGGCAAGCGCGTGAATGCCATTGATGGTCCGTGTGAATATTCTTTGCCACCATCAAATCAATCGGCCAAATTGCCACCGGCCAATCCGGAAAAAGTGGTTTTGGAATTAAAGGAAAAACTGAATCATGATTTCGTGATTATTGATGCCAATGATTTGGGCGTGGAAGTTTTGGGAAATTCCAGCAAAGAATACTCTGATGATTTGATCAAAGCGATTTTTAAAGATAATCCTCTAGGACAGGCGAGCGAGCAAACGCCGGTGGCTGTGGTGCGGAGAGTGTAGGATTAAGTGTACGGAAAAATTGTACAGTTGTTTTTTTTATAACCACAAAAACGTGTTATACTTAAATTGATTTCAGTAAATTTTTTATTTATAAATATTTTTATGAAAAAAACAAATTCTCCAAAATCCCCAATGCAAATGACCATCGTGGCCTTTGTTTTACTATTCGTGGCTATCACCGCGACGATTCTAGTAATGTATTTTAAATGGTTTGCCAATGACCAACTTGGCGCGCCTGCGGCTGTGAACGTGGTGGGGGTGGAGAAAATTTCATATCCTGATTTTTTACCAATCCAAAAAGAGTGTAAGGTTTTGGAATTTAAAGAAGTATATGTGCCAGATGTCAATTTAAGTATTCATTTAATCATGTATTTTGTAAAGTGTGGTAATTTTACAGAGATTCATACCTTTGATAAACAGACATCCGTTGATAAATTAATTTCTCGTAATCAATATGATGAATCGGCAGATAAAAATATTTCCATGTTGACTACTTTTGATACTTATAATTCTGCATATTTGTTGCATGAAATTAACACGGGGGAAACATATAATTGTGGAGAAAATGAATCTGGAAAATTTATAAATAGTAAAATTGTGGTAACTGATTTGAAAACCGGTAGGATTATGGATGCGGTTTTTGAAAAATCTGATAAATATCTGTCTTATGATTTAGTTTCATTAAATGAAGATCAATCTTTTACTTATAAAATAAATGAATCAGAAGATCCGTGTAATTTTTCTTCGCAGGCAGAACAAATAAAAAATTCTGATTTTGTTCGCTATTTTAGTCGTTATGATAATGATTCAAGTCATTTGGTGTGGCCCCAGGATATGGCCGAAGAAATTGTTTTGGATGATGGTGCCATTTTAATTACTTCTGTTTTATCTAATAAAAAAGACAAGATAGTTTACTTTGAGGCTAAAGATGAGGAGAAGCACGAGGATGGTTCATTGTCTGGATTTGTTGGTAATATTGTTTTGCTAGATTTATTAAGCAAAGAAAAGCAAATTGTAAAAAAGATAGAATGGAAACCTGGTTGCGCTGTAGTTCAGTATATACCCGTTGCTTGGTCTTTGAATGATAAAAAAATAATATTAAAAGAGATTTTTATAGGTGGTGGTTGTTCTGCTTCATGGAATGACAGTTATGTTTTGGATGTAAAAACTTTTCAGGAGAATGTTTTATCTGTAACCGATTCAATTTATTTGAATAATTATCAACAAGTTATTTATTTAGATACATTAGAAGATCTTGGCGGATGTGGTAGTGACAAAGTTATTCAAAAAGATATTGAAAGCGGGAAAACAGAGATTTTGGCTGACGGTGATGATGAGGTTTATTATAATTTATTATTGTTACCAAGTGGAGATTTGCAATATGATGTATATTCTGTTGATTCGGTTGATCGGACCGATTACTGTAGTACAAATGGCCAACCAGAAACTCGTACTTTAAAACTTGAATAATATTCTTGAAACATACAAAAAACCCAGCCGCCACGTGAAAACGCCGGCTGGTTTTTTCTCTTAAAAATATGTTATACTAAAGTTGATTTCCGTAATTTTTTTTATTTAAAAATAATCTCTATGAAAACAACCAAAAATGCTGTCCGTTCCCCAATGCAAATGACCATCGTGGCCTTTGTTTTACTATTTGTGGCCATTACTGCGACGATTTTAGTAATGTATTTCAAGTGGTTTGCCAATGACGAACTTGGCGTGCCTGCGGCTGTGAACGTGGTGGGAGTGGAGAAAAATATGGTGGATGATGAAAATATCGAATCACAAACAGAAGATGCGGGGATGCCTGGTTTATATGATGATTTCCCAAAGGATATGGTTGAAAAACTTGTGCCGAGCGAAGGATTTCAGGTGTTTTCTTCGGTTTTATCCCATAAAGGTGACCAACTTGTTTATTTTGAAAGTAATGGGGTTGATCGTAATATTGTTTTATTGAATTTAGTGACTAAAGAGAAAACAGTGAAAAAATTAGATATAAATAGTGGATGTTTGCAAGGTGATTATATACCTTTTGCATGGTCACCTAAAGATATAAAAATTATTTTAAGATTTGTTGTGGGTGATGGGTGTAATATGATGCCTGGATTGGAAGTAAATTCAATTTTAGATGTAAAAACATTATCAGATGTTCGTTTGAATTCTCACGATCCGATATTTTTGAATGATTATGCGGATGTTATTTATTTGAATATATCAGAAACTAAACCTTTTTGTTCAATTGGTGTTTATTATGATCAAATTATTTATGAAAATATAGAGAGTGGAGAAACTGAAATTTTGGTTGAGAATAAGGACGGTAACGAAGTTTATTCCGATTTGTTGTTATTGCCAAATGGCGAGTTGCAATATGCGTCACAGGCAGGCTATTTCGAAGCACCATGTTATATTGTTGAAAACCCTGAAGAAAAAGAAATTCGTACCCTAAAACTTGAATAACATTTTGGAAATATATACAAAAAACCCAGCCGGCACGCTTTCGCGTGCCGGCTGTTTGTTTCCCTCTCCTTGTCTTTTTATTTCCCATTTTATATAATAAAAAAGAACAGATTTTTGGGTACGGAAATTTTTTATTATTTAAAAATAAAGATAATTTTAATTAAAAATATACCTATGTATAGAAGTCATTATTGTGGCTCGTTAAACGCCGAGCATGTGGATCATGAAGTGTTGGTCGCTGGTTGGGTCAATAAGTATCGTAAAATGGGTTCTTTGGTTTTTATTGATTTGCGTGATTATACCGGTTTGATTCAGTTGAATATCGCCGATGAAAATTTGTTATCTTTAGCCAATGAATTACGTAATGAATTTGTAGTGAACGTGCGCGGTACCGTGCGCCGCCGCCCCGCCGAGATGATCAATCCTAATATGTCCACCGGCGAAATTGAAATTGATGTTAAAGAATTGACCATCCTTTCCAAGGCGCAAACTCCGCCCTTTGAAATTTTTGAAGTGGATAAAGGTGAGGCCAATGAAGATTTGCGTTTGAAATATCGTTATCTAGATTTGCGTCGCGATAAAATGCAAAAAAATTTGCGTTTCCGTGCCAAGATGACTTCTTATATTCGTCAGTATATGGAGAGCCGAAATTATTTATCCGTGGAAACTCCTTTGTTGACCGCTTCTTCTCCGGAAGGAGCACGCGATTTTTTGGTGCCGTCTCGTTTGTATCCGGGAAAGTTTTACGCTTTGCCGCAAGCCCCGCAACAATTTAAGCAATTGTTAATGGTCGCCGGTTGCGATAAATATTATCAAATTGCGCCTTGTTTCCGTGATGAAGACCCGCGTGCCGATCGTTCTCCGGGGGAATTTTATCAGTTGGACGTGGAATCCAGTTTCAAAACCAAGGAAGAATTTTTTCAAGAAATGGAACCGATGTTCATTGAGTTAACGGAAAAGGTGGCCGGTAAGAAAGTTTGGAAAAAACCGTTCCCACGCATTACCTTTGAAGAAGCGATGAATCGTTGGGGCAGTGATAAACCGGATTTGCGTTTTGATATGGAAATCAAAGATATTACCGATTTGGCTAAAGCGACCACCTTCAGCGTTTTCCAAAATGCTGAAACTGTTCGGGCTTTGGTAATTGACGGTGCCGATCAATTTAGTCGTTCTGATATTGAGGGTGAATTAACTTCTTTGGCGAAAAAACATCATGCTCACGGTTTGGCGTGGTTGAAATATCAGGCGGGAGCGTGGAGTGGTAGTATTACTAAATTTTTCACTGAAGAGCAGTTGAATCAGTTGTTGGATTTAACCGGTGCTTCCAAAAATTCTTTAATTTTAATGGTGGCGGATAATTTCTTGCCGGCGGTAAAAGCGTTGGGGGCGATTCGTTTTTTAATGGGCAAACGCTTGAATTTGGTGGATCCGGATGTCTTGGCTTGGGCGTGGATTGTGGATTTTCCAATGTATGAATATGATGAGGATAAAGGCACTTGGGATTTTGGTCATAATCCGTTTTCAATGCCACGCGGTGGCTTAGATGCTTTGACCAAAGAGAATATCGGGAATGTTATCGGTGAACAATACGATTTAATTTCTAATGGCTATGAATTGGCTTCTGGTGCTTTACGTAATTATGATCCGGAAATTTTATATAAAGCGTTTGAGTTGGTTGGTTATGATCGCTCCGTCGTAGATCGTAAGTTTGGTCATATGATTGATGCTTTCAAGTTTGGCGCTCCGCCACACTGCGGCTTCGCGCCCGGCATTGAAAGATTAACAATGGTTTTAATGAATGAAGACAATATTCGTGAAGTGGTGGCTTTCCCGAAAAATTCCAAAGCGATTGAAATGTTGACCGGTGCTCCGAGCGAAGTCGATCAAAATCAATTGGATGATTTGCATATCAGTATCAATAAATAAAATTAAAATAAAAGGGTATGGATTCACAATTAATTCTGTGGATTGCAATTTCCGCATCAGTCGTGTTGCTGGTTTTATTGATGGCAAAGAAATTTAAAAGAGATCATCGTGATTATGATGATCGTAAACAAGCCAAAAAAGAAGCGGAAATTATTAGCCTTTTGTCAGATAATGAATTGAGTGAAGAGGAAAAAGCACGTTTGATAGAAGTCTTAAATACTAAAAAATAAATTTATGTATTGGGAAAAAATCAAAAACAATTGGAAGCCGTTGCTGGCGATTGCCGGTGTGGTCATTTTGGCAGTTTGGTTTTTCAGTACTGATTGGCAGAGTCGTAAAGTCGCTTATGATATGAACGAGTCTGTTTCTGGACAAGGTATGGCTTATCCGGAAATGGCCATGAGTAGAGATATGGCGACGGTTTCTTCCGATGCCATGTACTATGATGAAAAAATGATGGCCCCGATGCCGACCGGCAGTGATAGCATTAACACTACTGATCGCAAATTGGAAAAAACCGTTTATTTGAATGGCACTACTTCTGACAAAGCCAAATTGGTCACAAAATTGCAAGAATTGACTGATTATTACAAGGCTTATTGGCAATCTTTTTATGATAATAATTCTCAGTATTCGCCGTCTTTATCTTTTACCATTAAAGTTCCGTCGGCGCAGTTGGATCATTTTTTGAAAGATTTGCGTCCGGCTTTAGATTTTGTGGATAGTGAAAATTTAAATGTGAATGATGTCAGTTTGGAATATTATGATTTGAAAGCCCGTTTGGAAAATGCTCAAAAAGAGGAAAAGCAATATCAAGAAATTTTAGTGAAAGCTAGCAAGGTGGAGGATATTTTGAAAGTGACCGAATATTTGAACAATGTTCGTTCTCGCATTGAAAGTATGCAAGCTCAATTGGAAGTTTTATCCAATCGCACTGATTATGCTACTGTTTATTTGACAGTTCGTGTTTTGAGCCAGGGTGCCAGCGTCGTACCCGAACAAGAATGGTCCTTGGGACAAACTTGGAATGAAGCGGTTAACGATTTGTTGGAGAACAGCAAAATCGGTTTGGAAAATGCCTTGTACTGGTTGGTTACCAATAGCGTG
>Ga0116157_10005212_pt1 | contig 11999 bp, 13 predicted proteins | sample AD_UKC048_MetaG_FD_89882 | JGI IMG/M metagenome (GOLD analysis project Ga0116157, IMG submission 89882) | Active sludge microbial communities of municipal wastewater-treating anaerobic digesters from USA - AD_UKC048_MetaG | ecosystem: Engineered > Bioreactor > Anaerobic > Digestate | place: USA... | reverse complement strand
ATTAACCGACAAACACGATTTGATTCATAAAGCCGTGGGCTGGATGCTGCGAGAAATTGGTAAAAGAGATGTAAAAACTTTGGAAGAATTTCTCAATAAACATTATAAAACCATGCCCCGCACTATGCTCAGATATGCCATAGAAAAACTACCGGAAAACAAAAGAAAGTTTTATCTAAAAAAATAAAAAAAATACTCCACATCCAAAAATACAGATTTGTTTTTTAACAAAATTAATTGTGTGGTATAATATAACAAAGACAAAAACATATGAAAAAAAACTTTGCTAAACTTTTTCTTTTATTTTTTATTGTAACTACCGCTCTGTCTGGCTGTGTTTTAAGCGGCAATAACACCACTGCCAAAGCTGTGCCTTTCACTCTGGAAATTTGGGGAGTCTTTGATTCATCCGAAGCCTATACTGACATTATCGCCGCCTATAAACTGGCGCGCCCGCATATTACTGTCAACTACAAAAAACTACGTTGGGAAGAATATGAAAAAGCTTTAATAGAAGGCTGGGCCGAAGATAAAGGTCCGGACATTTTATTAATTCAAAACACCTGGGTCGGCAAATATCAATCCAAATTGGCGCCCATGCCAGCCAAAATAAGCGTGCCGGTTTTAATTACCTCTGGTACTTTGAAAAAAACTACCCAAACCGTAGTGCAACAAGTTGCACCATTAAGCCCAACACAAATAAAAACCAAATTCGCCGATGTGGTGTGGCAAGATGCGGTGCGTGACAATCAAGTTTGGGGGCTGCCGTTAGCTTTGGATACTTTGGCTCTGTTTTATAATCGCGCACTTTTGGATTCAGCGGGTGTGGTTGAACCACCCAAAACTTGGCCCGAATTGTTGGAAGCCACCAAAAAAATTACGCGTCAGGACAGTGACGGCAATATTGTGCGTTCGGCCATTGCTTTGGGTGCAGGCACCAATATTAGTCGCACTGCCGATATTCTGTCTTTACTAATGATGCAAAATGGTGCCATCATGTTGAATAATAATAATGTCACTTTTGACCAAGCTTCAACTTATGATCAAAGTGTTGCTCCGGGTGTTAGGGCTTTGGAATTTTATACCAGCTTCAGTTCACCCTCCAAAGAAGTGTATACTTGGAACAATAAAATGCCTGAAGCCACCAATGCCTTTTTGCAGGGCAAGGTGGCAATGATGTTTGGCTATGCTTATCAACTACCACTCTTAAAAGCGCAAGGACAAAACATGAATTTTGCTGTCGCACCTATGTTACATTTAAGTCAGGATGGTTCGGATGCGCAACCCGGACAAACTGTAAATTTTGCTAACTACTGGTTAATGTCAGTCGCCAAAAAAACTAAACACGTCAATGAAGCTTGGGATTTTATTCTGTTTGCCACCACCAACAGTTATACCAATAAAGATGGCCAATTGGTGTATCAAAATGAAAATTATTTAAAAAGTACTGGCAAACCGCCGGCCTTGCGCGCTCTGTTAAATAAATATCGTCAAGATCCAACTTTGGAACCTTTTGTGTCCCAAGTTTTAACGGCCAAAAGTTGGTATCGCGGCGCTGACCCAGCCACTATGGAACAAGCTTTTCAACAGATGATTGATAATGTAGTGAGTGGCAAACAAAAACCAGATGAAGCCATTCATTTTGCCGCACAAGCCATCAAACAAACTTATATAAATCAAGCTAATTAACTTTGTCATCCCCGCGAAAGCGGGGATCCAGGAATAAAACTCACAAAAAAACTTGAAGAACTGTATCTCCGGTTCTCGTCGCAGTAGCTCCTCGCCCGGAGATGACAAATAAAAAAATTTTAAAATTATATTTTCTTGCATGAAAAAAATATTTCTTATATTCTTAAGTTTATTTTTAATCACTGCACCGCTTGTAGCTCACGCGGCTATTTTACCACCCTGCACTGCGACTGGTAATTGTGGCATTTGCGATATGATGTTGACCATCAACGCCATTATGCGTTGGATAACCATTGTGGCCGGTAGTATTGCGCTACTGTGGTTTGTGTGGGGCGGATTGAAATTTATCACCGCCGGTGGACGCATGGATCAAGTTACCGCAGCCAAAAAAATTTTTACCAACACCGTTATTGGTGTGTTAATTGTTTTTGTGGCTTGGACAGGTGTAAATTTAATTATTACACAAATCGCCGGCAGCCAAAATGTTTTAATCTATTCAGCCGGTCAAGCCCAAGCCTGGTATAACATTTGTGCCCAAGGTGAAGGACAAAATGAATGCTTTAGCCGCGGTGACGGTTATCCGTGCGGCGGTGGCAATGGTCATTGCGAAAAAAATAATTGCGCAAGCGGCAGCGCCTGTGCCTGGCTAGCCAGCCAACCAGCTTATATAGAATACGGTTACAAATGCCAAACTCCTGAGGCTTGTGGCATCACCTACAACGCTTGCGACACATCACCAAACTGTTTAAAAAATCTGTGTCCGGGTAATGCCAGTTCGGTTTGTTGCTTTAAGAAATAATATTTTATGTTTACCAAAATAATTTTCATACTGACTTTGTTTTTAATGGCCACGACTCCAGTGTTGGTTTTGGCTCAATCTAGCTGTAATTCGTTAACCGGTGTTTGTAACCCAGCTGGGAGTGAACAAAATTGGACTGTTGAAAATCTGACTGCCAATATCATAAAAAAAGTCATGGGGGTTTTGGCTGTTATTTTCATAGTGTTAATCTTATGGGCCGGTGCCACGCGCCTATTTGCGCGCGGTAATGCCAGTCAAATAAAAAAATCCTATGACACTATTTTGTGGGCAGTTTTGGGTTTAGTCATAATTTTCAGCTCCTACATTATTTTAAATTTTGTCTTTAGTAAACTTAGTTTTTAACTTTTTAGCAATTCTTTGCTATAATTAAGATATTAATAAATAGTGTGGATAAACATTAATAATAACCACACTAAAGGTCGAGATAAAAAATCAACAGTTTATTTTTATGTGATAGGATATCCTCACATAAACCTTAAAAACTGTATTTTAAATTTTTATACTATATGAATAAAAAATTATTTAAGCATGCCGCAAGTTTTTTACTACTTTTGATATTAGTAGCGCCCTCATTGGTTCTGGCACAAAATGCCAACACGTATTTTCCAACTGGTCAAAATTTAAACTTGCCAACTAATGATCTGCAACCAGTCACTGTCATAACCAATATAATTAACATATTTTTGGGACTACTGGGTTTATTGGCTGTAATCATTGTGTTAATCGGCGGTTTCAAATGGATGACTGCCAACGGTGTGGAAGATAAGGTTAAAAGTGCCAAGAAAACCATTGAATACGGCTTGATTGGTATGGGCATTATTCTTTTGTCTTACATAATAGTCAAGTTGGTTTTGAATGCCATTTATAGAGTTGGTACTGGTAGTACAACACTTCAATAATTTATCTCTCAATGAAAAAAATACTGCAAAAAACATTTTTCTTAATTTTAATTGCAGTGGCAATCTGCACCCCCTTGCGCTTTTTTGGTCAAGGGGGTGCTGTTGTGCTAAAAATTAATACTATGCTGGCCGCGGTTGACACCAATTCAGCAGTTACCGGGCTTAAAGGCGCGGCTGAAGGCACTGGTTTAATCAGTAACACCAACCCCATTGAGTTGGCTGGCACGATTGTAAAAACTTTGCTCGGTTTTTTGGGTATAGTTTTTATTGTTCTTTTGCTTTATGGTGGCGGAATGCGTATGTTTTCCCAAGGTGAAGCTGGCAAAGTCAAAGCTTCCACTGATATTATTAAAAGTGCCATTATTGGAGTATTTATAATTTTTGCTTCGTATATCATTACAGCGTTTGTGTTAACAAAGGTAAGTGAGACAGTAGAAGGAGGTGGTGGAGGTGGAGGTACAGCTGGTGGTAATAATGGCAACAACACTGGCGGTATTATTCAATGTTGTGTTAATGGAAACGTATGTGGTAGCCCAAGTCCAGCAGCGGGTCATGGTTTATACTGTCCTTTTAGTGGTTTCAGTAGTGAGACAAGACCATGCAGTGAAATTTTTACCTGTATCACCAATGCTTCAATATATATGCCATGTATAACAGACATTGATTGCGACCCAAATAGTAGCGAAACCTGTCAAGAAGTCTCTAATCCTGGTTCTGGTGATTATGGGACTAGGTGCGCACCATAGTTATTAAAAAAATATGTTTAAAAGACTTTTTTCTAAAATTATATTTTCTCTGCTCTGTTGTGGTTTGGTTTTAGTACCTAGTTTTGCGAGCGCTGGAGCTTTGGACGATGCAATAACTAATTTGGGAACTTTTGTTGGTAAAGCGGGTTTACCTGGTGATGCTAGTGTCACCCCAATTAATATTGTCATTGGCTTAATAAATTATCTTTTGGGATTTTTGGGTTTATTTTTTGTAATTTTAATTATTTACGCTGGCTTTACATGGATGACAGCCATGGGCGAAGCAACCAAAATTAAAAAAGCCAAAGATACCATAACCAATTCTATCTATGGTGTAATAATTATTGTCTTGGCTTATGTGGTGGCAAATATTGTCATAAAAGAAGTGTTAAAAATTGTTAGTTAAAAAATAAACTGAAACTTAAAAAAACAGACCTAAAAAAGAATCTGTTTTTTGTTTTATAAAAAAAATCGCGGGGCCTGTCAAAGACAAGCGCCCGCATAAAACTCAATCCAGCACAAAACTCAATCCAGAACGTTTCTGTATCCTGCCGGATTCCCCACATCATCCATATAGGATATTGAAACCTTTTGGTCAGTGGAGTTGGCGTGGATCACCACCTCCCTGCTGGTCATGTCACGACCGGCGTAGATACCGACGTGTCCGGACCAACAGACCAGATCGCCCGGTTGTAGGTCTTGGCGACTTACAGGCCGGCCCATAGTCGATTGAGAAGAAGAAGACCGCGGGATGTCAACCCCGCACCGGCCATAGATTGTTTTGGTGAAGCCCGAACAGTCGTACCCATTTGGGCCAGTTGCGCCCAACTGATAGGGTGAGCCTAAAAGTTTTTTTGCTTCCCCAAGCACTTGGGCTCGCTTGGAGGATAGTCCTCCATCAATAAAATTAGAGTCTTCCTCGCCGTCCCCCGAGTCCAAAGAATACTTTTCTCTGGCAGCATCAACTGCTGCCTGGAGCTTATAAGGGACGCTCCCAGGAACAAGTTTTTGCCGCGGTATTTCGATCCGCGGTTCAACATACCCGCCGCCACCGCCAGCGTTGGGACCACTGGCGTTAGTATTGGTGGTGGTCGTGTGCTCAGTTATAAAAACCTGAGAATGCGTATTTTCCACGCTTGTAACCGTGGCGGCCAGCTCCGGTCGCTTTAAAATAGCAACCGCCTTTGCCCCGTCGATGGGATTGTAGGGGCTTGTGGTCTTATACCCGATCACTTGCGTGCCATCCTGATTATAGATGGGCACAAGGCTGCTGGCACAGCCACCAGCCAGAAATGCTAGAGCCAGCGCCAACGACAAAAAAATTCTTCCATTTTTCATGACATCCTCCTGAAGATAAATATATGATCAATTTTGAATTATCTTTTTATTCGTCATCCCGAGGGAGTCCCGCGCTTTGCGGGACGACCGATGGGATCCCAATATTTAATGCGTTAAACACTGGGATTCCATCGCTCACTGCGTTCGCTCGGAATGACGATTGAGCGGGGAATGACGAAAAAAATAAGTTTAAAAAAATTTAAAATAGGTCAATCGACAAGTCTTTAAAATCAGCATTATCCTTCGAAATCAATTTTAATTTATTTTTCCTATGCAATCTTTTTATTTGTTTTTCTCTTAAGATAGCATCTTGCGGGTGGTAACATATTTCAAAATAAACCAATTTATTTATGTTATAGGTAGCAGTAAACCCTTGAATAGTTTTATTTTTATGCTGCCAAACTCGTAGAGCTAAATTATTAGTTACACCTGTATAAAAAACTGAATTTCTTATATTTGTCATTATATAGACAAAATAATTTTTCATACTTTAGTATTGTCATCCCGAGCGAAGCGATGGGATCCCATCGTCCCGTCTGGTGACGGGACTCGGGATGACGAAAAAAATAACATAAAAAAACACAACTTTTATTTTTTTACCTTATCACACATTTTAAGTTTTGTCAACCCTACTTAAATTTTTCAATTCTGGGTACAGGTGTGGGATCAAGATTATTTAAAATGGCCAAATAAAAACTGGCCCAGTCGGCTAAAGCCACCAAAGATAAATTTTGCGACCACAAATCATTGCCCTGCCCTTCCAAAAGCTCATATTCAATTTTTTCTTCGTCCAAAACCTGCATCCAATGTTCTAATCCAGCCAAAACATATTGATTATCAAAAACACTGCGCAATAAAACATAAAAATTATCATCATGCCCGCGCGTGGGAAAACTTAAACCTTCCAAAGAATTATGCATGGCTTCGGGCATTGTCTCGCAAGCGCCATAAGTCTTAGCGTTTTCATTGAGTTGGTTTTTAAAGCGCCGACCGACTGCGCTTAAAATTCCACCCGCTAACATAACCGGTTCATGATCAAAAAGTTTAAAAGCCAAGTGCTTGGCTAAGTTTTTTTCAGTTAGACTGGCTGGTTGCAGCTCCTGATTTATATTTTTTAAAAGCTCGCTGGCTGCAGACAAATCAATTTTTGGAAAAAAATCCAACTGATTAAAAATTCCAACCAAAATTCCCAGCTGAAAACCCAAACTGGCTCTGGGCGCAGCTTGTGTATCATAATCATAAACTTGCGCGTTTTCCAGACTGCCCAATTCCTCCAGACTTCCCCGTTCAGAAATGACTATAATTTTTGCCTCTCTTGAAGCCGCCTGTTTAAAAGCCGAGAGGGTTTCTTTGGTCTGACCAGAGTGACTGATTAAAACCACCAAAGTTTTTGTATCCACCCAACCTGGAATTTCATTTTCACGCAACAGCAGAAGTGGTTTTTTAAAATTTTCCAACGGCTGCGCAAGTAATAAGTCTGCGGCAGTGGCCGAGCCGCCCATGCCCATTAAAACTGCTTTGGATAATTTTAAATAAGCGACTGGTAATTTTTTCTGACTGGCAATTTTTAAACCTGTTTCAAGTTGCTGCGGCAACTCGGCAATATAGTCAGCCATAGAGCTTTTATCAATGGTCCGGAGCAAAACTAGATCATCAAGTTTGTTAGGCATATTTTTTATTTTTTAAGATTAATAATCTAATTATATCTTTTAAAGCTAGCCTAACGCAAATACAGCCAACTGGCCTATTTTTTAGTCACTAAATAAGCCAAGGTTTGGACATTTGACATAAAAAATAAATATGTATATAATAATACTATCACTTTTATTAAATCTCTGTTGCACACATTCCAACTGGAACCCAAACTTGTACCCAGTTGGTTTAGAAAAGATAATCATTTCTTAATGTTTATCAAGAACCAAAAATTATTAAAGTCTAAGTTTTCAAGCGGTTAGGTTTTTCAACCCGAAGGTTTTTCGGCCGCTTGTTTCGCAGGCGGTTTTTCTTTTGTCATCCGACAGCTAAGTGGACCTTAACTGCTGGCTGATAAATAAAATGATAGTCATTTAACAATTTAAAAGGGAGGAAGTGTTAAAGTTATTAAAAGTACACCTATTTTTATATATTAAATTTAGAGAGTCCTGAAAAGGACATTGAAATAAAGCGCATGGTGGATGCCTAGACTCAAAAAGGCGATGAAGGACGTAGCAATCTGCGATAAGCCTCGGGGAGCTGATAAGCAAGCTTTGATCCGGGGATTTCCGAATGGGAAAACCCAGCACCGTAAACCGGTGTTATCGTGTTGTTTATCAACACGAAGTCAACCCGCTGAAGTGAAACATCTCAGTAAGCGGAGGAAAATAAATTAAATAAGATTCCCCCAGTAGTGGCGAACGAACAGGGAACAGCCTAAACCAAAATCAGTGTTTATATTAAAGTTAAGCATTTATGTTTAGCAATGATATTTTAAAGGTGCAAGCCGTTGCTGATCTTGGTGTTGCAAGACAAGTGCGTTACGCCGCTTGTATGGCGTAGAATGAGTTACCAAAGTAATTCCTAATTGAAGAGCCCTGGAATGGGCCACCACAGCAGGTGATAGTCCTGTAAATGAAATGAATTACTCTCATTGGCGTTTGCTCTTAAGTAGGGCGGGACACGTGAAATCCTGTCTGAATCCGGGTCGACTATGATCCAAGGCTAAATACTTTTTGAGATCGATAGTGAACAAGTACCGTGAGGGAAAGGTGAAAAGCAGGCCGGTGAGGCCGATGAAATAGTATCTGAAACCATGTGCTAACAAGGAATCGGAACCCCGCATTAGCGGGGCGACGGTGTGCCTATTGAAGAATGAGCCAACGAGTTTACTTTATGTCGCTTGTCTAACCCGCCCAATTTTTACTAAACATATTTTAAAAAAGTTTGGTAGCAGTTGTGCGGGGTAGGCGCAGGGAAACCGAGTTTTAAACGAGCGCTTCGGCGGCATAGGTAAGACCCGAAACCAGGTGATCTAGTCATGACCAGGGTGAAGTCCCAGTAAAACGGGATGGAAGCCCGAACCCACCAGCCGTGCAACACTGGGGGATGAGTTGTGATTAGCGGAGAAATTCCAATCGAACCTGGTAATAGCTGGTTCTCCTCGAAATAGCTTTTGGGCTAGCGTCTTTTATTTCTTCCAGGGGTAGAGCACTGGATGGGTCTGAAACCGCAAGGTATTCATCCCAATCAAACTCCGAATACTGGAAGCCACAAAAAGGCAGTCAGAAGGCGCGGGCTAAGCTGCGTCGCTCAAAAGGGAAACAGCCCCCATCTCTATCTAAGGTCCCTAAATCCACGCTAAGTGTCAAAGGTGGTGTTTTTTCTCATACAACCAGGAGGTTGGCTTAGAAGCAGCCATCCTTTAAAGAAAGCGTAATAGCTCACTGGTCAAGAGAAAATGCGCCGAAAATTTATCGGGGCTAAGTGTGGTACCGAAGATGAGGATGTCAGTGCTTCGCACTGAAATTTCTAATTTCTAATTTCTAAACAATTTCTAATGATTAAATTCCAAAATAAAATTTGGAAATTAAAAATTGAGATTTATTTGGAAATTGTGATTTATGATTTGGAATTTTCAGTGCGTAGCGCTGGCGTGGTAGAGGAGTATTCTTAAATCGTTGAAGTCAGACCCGCGAGGGCTGGTGGAGATCTAAGAAGCAAGAATGTTGGCATAAGTAACAAAAAGATCGGTTAAAATCCGATCCACCGAAAGCCTGAGGTTTCCTGGGCAACGACCATCGACCCAGGGTTAGGCGATCCTAACTCCGTACCTTTTAGTCTTTGTTAAAATAAACAACAAAAATTAAAAGGTGCGGGGGATGGAAGAGCAGGTTAATATTCCTGCCCTACTGTAAGTTTATCCATTAACTGACGCATTTGAGTGTGTGATCGTCATATGACTATGGCGTTTCTGCTTTACCGCAAGGTGGAGTGGATAGAAGTGAAAGCTCCGGCTGGATCAAATTCACGTAATTGAGTGCCAAGAAAAGGTTATTGGTCACGATTTATAGTATTCGTACCGCAAACCGACACAGGTAGGCGGGTTGAGCATACTAAGGTGTACGAGAGAACCCTTTTTAAGGAATTCGGCAAAACAGCGGGCGTAACTTAGGGATAAGCCCTCCCGTTCTGGGCGCAAGCTTTTGAACGGGCGCAGCGAAAGAGCTTTGGCGACTGTTTATCAAAAACACAGGTCTCTGCTTAAGTCGTAAGACTATGTATAGGGACTGATGCCTGGCCAGTGTCCGAACGTTAAGGTGAGAGGTCATTCCTCCGTAAGGAGGAGGCAGCCTTGATCTGAAGCGCGGATGAACGCCGGCGGTAACTATAACCGTCCTAAGGTAGCGAAATTCCTTGTCGGCTAACTTCCGACCTGCACGAATGGCATAACGGTCTAAGCACTGTCTTAAAAAGGGACTCGGTGAAATTGCAAGGCCAGTGAAGATGCTGGCTACTCACAGATAGACGAAAAGACCCCGTGAAGCTTTACTATAACTTGATATTGACCTATTGATTAACATGTTCAGCATAGGTGGGACCCGCTCAGAGCGCAAGCTTTTGAGCGGGACCAGTGAGATACCACCCTTGTTATTCAGTAGTTCTAACCTCGATTTATCGAGAGACAGTATCTGGCGGGTAGTTTGAGTGGGGCGCTCGCCTCCTAAAAAGTAACGGAGGCATTTACAAAGGTTGGCTAATTCCGGATGGAAACCGGGATTGTCGGGTAAACCCATAAGCCAGCTTTACTGCGAGTCCTACAAGACGAGCAGTTACGAAAGTAGAAGTTAGTGAACCGACCATCCCATTTAGGTGGGTGGAAGATCACTGGACAAAAGCTACTCCGGGGATAACAGGCTGATCCCGCCCAAGAGTTCATATCGACGGCGGGGTTTGGCACCTCGATGTCGGCTCATCGCATCCTGGGGCTGTACAAGGTCCCAAGGGTTCCGGAGTTCACGGATTAAAGCGGTACGCGAGCTGGGTTCAAAACGTCGTGAGACAGTTTGGTCTCCTATCTTCTGTGAGCGTCAAATTTTGAGGAGCTTCTTCTCTAGTACGAGAGGACCGAGAAGGACGAACCTCTGATGTACCGGTTGTCGTGTCAACGGCATCGCCGGGTAGTCAAGTTCGGGTTGGATAAACGCTGAAAGCATATAAGCGTGAAGCCGTCTCCAAGATTAGAATTTATTGTCTCCTGGCAGACTACCAGGTTGATAGGTGGCCGTGTGTAAGGTCCGCAAGGATTTCAGCAAAGGCCATACTAATCAGACAAAACTTTCAATGTCCTTTTAATGACTTTTAAATTTAACAGCCAATTTTGATAACATAGTCCTGGTGGCTTTAGCGAAGGGGCCACACCTGATCCCATCTCGAACTCAGAAGTTAAGCCCTTCAGCGCCGATGATACTTTACAAGGGAAAGTAGGTCGTCGCCAGGACCATGTTATCAAAGCAATTAACCAGCCTCATTTGGCTGGTTTTTTGATTAATAAAACAATAATTATTTGACCAAAACATTAAGGTGGTTTAAACTTAAAGCAGTTATTAATTAAATAAAAAAATATGTATAAGCCTAGACCAACCCCTGCTCAACCTGAAATAACAAAAAGAGAAGAAGAAATTTGGCAGGAAATTAGTGATTTTGTTAAAAGCCAAGACATAGGAGGCGCAAGAATGGATAATGAGGGGCTGGCTAGCACGGTGGAAACGATGGATAAAATAAGATTGGACAAAATTAGTATTTCAGTAAATATAGTTAGCAAGATACCAAAAATAAAAGTAATTATAGGTGAGGGCACGCTGAAAGGAAAGCAACAAATACAAAAAGCAATCATTGATTTTGTTGTAGGTAGATATCCCGAAGCAGAAATAGAATTCAATTAAACAGGTGCAAATTCAAAACTCAGCTAAAGAGCTGAGTTTTTTAGTTACTCAAGTTTTTGATTTGGTTAAAATAAAGTGATAAGATTGAATTATTATGCAAATAATTGCTGACTTACATATTCATTCCAAATATTCACGAGCTTGCTCGCCGAATTTGGTTTTAGAAAATATTGACGCAGTTTGCCGCATAAAAGGCGTGAACGTGGTGGGGACTGGAGATTTTACGCATCCGTTATGGTTTAAAGAAATGAAGGAAAAATTAGTGGAAAAGGATGATGGATTGTATGTTTTAAATGACAAATATCAAATATCCAATATCAAATCAAACTCAAATGACAAATTGCAAATTTTAAATAATAACGAGATTCCTAATTGTGTGGGAATAACAAATCAAACACGATTTATTTGTTCAGCAGAAATTTCTTGTATTTATTCCAAAGGTGGCAAATGTCGCCGGTTGCATATTGTTATTTTAGCGCCGAGTTTGGAAACAGTTGAAAAAATAAATTTGGCTTTAGGTAAAATTGGTAATTTAAAATCTGATGGTCGACCAATTTTAGGACTGGATGCTAAGGAGTTGGCCAGAATT
>Ga0116157_10005208_pt1 | contig 12008 bp, 14 predicted proteins | sample AD_UKC048_MetaG_FD_89882 | JGI IMG/M metagenome (GOLD analysis project Ga0116157, IMG submission 89882) | Active sludge microbial communities of municipal wastewater-treating anaerobic digesters from USA - AD_UKC048_MetaG | ecosystem: Engineered > Bioreactor > Anaerobic > Digestate | place: USA... | reverse complement strand
ACTATTTACAAACCCGACTATAGTTTGTTTTTTATTAACAACATAGGGACTATCAATTGTTATCTGCTCACCAATTTTTAAGTTCTGGGTATTGATCATAATGGCATCAATAACACATTCCTTATTATTTTTGGGTAATCGGCCTTTAACTAAGTTAATTTTATTAACTTGATCATTTATGGCTGTTACTTTAGTCACCAATTCAATATCCTGATCATAAACTAGAGTATCAAAACTATAGGTCCCATAGGCTCCGGCAACTTGCTTAATTTTTTTTAAAGCCAATAAATCTTTTTGATCAAGGCCAGCAGTGGATATTATTTTTATGTCATAAACATTATTCTCATCATAATAATTATTTAAACTTATTTCCATATCCGGACTAGTTGATCTAATACCAACAAAAAAGCCGACTCCTAAAAAAGCAATCAAGAGGAGCGAGATAAATCTTTTATAAGTGCTTTTTATTTCGCGAAAAGTATCTTTAATAATCATGTTACCACTCGACTTCCGCAATTGGTAGTGGTTTTTCATTAACGACAACTTTTTCCGCTTCCCCGTTTTTGAAATAGATTACTTTATCCGCAATTGGGGTTAAAGCCTGGTTATGAGTAATAATAATAACTGTCATCTTTTCTTCCCGACAAGTATCTTGCAATAACTTAATGATATTACGCCCTGTTATGTAATCTAGAGCTCCTGTTGGTTCATCACATAATAATAATTTGGGGTTTTTAGCTAAAGCACGGGCGATAGCTACCCTTTGTTGTTCCCCACCAGATAATTGTGAAGGAAAATTATGCAGGCGGTCTTTAAGCCCGACTTTTTTTAATACCGAGCGAGGCGGCAATGATTTTTTACATATCTGAGTAGCTAATTCAACATTTTCTAATGCTGTTAAATTAGGTACTAAATTATAGAACTGAAAAACAAAACCAATATTATCCCGGCGATATTTAATTAGTTTTTTACCTTTTAAATCAGTAATGTCTTGGCCAGCAAAGTACACTTTACCGCTAGTAACTACATCCATGCCCCCTAAGATATTTAAGGCCGTTGTTTTACCAGCACCTGAAGGACCAACAATTAATACTAATTGTCCTTCTTCAATTTCAAAACTGGCGTGATGAAGAGCAGTGATTTTTACTTCGCCCATCTCATATTTTTTAGTAACATTTTCAAACTTAATAAAAGCCATGGTTCTGCCCCCTAACAGACAAATATTATACCATTATATTTATTAATAGCAACTACTCACTAAATTTTTTCTCTAATAAACGCGCGGGATAACTACGATCATTTAATAAACTTGAGATTGATAAGTTATTATGTAAGTTAAAAATAATTTCGGCAACTAATTTTGAACAATCAACAATGTTTAGCCAAGGTTCAGTTTGATACTCTTGGGGGATATAACTTAAATTAGTGGTATATATTCCTGAGAAACGACCTAAAGCATAATACTCTTTAAATTTTTCAATACCTTCCGTAAATAAGGCATAAGTTGTAATAATATAAATGTTTTTAACCCCTTTTTGATTCAAACCATCAATGACATCAAACATTGAACCACCAGAAGCTATCATATCATCAATTACTAATGCCGTCTTCCCCGCAAGATCACAACCTCCTGAGTATTCATGTTTTAATACAGGATATTTGCCGTTAACAAGATTGTTATAGTCTCGCTCTTTATAAAAACTACCAGTTTCTTTTTTAATAAACGGTGAATTAAATGAGTTTAAATAAAAGTTAGTTCTTCCTGTTGCCCCATAATCAGGAGCGACAAATAATAAATCTTTTAATTCTTCTTTAGTCGCATTAGCAATAAATTTTTCGATAATATAATTTGAAGCATGAAAATTATCAAATTCAGTGTCAAATAATGCTTGCTGGACGCCTTCGTCATGGGCATCAAAAGTAATAAGTTGATTAACTTGTTTAGAAGCATCTAAATCATGGAGAAAAGCAGCACAACTTAGGGCTTCTCGGCCTTTACGACGGTGTTGGCGACCAGCAAACAATAAAGGCATGATAATACAAATCGAACTGGTATGACATTTACAACTGCCAATCCCATCTTTTAATTGCTGAATTAAATCGTTCGGTGAAGTATGGTTGATAAAGCCATGCATTGTATATTCCAAACTATAATTACCAATATCAGTTAAAAAATAAACATCTTTTGATCTCACTGTATCTTGTAATTCCACTTTTTCGTGACCATCATTAAACCATATTTCTTTAGTTGGGATTAGAAAGGACGATTGTTCGGCATCTAAACCATACATTTTTAGTAAATGAGCATCAACCTTTTTTCCTAATTCAAGAGCACTTTTAAAAGACAGTAATCTTAACCTTTCGCTATCTGGTGATAATTTATCGTTCATTATTTCCTCCCAAAAAAATTATCAGCCACCCTTACTTGGTAACTGATAACTTTTATTTTTTATTAGTTTGATAGCATTTATTAATAATTTTAATTAACATATACCATCACCCAAAACCATTATAACACTAATAAATAATATTTCAATAACTTAATGCCATTGCCAATCTTTTATTTCATCCATATCAATTCCATAACGACGAATATAATCATCGTGGCGAACTAATTGTCTTTCACAATATTCTTTCAATTTTAAAGCTTCGGCAGAAGTATTGTTTGCAGTATATTTTATAACATCTAATACTAAATGATAACGATCAATCTTATTTTGAACGCGCATATCAAAGGCGGTAGTAATCGTTCCTTCTTCATTATAACCATGAACATGGAGATTGCTATTAGCTCGTTTATAAGTTAATTGATGGATTAAATTAGGATAGCCGTGGAAAGCAAAGATAATATGTTTATTAAGGGTAAAAATATCATTGTATTCCTTATCTTTTAAACCGTGAGGATGAGTTGTATTGGATTGTAATTTCATTAAATCAACAATATTAACAACCCGAACTCTAAGTTTAGGACACCATTCTTTAATAAGAGAGATAGCACCAAGAACTTCTAAAGTTGGTGTATCACCACAACAAGCTAATACAGCATCGGGCTTTTCCCCAGCAAAAGTGCTGGCCCAAGGCCACACCCCAATCCCATTAGTACAATGCTCAATTGTTTGTTCCATATTCAACCATTGGGGACGAGGATGTTTGGAAGCAATAATTACATTAATATAACCTTTAGTTTTAAGACAATGATCTGTACAAGATATTAAGGAATTAGCATCATATGGTAAATAGGCCCTAACAATATCAGCTTTCTTAGTTACTAAGTGATTTAGGAATCCTGGGTCTTGATGAGTAAAACCATTTTGATCTTGTTGCCAGACATTACTGGTTAAAATATAATTTAAAGAAGCTATTTCTGAGCGCCATGGTAAATCTTGACAAACTTTTAACCATTTAGCGTGTTGGGAAGTCATCGAATCAACAATTCTAATAAAAGCTTCATAACTATGGAAAAGACCATGTCTTCCTGTTAAGAGATAGCCTTCAAGTAAACCCTCACATAAATGTTCTGATAGAATACTATCAATTACTCGACCTTGAGGACTTAAGAATTCATCCTGCTCAATAATTTTGGCATTCCATTGGCGATTTGTAACTTCAAAGATATGATTTAAGCGATTTGATAAGGCTTCGTCAGGACCAAATATTCTAAAGTTATGTGGATTTAAAGTAATTACATCTCTTAAATAATTGCCTAGTTCCATCATATCAGAAGCCATAATCGAACCTGGCTTTTTAATATTTAAACCATATTTTATAAAATTAGGAACAACTAATTCTTTTAAGAGTAAGCCCCCATTAGCATTGGGGTTTGCCGCCATGCGTAATTTCCCCTGAGGCGTTAAGGCTTTAATCTCAGGTAGTAAAGTACCATTATGATCAAATAATTCTTCAGGGTGATAACTTCTTAGCCACTTCTCAACCGCGGCTAATTTGGTATCGTCATTATTAACCACAATTGGCACTTGATGGGCTTTAAAACTATCGACAATATTGCTTGGGCCAGTCCAACCTTTTGGGGTTCGTAAAATAATTAGCGGCCATACGGGATGCAAATCTGTTTGCTTAGTTGATTGCTTAATTATTTTATAGTAAGCCATAATATCATCTAAAGTTTTTGCCATCTTTTTATGCATTTGATTTCGACTGCGACCTTCAACATAATAAGGTTTATAACATAATCCTTTAAAATATTGGTCTAATTCGACAGTCGACATACGAGCTAAAATTGTGGGATTAGCTATCTTGTAACCATTTAAATGTAAGATTGGTAAGACAATTCCGTCCTGCTCTGGGTTAATGATTTTATTTAATTGCCAAGAGGCTGCTAAAGGTCCCGTCTCGGCTTCCCCATCACCAATAACACAAGCCGCTATTAAAGTCGGATTATCAAGGACAGCACCAAAAGCATGGGCTAGGCTATAACCTAGTTCGCCCCCTTCATTAATTGATCCAGGAGTTTCGGGAGCAGCATGACTAGAAACTCCACCCGGAAAACTAAATTGCTTACATAATTTTTGAATACCATCATAATCCTCTGTAATAGTAGGATATACTTCTGAATATGTACCATCAAGATAAGCATTGGTAACCATTACTTGACCACCATGACCAGGTCCCGACAAATAAATCATATTTAATTGATCTCTTTTGATAATCCGATTTAAATGGAGATAAATAAAATTTTGACCAGGAACAGTTCCCCAGTGACCAACAATATTCTTCTTTAAATCGGTCATTACTAAACGATTTCTTAATAAAGGATTATCCAGCAAATACATTTGGGCTGCTGATAAATAATTAACTGCCCGAAAGTAACGATCCATATTAATTAATTCTGCTTTTTTTAATCTAGCCAAAAAGACACCTCTATTCTTTATCTTTATTATAACTTAAATTGCCGTTGATAACAAATAAAAAAAGTAGTGACCTACTTTAGTTTTAAAGTTTTAATATATTCGGTTAGATGGGGATTAGTAACTTCGTATTTGCGAACCATTTCATTTAGATAACTAAAATGAAATATTTTCCGACTTAATAAATACTGTAAGATTTTTAAATTAACATACTCTGGTAGTTTCCCTGCTTCCTGGGCAAAAAACCAATAGTCTTCGCCGTTTTTTGGCTCTTTTAGAGTTTTGAGGACACGATGATTAGTAAAGATTGCGGTTTTTAATTGCTCATCTTCAATCAGCGTTAAATAACCCAAACGTTCGCCTATCGTATCGGTTCTTTCAATTTCTGATCTGATTCTTAAATGATCCTTGTTCCAATCTTCAGTTGTTAAAAATAAAGCATCTAATACATCTGACTTAATACCGGCTGTTGATTCATAAAACATATTATTAAGGGAAAACGAAAACTCACTTTCCCGAAAATACTCCTGCACATAATTAATAAAATCACGTAGAGTTTCTTTGCATGGTGCTGAAGCTAATAAACGAATAAATGCTGGATCAGAAGCTAATGTTGCGATGTCTTCTTGGCTTGTGATTTGACTATAAAAAGTCATTTCGTTAGTAAAATCATAATCAAAATAGTATAATATCGGAAATTCATTTTTTACATATTGTTCATCATCAATAAGCTTTGTATCAGGATTAATTAATTCTTTTAAGCGATAAAGAGTTTTAATTAGATTATCAGCTAAGGTCTTTTTTTCAGGATTATCTTTGACTATCGAATAATATTGTTTCAGTTCAGCTATTTTATTAATCGCTTTATTAATAATAATTGGTTTTTTTTCTAGGTAATTCATTCTATCGCCTCTTAATCACGAAATATGATACTATATCTTAAGTAAAAAATAAATAGCTAATTGAATTATGCCAAGAAAATGTCTAATCCAAGTCAAAAAGAGATGTTTTTTTTATTGTAATTTATGAATATGCTATACTTTTATTATAAAGGTGGTTTTATAATGGAAAAAAAGACAAGACAAGAAATTGTGCGAATGCTCCTTAATCAAAATTTAGAAGATGATAATGAATCTGATTTAGTCGAATTATTAGTTGATGATTCGGTTGCGGTTGATGTGGATAAACAAGAACTAACTACCCGCAATATTGGTGATAGAATATCTGACAAAATAACATATTTTGCTGGTAGTTGGTTCTTTATTATTGGCTTTATGGTTTTGCTTTCCGGTTGGATTATCTTAAATATCTTTATTTTTACTAATGTTGATCCTTATCCATTTATCTTGCTTAATCTATGTTTATCAACAATTGCGGCTTTTCAAGCACCAATTATATTAATGAGTCAAAACAGACAAGCAAAAAAAGATAGCCTTCGTAGCAAGAACGATTACCGAACTGATTTAAAAAGCGAATTAATCTTAGAAGAACTTCACCACCAACTAGTAGAAGTTCAAGCAAATCAAAGAAAAATTCTCCGTTATCTTGAACAAAAAGATGATAATTCAGAAAAATAAAAGCTTACACAAGTAAGCTTTTTTAAACTAATTCTTTTTTATTATAACGATAATAGATTAGGGCCATTAATAATAGCATAAGACCTAAAGCAATTCCTAAATTTTCCCAACCAAGAGCTTTATTTAAGATGATTTCCCTTGAATTAGCAAGAGTATAAATTGAAAAGTATTTTAAAAAGTTAACTTTATCACTCATATTTGCTGCTACCGATAGGAAGTAGCTGAGAAATACTAGGCCAATGCTTAACCCACTGGTTTTTTTAGTTTTATCAAAAAAAGTAGCCAGTAACATACTCATACAAAATAGTGGTAAAGCAGCCAATAAAGGAGCAAGACTTAAGATAAAATATTCTTGGCTATTAAACTCACCACTTAAGGTTAAACCAATATAATTAAATATTGTAACAGCGATATTCATAATTATTATACAGAGCATCCCGCTAAATATTTTTGCGGTTACTATTTGGTTACGGGTTACGGGTTTTGCAGCTAAGTATTCAATCGTTTTTTCACTCTCTTCTTTAAGTAAAATACTAGCGCCTAAAGTTGAAGCAAAGACTCCCGTAATTAATAAAAGAAACATGTTGCCTTCAGTTTTTATCCAGCCAAATACATTATTGATAGAAGTAATATCCATATTAAATAACTTCATGAACTCTTTAGGCATACTGTTTAATAGTTCGTCTAAATTGGCTCCTTTAGGCATTGTGGGATAAACTAAGAAACCCATTAAAAAGATTCCCATACAAGTTAATGCCCAAATTATGACACTTCTTAAATTTATTTTTAGTTCACGCTTAAACATTTTCCACCTACTTATAATAATGAAGAAATAATTCTTCGATTTCTGGATCTTCAATTAATAGTTTATCAATTGGTAAACCCGCTAATAGTTTAATTAATTCAGTAATCGGTTGAGAATATAAGATTTTGATAGCTTGCTCTTCTTCCCATATTATTTTGCCTTTAATTATTTTTTTAATTTGTTTTATGTTTTTACTCTTAATAGTAATCATTTCAAAATTATTATTTCTTAGTTCCTCAAGAGATTCGATTTTAATTAGTTTACCTTCTTTAATAATGCCTACCCGGTCACAGATCTTCTTGATTTCACTTAATACGTGTGTTGAATAAAAAATAGTTGTCCCTTTTGCTTTTTCCGCTAATAATAATTCATAGAATTTTTCTTGCATTAGCGGATCTAAACCACTACTTGGTTCATCCAGGATTATTAGTTTTGGTTGATGCATAAAAGCCAGAATAATTCCTACTTTTTTTAAATTACCTTGAGATAAATCTTCAATTTTTTTAGTTTCATCGACTTGTAATAGTTTAACTAACTCAATCCGACGACGATGAGTACTCTTTTCGTAAAATTGTTCATTATAATCAAGAATTTCTTTGACTGTTAAATCATCATAGAGATTAACTTCTGTTGGTAAATAACCAATTATTGCTTTTAATTTAAGATTGTCTTTTTGATTAATTATCCCATCAATAATAATTTCGCCCGAAGTTTTATTAATAAGATTCATAATACATCTAATCGTTGTTGATTTACCTGCCCCATTAGGACCAATAAAACCAAATATTTCACCTTTATTAATATCTAATGATAAATTTTCTACTCCTTTTGTTGAGCCATAATATTTTGTTAATTTATTAATATGTAACATTATTTATACCTTCTCTCATAATTATTCTGCCATAATCTTTTTATTATTTTGAGCGAGAAAGTCGAAATCAAATAACCACCACAGGGAATAACAGCTCCTAAAAAAGGATTGGTAACATCAATTATTTGCGAATATATCAAGGCAAAAACGTAGATTAGCCCAATAATAATAATTGTTCTCGTAAGACTAGTCTCCCAAGCCTTATCAATTTCTACTCGGGAATTTCTTTTTTTAATTGCTTTAATTTCTTGCTCAATATTTGTCATTTTTAGCTCCTTTCATTCACTATATTTTTTACTCATAAATAATATTAGAATAAAACCTAAGATAAAAGTAATTACCGAAAATAAGATATCTAATCCGTGTGGTAGACCAGGAAACACTTCGATAATTGAGCCTAAAACAAAACCTAAGATTAGCATATATGTTTGACTAGGTTTTTTAACTAAGTAATGCTCTAATACTTTGGTCGTCGTAATGACGCCAATCCCGATCCCAATTATTAAAGGAATTAAAAAATTATATTCAAGATTATTAATGGCATTAATCGTAATATCGTATAAACCTAAAGTAAGTAACATAAAAGAAGTACTAATCCCCGGTAAGATTAGAGCGATTGCCACAATAATTCCAGCTAGTAATAAAAATAAATAATTAAGGATGCCTCCTGAATTAGCTAAATTGATGATTGTTCCTTTATAAAAGGTCATAATAATAATTAGTCCTAATCCAATCACAAAATATAAATAATTTTTTTTATTACTATGAGCAGAATTAGTTTTTTTATATAATAGAGGAATACCACCCATTATTATGCCCAAAAACAAATAAATTGTGGGCATTTTAAATTCCGCTAAACAATATTTTATTAATCGACTAAAAAGGCCGATTCCCAAGACGCCCCCACAGGCTAATATGCCTAAAAATATTGTGTTTTGCTTAATATGTTTAAAAAATGAACTAACGCTACTAATCATCTTGTCATAAACACCCAAGATAATTGCCATTGTCCCACCACTAACACCCGGAACTAAAGTCGCAATACCAATCACAATCCCTTTAATAAAAAGAACAATCTTTTTCATGTTTCCTCCTAATCTGTAACAAAATTATTATAACATAAACTATCTATTTTCTTAATAATTTATAAGTTCCAAATACCTAACTTACCTTTAGCTTTTATTGGCTCTTTAAGAACTTCAATATCTTCTAATAACCAAGCATAGCGTCCAACTTCATACAACCCACAAGCTTTTTGTTTGGGGTTTTTATTAATTTCAGTAATAAATTTTTCATCCATATATTGGCAATCAACCAAATTAACACAAGCTATTATTTGCCCATATTTCATTTCTTTATCAGTTAGATATGATAGTAATTTTTGGGTGTTCAAATCGTTTAATTTAATTTTTCCAAGACTAGCATGAATATATAATTTACCTCGATAATTTGTTTTCCAACTTCTAGTTTCAATCGTTTTTATTCCTTCTTGAATTAATGAGGCATAGGGTTCTCTTAAACTTAGTACTTTCATCTTCTCACCTTGGTTTAATTATAGCATATATTGGCTAATACTATTGACTACCTAATTGATAAGTGTTATTCTTTTTATAGAATATGATAGGAGATGATTCAAAAAATGGCAAAGTATTCTATTGATTATTCAGGTGTTTATGCATCTGCTAATACGGTCAATAGTCATTTGACCAATTTGGACACTAGTTTAAAAACTTTTTCGACGAAAATTAGTGAAATCCAAAGTGTTTGGCAAGGCAAAGCCAGTGTTGCTTTCGTTAAAAAAATGGAAGAAAAATACAACAAAGTTCAAACTCTTGTAAATAAACTACATGAGGTTGCCGGTAGTTTATCAAAAATAGCACAAAGGGCAGAAGCAGAAGAAGCTAAAATTACATCACAGATTAATAATCTGTAAAGAAAGGTAGGTAAATATGGATTCAAGTACAACGACCACGATTACAAGTACCGATTCGTTAGCTACAATTGGCCAAGAGTTAATTACTTTAGGTTCAGCAATGCTAACTGATTTACAAAGTATTATTACTGTATTAAAAGGGATTCAAATTGATGGCGATAATAAAGAAATTATTAATTCCGCATTAAATCAATTAAATTCAATTGTTAATGAAGTGACCTTACCTGATGCTTTAGGTAAATCACTATTAACTATTATCGAATCATTCACGACAGTTGATGCTAATGTTAAATCATTATTCTCTGACTGGGGTGGTGTGTTATCAACAGTAACAAGTGCTTTAACTGGAGCAGTAAGTAGTGGTTACCAAGCAGTTACTGCTAATGAGGGTTATACTAGTGCCCCATTATTAAGTTATTTCAAAGAAACTACTGCGACTTTATCAAAAACAACAACTGATCTATTATCTAGTACCAATAAATTAGTATATAGTTTCACTGGTAATAGTATTGCAACTAACATATCTAACTTAGCAACTAAAGCAGTAGGTACAATCAGTTCCTTAATTTCTGGTATCGGAACTAATAATTCAGCAATATCAGGCTTTTTAAGTAGAATATTTTAGAATAAAAAGGAGATAATATATGGAAAGTGAAAAAAGTTTTGATTTCAGTGATTTCACTCCTGAAGAAAGAACTGATTATTTAATTAAAAAATTAATTGATGACTATCTAGAATTAACTAAAGCCCCTTCAATGAAAGAAATACTTGATAAAATTGGTTTAGTTGATAAAAAAGGCGAATTAACTAAAGCTCATATTCAAGTTTTACAATGTATGGTTAAAGATTACTACACCTCAGTTGGTAAAAACTTAGAAGATGAAGCTAAAGCAAACGGTATTACCTTAGTTGATGGTGAATTATCTGATTTAGAAAAAGCTTGCATTGAAGAACTGCTTAATGATTACTGTAAAACAATAATTTCATATTTAAATGATATGCAATAAAAAAACAAGTATTGACTTGTTTTTTTTTACAATTTTTTACCTTGCTTTTCAGTTTCAACATGGTCTATTTGAGTTAACATCTCATTAATTTCACCATATATATGAATTAAATCGCTTTTAGTAGCACCATATTTTTCCCATAGTTTTAAAGGATAGCCTTTTTCATCTTCATAAGTTAAGGCTTCAAATAAATTAATGCCTACTTTTTGGGCTGCCAATAACAAGACTTTTGTTAATTCGGTACCAAGCCCATATCTTTGGTATTCGGGAAGGACAAATATTTCACCATCCCACAGCATATTACCCCCTTGAAAAGGTTTAGCATAAGCAGTGACAAAGCCTACAGGAAATTCCTCATTAGTTACTACATCTCTCGCCCATTTAACAAAGAAAAACCTGCCGGCACTTTGACCAAGTAACCAATTAAGCATATTTTCAACTTCTTCTTTGGTCCATTGTTCATTGATTCCTGCTTGGTTATAATGATTAGCATAAGCTTCCGCAATTAACTTAATAGCATTTTCATGACTTCTTCTTCGTCTGGGATCTTCTTTACTAACTCCTCTGGTATATCCCATTTCAACTAAGTAAGGTAATAATTCAATTTTTTTACCATCTTCCTTAGTAATTATCTTACTTTCCCCAAGTGTTCGCAAGCCCCTACTTGGACCTCCATATTGGGGAATAGAATATAATAAATCATTCCTTAATTCCATATAATATGTTCCTTTCTCGTTATACGTTTTTAATAAAATTAATAATATTATCTTTGAAACTTTTTAAAAATTGTTCAAGTTCATTATAATTATGTTTAACGATAATCTCATTTTTAATTATGTAATCCGTTTTATTGGGATTATCTGATAAAGTATATGATTGCTTCTGATCTTTTATTTGGTAGTAATAAGCCGTTAGTACTTTTCGATTAATACCCGATAACCAAACTTCGT
>Ga0116157_10005205_pt1 | contig 12013 bp, 9 predicted proteins | sample AD_UKC048_MetaG_FD_89882 | JGI IMG/M metagenome (GOLD analysis project Ga0116157, IMG submission 89882) | Active sludge microbial communities of municipal wastewater-treating anaerobic digesters from USA - AD_UKC048_MetaG | ecosystem: Engineered > Bioreactor > Anaerobic > Digestate | place: USA... | reverse complement strand
CCTTTATCCCCTCCCATGGAGGGGAAATGCGGACAGTGATTGATTTGAGGTAAGGTGGTTTGTTGGTGAAGAACATCAACAAAGGCTAGGGAGTATGGATATTTTTGCCTGTTCCGAAAATTCGGAACACGGATTGAGCTGATTTTTGTCTGAATTTGGATTTACAGGATTTATGGATGGATGGATATTTTGTCTGTTCTGAAAATTTGGAACACGGATTGAGCTGATTAATGGATTGCAATGATTTTGTCTGAATTTGGATTTGCTGGATTTATTGATGGATGGATTTTTACAGCAACCGGTTGGGAACCGGGTAAATAAATACGCGCTAGTGCTCCTTCGGAACACTAGCGCGAGACGAGTTGTCATTTATTATAATAAAAATGATGAATGGTATGGATAGTACTTAGCGGTAATATCTTATTCAAATTTATGTTGCTTTATAAACCTTTTAAAAATGAGTTACTCATATTTTTTGAACTGGTTATACTCAAACTCATTAGTTTTATTATTCCATTCTAATTTATGTATATCCCAATTTTTACTTGCTGCTTTACGTTCTAATTTTTGTGCGATAATTACTTTATCGCCATCTGTTCTTACATTAATCATACCATATACCACCACTACTCTTTCTTTTTTACTTTCTGTGTTTCCTTTTGCGACGTTTATAAATTCTTTTCCGGAGCGTGCAAGTTCGGTGCTGAATATAAGCGAACGATCACCTCTACTATGTTTTCCAATTGTACCTAAAGTATCAGGACGTGGATGTGTGTGTGGCTCATCATCGCCACTTGAAATGATAGTTGCTAAAGGATTAAGCGCCTTTAAAAATTCACTTGTAAAATCAGCACTTCCATGATGGCAAGATTTTGCAATATCCACTTCAAATGTTTCTCTTGCTTTTATAATTGCTTCTTCTAATTTTGTTTCTAATGCTTTTCTTTTTGATGCAGAAATGGTTTTAATTTTCAGTTCATCTTTAATTGCAATAATATCTGTTTCGGAAAAATGGCTCAACAAATAATTTTCCGATTCTGTATTTAAATCTCCACCTAATAGAATACGCAGATTGCCAATTGTTAATTTCAATACAACTGAATGTCCATTTTTTGTTTTGCCTTTATTATTATCAAATACAGGCAATGTATCTTTTGCACCTACTTTTGTAACTAATGGTGCAAGCACCTCAATTTTCATGTTGTTTTTTTTGTATATAGGTTCAGCACCATAGCGTAAAGATGTTTTCTTTGCAGACGACTTATTCATAGTTGAAATAAATAAGCCAGGTTTTTCTACAGATTTCGCTCTTTTATTAAACTCTTTATCTGTATCGCATAAATCTGTAATAAAGTCTTTACCATTTTCAGTAATTAATGTACCTAACGAATCTGCCTTTTTTCCTGAAAGTTCAACTAAGCCGTTATGATATATTTTATCAATTGAAAACTGCTGATTAGTATCGTTAGATTTTGAAAATATTTTACCAAAGCCCGCATAATGGTCTTTGTCTGAGTGCGACACCACAACCGTGAATGGTGGTGGCGATGATTTTGCATTTTTGAGATTAAAACGCCATTTTAGAAAGCGATACATGTTATCTGTAGCTCCTGCATCTATAATAAAATGTTTATCATCTGGTGTTACTAAGTGACATCCATCACCTTGACCAACATCTATAAAATTAACTTCCAGTATTCTTTCAGCCTGCATTTGCTCTACCTTAATATATCCGTCTGCATTTCTCGCTCTTACTTTTATGTATTCTTTATTGTTAATTAATATTGTTTCATAGGCGTTGTCTTTAATGTATGGCTTAATGTAATCTCCAAACAATAATTCTTTTATGAAACCAAATTTTAATTTTTTCGTCTTGGGGTCTTTTTTATATCCATTAAGATTTACAGAAGGATAAACTGCATAGGCTGTTTTTAATAATTGAGTTGGCATATTTTTATAATTTTTGGTTTATATAAAATTAAATGAAAACATTTAAACTATCACATAAATGAGTGAACGGTCATTATAATGCGTAAACGGTTAAATTGGTGGATTCTTTTTGTCTTCACCACGGATTGCAATGATTTTGTCTGAATTTGGATTTACAGGATTTGTGGATGGATGGATTTTTCAGAAGACGGGTGAGTTAATAAACATTAGTGATCTTTCGGAACACTAGCGCGAGACGAGTATATCTTATGCAGCTATAGCATGTAAAGGCAAATGCATTTCCACTTCTATTTGTTCACCGTTTAGCCACGCGGCTTCCTGATCCGGACGAAGGATAAAAGGCATTCTTTTTTTTGTGTTATGTATATCTGTCATTAATTCATTGGCAGCAGTGGTGACTATGGTAAATGTTTCAATAATTTCACCGCTTTCTTTATTGGTCCATTCGCTCCACAAGCCTGCAAACGAAAACAACTGATTCGATAAACCTATTTCGTATTTTATCTTCTTGCACTTCGGATTTTTTAGGTCTGTCCACTGCCATTCTGTAAAGGAAGTGGCCGGTATCAAACATCTTTTGTGTGTTGCCGAATCTCTAAACGAAGGCTTTTCGTAAATCGTTTCATGCATGGCATTCAAACACATCTTTGCCAGTTGTTTTGCGCTGTCTGTATCTTTCGCAAAAAACGGTATCAAACCCCAGTTAAACAGTTGTATTTTATCAGGTTCCTTGTTGGTAATGACCGGCATCTTTAAATGTGTAAAACCATTGGCATGAATATCCAAAAATAAAGGTTCATCATCTTCATCATAATAGAAAGTCGCGTTATAACGTTCTTCTATTTCCTGTTTAGCTGCTTTGATGGCGTAGTTGTAACACATCGCTTCCTATGTTTAGAATTTCATTTAATCGGGTGGTGTAGCGTGGCGAGCGCATTTCTAATTTACTTTCCCAGTGCTGTTTATTATATCCGCAACTGGCACTGCGCACCGTTCCCTGTTCATACTTCATATTCAGTTTGTCTATCACTTTCTGTACATCCGTATGTTTGGGATTCAGGTTGACAAATAAGTTCTGCTGCACACAATTATCCGGAAACAATCCAATCAGCGAAACGCCTACCCTTTTGTATTTCAATCCCTGTTTAAAAATCCTGTCTAAACCCTGTTGTGCATGCTTCATTAAGAAGTTGGTATCGCTCGATGCCACCGGCAGGGTTACCACCGTTCCGTTGTAATACTGTTCATCCTGTGTTCTGAAGGAATTGGTTTCCAAATGTATTTTTATGGCAGACGCCACAGAATGCTGTCGGCGCAGTTTGCCCGCGCAATAATCAATATAATTGCAAGCTGCTTCTTTTATCAGCTCGTAATCCGTTAGTAAGGTGCCGAATGCTTTTGCCGTTCCTATTTCTTTTTTCGGCTCAAAGGTCTGGTTGATATCCAGACAGGAAATTCCCTGCAACTCCTGTTTCAAGCGCATGCCTACAACAGTCATGTTTTTTAAAACCCAGCTGTCCGGTAATTCCGTAAACTGGTACGCATTTTTAATTCCCATATTTATCAGGCGGTTGGCATGTGCGTTGCCAATTCCCCAAACATCTTTGATGGGCAGCCATTTTAATGCCTTCACTCTTTTTTCTTCTGTATCTATAGCATAAACACCGCCGGTTCTGTCAATAAACTTTTTGGCTATTTTACTCGCCACCTTACAAAGTGCTTTGGAAGCTGCAATGCCAATCCCTACCGGAAGGTCTAAGTTTTGCTGAATGGCTTTACGAATCGTGTGTCCGTAGGCGGTAAGGTCTACGTCTTTAATATCCAAATCCAGAAAGGCTTCGTCTATGGAGTACATTTCTACGCGGTCTGTAAAATGATTTAACTCGCTGATGAAACGGCGCGACATATCCACGTATAATTCAAAATTGGGCGAAAAGCGCAACACCTTATGTTGCTTCAATACTTCTTCCATCTGGAAAGCAGGTGCATACATCTGGAAGCCGGGCAGATTCTTGGCAATCTTATTCGCCGCAATAATACAGCCATCGCCGTTGCTGAGTACAATGCCGGGCTTGTTTCTGTCGCCGGGACGAAACACGTATTCCATAGACACAAAGGCGCCGTTAATATCTACCAGTGCATACATCATTCTTTGTGCAATATCCAGGTTACAATGCCCCAATAAATATCGTCGGCAGTGGCTAAATAAGGTTTCAGGTTTTCATTGGCAGGAATCAGCCAAATCAGGCCGTCTTTCATCGATAAGCGTTTTACCGTCCAGCCGTTTTCCTGTGCTATCCATACAATTACTTTTTTGCCGTCTTGCAGCGGTAAGGATTTGTCTACTATCACGATATCGCCATCCTGCAGGCGTTCATCTTTCATGCTGTCGCCGTTTACGCGGCAAAAAAAGGTACTCGAAGGTCGCGGCATTAGTAAAGGCGACAAATCTATCCACTCTATCGCCACATCGCTGAAGAGGCCGCTAAAGGTGGCATTCAGTCCGTTATCCGAATAAGGCACTATCAGTTCTTCTCCGTTGGACTGGAAGAAGCTGAAAGCAGGTTTCTTTTTCACATCACTCATATTTCAAATGTAGCCGAAATTTGAAAAACCTGTTTGTTAAATTTTCAACCGTGCAAGCTTCCGTTCAAGAATGGTTTAATTATCAGGGGCTTATTGGAAAAAGAAGATATGAACAGTGGTATTTGAGTGGATTTACAGTTTTGGATACAAGTAGGATGAATTTGTGGCTTAACAAGTTGAAAACATGTTTTATTTATCGTCACAAGTTAGCTTGACAAAAGTTAAGGCTACAAACTTGCGACAGCGTGGGCTTCGGTTTGTGTTTATAGCCGGATATAAAAAGGCACCAACACGCCACACACAAATCCGAAACAGCATGCTCGCGCCAGTGTTGGGTAATCTATTATGGTTAAGTTGTCGGAATTTTTATAAAATAGCTTCTCTCAATAAATATCCATGTATGGAACCTCTTTCAATCATAAAATCAAGTATTGGAATAATCTTATTCTTTAATCTTATTTCTTGCTTGATTTTTTGCTTATTAATAAAGATAAACTTTCTTGTAAATCTTTCTAAATAATATAAAGTATTAGATTCTAAATCACCTAATTGCAGTGAATTGTTATTTGATACAATGGTGTTAATCCAATCTACGCCTTCATCTTTAAACTTGCTGCCAATTGTATTTAGTATCCTGGCAACTGAATATAAGACAGATGGAATATATCTTAAATCCTTTGATATATTTACATAAAAAGATAAATTATCGTTTTTAAAACTGTGCCATTCTTCGATACCTTCACGCCACCACTGCCCAACTAATAAATAATTTATTATGACATCATTCAGATAATATCCTCTAGGGTTTTTGCAAATTTCAACAATACAAGGATATAGACTGTTCCATATATACCAGAACTGTTTGTATTTATTTAAACTATCTTCTGCAAACACTATTTGCTCAAATAAAGCTGCTGTTTCTTCTGTTGAGTTAATAGATTCTAAGAATGGGTTAAGAAATTGATCAATTTCACTTATTTCTCTTTGCAAGAGAAAATATGAAAATCTTTTGAAAATATAAATCCGAAGTAAATAAATATTCGAATCATCATCATTCTCTTCCCTATAACTTCTTCTGTCTTTTAATAACTGAGAAGCTACTAACGGCAATGATTTTTTAAAGATTTCCAAGTGAATTTCATCTTTCGTTTCTGAAGGAATTAATTGATAAATTATTTCTAAGTCGTGGATATCAAATAAATCAATATCGTTAATATCAAATTGGATTTCTGTAAAAGAAAAATTATTTAGTCTCTCATCTAATTCTTGGAAGATTACATTTTTGGGTATCCTAGCCCAACGTCCTATTTCTTTTCTTTTACTTTCATATGTACTCTTATAAAGAGGTTTAAGCTTTATATAGCCTAGCAGTATGATTTGAGCAATGGATGAATTTTGTTCCCACAGTTTTGACGCATGAACTGATTCAATAACATAATCACAAACTCTTTTGTAATGACCTATCGGTGTCTTATCTAAGAGTATTAAAACCATAATGCCGATATTATTTTCTAATTCGTCAGGATATTCGTTTATTATGTAAGGAAATGCATGAACAGCGGCTTCAACTCCATCACTTATCTGATAACGATAATCGTCAGAAAAAAGTTGAGATAATGTTGATATAATAATTTCCTTGCAAAATTTTTTATCTTCTTTCGATAATTTCTCCTTGTGTTCAATCATTAATTTAGAACAAACAAATGCAGGAATGGAATAGTCAAATATTCCCATTGAGTTACGACCAGCATTTAGTTCTTCAACAAGTTGTTTGGTTTCTGTCAAAGCCAAAAGAGGATTGCTATCATATTTTTCATTTTTTTTATTACTATTCTGAGTACTTCCTCCAATCAAAAAATCAGACCATGTTCTTAATGAAGAATATTTGAAGGTTTCTTCAAATTCATTAAGAGCCTGCCTACCCTGTTCTCTAAGTTCATCAGGAAGTTCTTTAGGAGTAAATTCTACAAGGAAATTACTATCATCTTGATTTGATATTTTAGGGATAAGATTTCTTCTATCCATTCTTGCCAATAAAATACCTAATGATTTTCTTTCCGATTTTGGACTTGTGAGAATATTAGATTTATGTTGATCAATAATTTTATACAATTTATTAATGAACTCATTATTTTGTTCCTCAGTAAACCCTTTTACACCAAAATATTGGTAATTAAAAAACAAATATTCTAAATTTAAACTTCTATGTTTATCATCGCATGTTTTTAATCTTTCTTCGGTATACAAAGCATTTTTAATAGTATCTAATCCACCACCTATTGAATATGTTGATTTTGCTTGAAATTCATTTATACTCCTTTCATAGTCTAAATGAAACAATTCAATTGTTTTAAATAAAATTAAAGATATATCATAAAATCCATTTGGATTTGCTAATACAACACTACATACAACCGACGTTAATGAAGCTGATTTTGATTCAATAAGAATTTTTTTTAGAAAAGGTTGAACTATTTCTGGCTTCAATAACTGAGAAAACTCAAGGAGTGTTTTTTCTAAAGCCATGTGTAAAGATTGCAATAGATATGGTACAACAGGACTTCCTGTTCCACGATACATAGCCCATAATGCCCAACTCAAATATTGTGTTTTCTTTTCGTCATCTATAATCAAAGTGATTTCTTCAACATCTTTTTTACCGTAATCAGACTTTCGGTAAGATCCAACTGCTCTGTTTGTAAAATTGATTATAAATTCAAGCGTATCTTTGAAGCTATATTGCAATAACCAATAAGTTGGTGTTTGATAGGCACCTGGTGGAAAATAATCATGGCGATACTCATCTACGAGACCATATTTACTTTCCATACTATCCCTATCGTATCCATGACCATCATCTTTTCTAGGTTTTTTTTGCCAGTATAAATTACATATTTGGATAACCGAGAGTGGAAGTACTTTTATTACTTCTAAAGCCAGATAAGGTTTTGTTAGGATTTTAGAACAGAGACCTTCATAAGGATCATTGTGCATCATCCATTTATTATTTAAAACCTTATCAAAGATTTCTTTTAGCTCAGGATGTATTTCACCTGTCGCATCAAAAACTATTTTTAAAATCTTTTCTTCAGCTTTATCGTTGATGTAAAAGTTTATATCAGTTTCTTGCTTTTGTATTATACTTAATGCTAATAAACCAGCATATCGTGTAGTGGTTCCTTTCTTTATTATATTACACCAATCATTCAATACAGGTAGAAGTATTTTTAAATTATTGTTGAAAAACTCATTTTTATACTTATAAATAATCGCAATTACTTCTTCCCATCCTTTGCCTTTTGGTTTAATAACATCAATATTTTCAACGGCAGAAATATCAGTACATGCTATCCTTAACAGGAATACTATTCTTTTTAATATTTTGAAATCATTTGCGATAATTTCATTTTCAAAAAAATTAAAAAATGATTCTGAGTAAACCGACAGCAATACAGATATAAGCAATTCGTCTTTCCAAAATTGTGTAACTTCGCTGTCTGCAAATGCCCCTTGAATGAAATTTTCTACGTCCTTATTATTATCAGATAATTGATTGGATAACCATAATCGAAATGCTCTACGTATTGGCAAAGAATTTCCTAATTCATCAAAAAAATGTTTTATGTCTGAGTAATTGGCATAATTTCGTGATACAATCTTATTTAAAGCCCACTCTTCATAAATATCATGTGTTATGAAATATCCATTATGACTATCATTATATCCTAGTATTTCATCTTGCTTTAATTGAAATAGTGCATATTGAGGTAAATTGTCAGTATTTATATAAAATTGACCCGTATCACATCTCTTTTTAGCAATTCTAACAATACATCTTTCTCTTTCAATATGCAAATTATCCTTTTGAATAAGATTATTTTGTATTTTCTTTTTCCATAGTAAGTCAATAAAATTATTAAAACTTCCGTGCTTATCGACGTTTGAATAATACTGAATATATTCATTTAAATAAAAAAGGTTTCTTAGCCTCTCTATAAAATTTTCATTACCAGGTAATGTAAAATTATACTCTTCTGATATTTTTTTTAGTTCATCAAAGCTAATTAGAGGAACGTCAACAACGTCACATGATAATTTGTAGTACTCCTTTATATGAAATGATAAATCATTTAAATAAGAATAGCGAGTTGTAAAAACTATACTCCATCCAGATTCCTTTAGATTTTGTATCAGATTGTTAAGAATTTCAGTATTCGTTAGTTCTGCTAACTTTTCAGCCGAGTCAATTACAAAGATTTTTACAGGCTCACTATAATAAGCCTCAATAAATTTTGTAAAAGAGAAGGCATGTGTAAATCGAAACAAATCATTAACATGATTAACATTCAGCTCTGTCGCTTTAAAAATACATATAGGAAATCTTTGATAATACAGTCTGTATAAATCTTTGAAAATTGCTGTTTTACCACAACCTCCCTCACCTGAAATTATTATATTTTGTTTCTTTTGCAGAGCTTCTGCAATTTTGTCAACAATCAAGCTTCTATCAATTCTTATCTGTTTGTCAGCAAATGAAATACTTGTTTGAATTGCTTTTAAAATATTTTCATTGTGCTCATTAACTTCATTAATTAATTCACTTTCATTTGGTTCAAGATTTAAAAAGAGGTCATAAATATATTTATTCTCCGGTAAGGACAATTGCAATTCAATATGACTTGGCACACGCCACTGAATAGTAATCTTGATTTTTTTTGCAGCATTTTCTATTTCTATTTGATATTGAGGTTTCTTTTTTTCTTTTTTAGAGCTTTCAGATAACTCTTGATTTATGTAAAAGTATATTTCACTTAATTGTTTGTTTTGGGATTTTGCCTTTTTAATAGAATCTATAATATCATTCTTATTTGCGGAGATTGAAGTTGTATAATACTTTGCCTGGAATCCATAGAATAAACCATCTTTTTCGATTGGCTCTGTTTCAATTCCTGTTTGATTTTTATATCGGAATAAACCAGTTCTATTATTAAATTCAGCACAGAAAAGCAAATATGACATTTGTTCAAATGCCCATTGCTCTCGTTTGTCATATTTTAAATCAAAAATCTTCCAATTCATTTTTATATCTATTATCAAATACAATTATAACATCTCTAGTTTTATTTTTGAATTCATTTTATTAACAGTGCTATATAATAAAAAAAGAAGCAACCATCCTGTTGCTTCTCTCCATTTCAGTTTCTTCCTTTTAGAGATTTCCGCTTTTGCGGGATTGACTTTATATCTATTAGTTGGTATCATCACCATCCATATTTAATTAAAATACAAAATTAGTTGATAGTAATAAGCAATTTGGTATAAGCATTTTGTATATTTGTATCAGGAAAGCGAGGACAACGTCAATTTCCAACATTGACAAACGTTTTTAACGGAGTCATTTTTATTTCCTCCGCTCGTTTGAATAGTGAGTGGGTATGCGAGCAAAAACCGGGCTGAAATACTTTCGTTTTTACGACGGAACATGTTCAGCCTTTTTAGTTTTACTAAAAATAAGTAAGCTTAATAAGTTTTAACTTCCACCTCTATCTGGCTCTATCTGGCGCGAGACTTCCAACGGACGTCTCGTGTCTGTTGATTCTGGCGGTTTCCAACCGCATTCCACAAAAGCACCATTTATAATTACAATAATTCATTGCAATGCTTTATTTATAATGCTAAGGTTCTCAAACTAATCCTGAACAAACAGGATTCTCCTATAAATATAATAAATGCTGAATAAATTCAACTATAACTTTTCTACTTCAGCTTTCGTTAGCGGTCGGAGACCGACGGATTTTGTAGACACGAGAGCGCAGCGCTAACTCTCGCGCCAAAGTGTATTGTATATACTTCTTTGCATTTCGTAAATGGTACTTATTTTTCTTTTACTATTAATCCTTAAACGTTGGCTGCTGCTTGGTCATACTTGCCTGAAAGGCAGCGAGTAAATCATTAGAATAAAAATAGGCAGCATTCCAGTTGGCTATATATTCCAGACTTTCTGCCACGGTATGGTCTCTTGTAAATACTATATTTCTTTTGGTGCCACGAACAGACAAAGGCGACTTTGATGCAATGGTTTCTGCAATGGCTGTCACTTCTTTCAGCATGGTTTCTTTGTTATCAAACACCTTATTTACTAATCCGCATTTCAATGCTTCATCAGCTGTCAGATTTCTGCCGGTGTAGGCAAGCTCGCGTGCGATGCCGTCCGGAATAATTTTTGGCAGTCGCTGCAACGTACCGATATCGGCCACCATTCCTAAATCAATTTCTTTGATGCAGAAATACGCATCTGCCGTGCAATAACGCATATCCGTCGCTGAAATCATATCCAGTCCGGCACCGATGCAACCGCCGTGCACAGCCGACAAAACAGGCTTGTTTATTTTTTCAAAGGTGGTGATGATTTCCTGAAAGTCTAACAAAAACTTTCTGAATTTTTCGCGCTTTCTGCCTTCGCATGCATCATTTGTTTTTTCATTAGTGGTCATCAGCATTTGCAAATCTATACCTGCACAAAAGAGCTTCTCGCCTGCTCCGCTGAAAACGATGGCTCGTATTTCCGGTGTTTCATCGCAATAAATCAATGCTTCTTTTAATTCGTTCCAGGCAGCTTCCGTCATGGAATTTGCTTTTTCCGGTCGGTTGATGACCAGTTGCGCCACCTTGTTTTCAACAGTAAGTATCAAATTTTTGAAATCCATGTTAAATGTTTAGTTGTTTAAAAATACCTGTATAAAATCTTCCGGCAAGGGTCTTATTTTTCGTTGACTGTATTCATAATACACACAACCGGTGCGAACCAAAGCCAGCACTTTACCATCTTGTTTTACAAACTGAAAAATAAGATCAAAACTACATTCAGTAACAGTGCTTACACCAGCGTTACAGATAATCACATCGTCTAAAAAACCTTCATTTTTATAGTGTATGCTATGGTTGGCCACAATGGTACCATGACCATTTTTTTCATCGTTCAATTTTAAATTCAAATGTTGGAACATCTGTTCACGTATACGGTTTGCATACACCAGTATTCGTTCATTTCCCATATGATTGGCTTCATTGATATCTTCCTGTTTTATGAGAAACTGATGTGTATATAAAAAACGTTCCGGCAGATGAATCTTGACTCTTTCCATATTTTATAAAGGTGTAGCGGACAAAATAAGTAAAAATAATTTGTTATAGGGAATAAGTTAACAAGAAGACTTTTTTATTCATTTGATTATCAAGTTCAGACCTTTGTCACTTTTTTTCTTAGTCAAAAAAAGTAACCAAAAAAGACAAGGCAAAAATATCGCTCTACGCTAGCAGCCACGCTCAGCTGGCGATTTTTGCCATCCCACGCTTCTTTACATCCTGCAAGTTCCAACATGAAGTTCTTTATTTTGAAAAAATAATTACTAAAAACAGTATAAAATGTTTAAAATACTAAACTATATTTTCAATGAGGAATGCTTATACTATTACT
>Ga0116157_10005198_pt1 | contig 12019 bp, 8 predicted proteins | sample AD_UKC048_MetaG_FD_89882 | JGI IMG/M metagenome (GOLD analysis project Ga0116157, IMG submission 89882) | Active sludge microbial communities of municipal wastewater-treating anaerobic digesters from USA - AD_UKC048_MetaG | ecosystem: Engineered > Bioreactor > Anaerobic > Digestate | place: USA... | reverse complement strand
TGTGGTGAAATTGATATTATGGAAACAATAGGTGGTGGTGGAAGAGATAGCGTGGTCTATGGTACTGCACACTGGGACAGCACTGGTCATGTTTCGTATGGTGGTCATAGAGGTCTGTATGATGGTCATCTTCTAGGTGATCAATTCCACGTTTACTCTATTGACTGGACTCCTACAGAGATCAAGTGGTATATGGATAACGTGCGCTACCATGTTATTGACATCACTCCTATTGGACTGACAGAATTTAAAAAGAAATTTTTTTTTATTTTCAATGTGGCTGTTGGTGGTGAGTGGGCTGGCAGTCCTGATAACACTACCGTTTTTCCTCAGCGAATGGTTGTGGATTATATCAGGGTTTTTCAGTGAGAAAAAAAGTCTGCAAGTAGTCTCAGATTTTAAATTGGTTTCAACAAAAGGAATTCATTTGAGTTCGGAAAGTATTAATTTTTTCTGCTTCAATGTATTCTTCATTGCTTTTTCCCTCACTTTAGGATCATCGCTATGTATTAATTCAAAATATTCAGTTGGTACAACTTGCCAGGATAATCCATATTTATCTTTACACCATCCACAAGAGCCTTCTTCGCCACCATTAGCAGTAAGAGCCTCCCAATAATAATCCGTTTCAGCCTGGTCTTTTGTATTGATGACAAAAGAAACTGCTTCATTAAATTTGAATAGCGGGCCTGCTGCCAATATACTAAACTCCATTCCTGCTATTTCAATTACAGCTGTTTCTATTCCTGCATCATTTCCACTTTCGCCACTTTCGAACTTGCGAAAATCTTTGAGCTTACCATCTTTAAAAATGGATAAGTAGTAATCTGCAACAGCTTTGGCATCTTTCTCTACCCACAAATAGGGTGTAATTTTTTGAGTAATCATATTTTCATTTTTAATGTTTTTAGTGGAGTCATTTACCATTGCGATTTGATTGATGGCGTTATCAGAATTATCTGGCTGATTTGGATTTGAACAAGAAATTGTAACACAAAGTACAATCGCTACAAGAAAAATTAATTTATTGATTTTCTATTTTTTTTAGAGGTCAGACTGAAACCATCTAGGTTAGTCAAAACAGTTTTACACGTTGTTCCTTTCTATAACCAAAACTGATTTTTGCAATAATATTGAATTTGGTATTACGATTACCTCGCCACTTTCCGTTTTAAGGTGAACGAAAAAATAAGTTAAGTCAGAAACTTCTCCTTCAAATGGGAAATCTTTATCTAATATTTTTATAGTTGAACCTATTTTTATAGGATGGTTAAAGAACAACAATAAGCTTGATGTTATATTGGAGAGTAATGACCATTGAGCAAAAAATGCTATACCCAATGCTGTTAGAATACTCCCCACAAATACAGCAATTTGATTTTGTTCAAGACCCCATATTGCAGACAGCAAAATAGTGGTCGTTATTAAGGAAAAAAGGTGAACTGCTTTCACTATTATTTTTCTTCTACCTCGCTGTAAATGTGTTTGTTTAAGTGTATTATTTATAAATATTTTTGTTATGAAGTAAATAATTATGTAGCCAACTAAGACAATAATTGTTTCCGTAATTTGAATTTTATAAGTTTCCATTACCTATGATTTTAATTTCTTGTGCAGAGCTATTCCTTTTTTTTATCGACAGGAACGGGCTTTTAAAATGTCATTGCCCCGCATGACCAAACCCAGGATGGCGCAGAAGTTTCTACCGTGTAAATCCTAAAAATCTATATTGATAAACCGTCATTCGAATGGAAGTTACTTCCATAATCAACGCTCAATAAGAAAATGAAATTAATCAAAACAGGTTTATTAAAAAACTACACTCGAACTAAGTTCCAAACAAGAATCAGCATCTCAATTAAATTTCTTTGAAGCACGAAACTAAGTTTCGAGCTAGTGAACTCTTCACGACACACTCCGCGCGAGCGGGGGTAAAGCAAACCAAGCGTAACGCAATATTCGTTTAATACTGCATACAAGAAAGAAGGGTTTTTGAATGATGTTCGAAAGGCATTGTATGATATCAAGTGTAGTTTTTATTCTCTTTGAAATTCTACTCACCAATTACCAGAATTTATTTCGATTTATAAATTCTACCTAGTCTATATACAAAGATTGCAGAAAGAAAGAGGATTAATACTATCGCTACCTTAAGTATTATTAAAAAATCGCTCTCATTCCAGCGTAAATAAATTCCTACAAGTGCCCAGATAACCACCAACACGAAAGCCGGGGCACTGAACTTTGAGCTAATGTAAAACGCCAATAGAGCGGCAATGATCATCATAATAATTGTCCACATTTCAGGCATAATACCCCACCCTCCCCATGAGATAGATACTAACCAGGCAGAAATATTAGCAATGGTAGCAACACAAATCCAGGCAAGGTAAAGTGTGAAGGGTAGAACAACGCATACGTATTCTTTCTTTGAAAGAAATGATGAAGATTGAATCTGTATAAAGATATACGTTAGGGTTGCCAGCAAGCTAACCATAACCAAGACTGAAAGTTCAGGGTGGCGATAATGCCATACTAAAATCCAGAGTGCATTGAATATATTGGATAGAATAAAAGCCGGAAGCAATTTATTGATTCGATCATCTTTTGTCGTCCAAGAAAAAACAACAAAGCCGATTAGCAATACATATAAAATTGACCAGATAGAAAAAGTAATGCCAGCAGGTGTAAACAAACTAGGATAGAGTGCTGACACCTCACCCGTGTTATGTCCATTAATTGGAAGAATATTGGCGAGCGCATTTACCAATAAGGTAAGTGCGAGTGAAATAGAGGAAACAATTCGTAGCATAGTGCAATTTTCTGATTATTAACAGCCAAAAAAATGAAATTGTTATTTTAATAGCTAAACGTGATCTACCGATTAGATTTTTTTCAATCTGATCACCAGCCTTCGGAACTCTGATGCAATCGAACATCACAATTTGCGTTTGATATCGCAATCATTATTTTGTCGGTTTTGCAAGCGCTATTCTTTACATCAAAAAAAATAAACTACTTATAAGAATTATCCACCTTCGCATCTTAATTAGGTGTTGATTAAGCTTGTTTTAAAAAGTTGAATACCATTTTTCTAACAAGGCTTGCTTTTTCTGTCAAATCCTGAGCGTGCACAACCTCTGTATTAACACACTCACTAAATGCATCCAACAACATTTGTTCATTAACTTCATTCGGAGCAATACAGAATTTACCTCTGCCAATTTGTTTATAAAATCGAAAGCTTTTTGTGTGATTAGGAATTGAAAGAACCGGCTTTCTCAAAGCATAGCCTAGTATACCTACATGCAATTTACTTGTCACGATGGCATCAAGCTTGTTGAGCTCTTCGATGAGCGTATTAGGATCGTGGTATTCGATTTGTGTATAGTCAATATTATTTTCTTTAATGAATCGTGTAATATTTGCCTCCTTCTCAAGACTCATTTGCCCTTTTTGGTCGTTTACCAATTTAATAGTATAATTTTCTGATGTGCGTTTCAAAAACGAAACAATGGCTGGTATTTTATCCTGTGGAAACTCGGGGCGGATTGAAAAGTGGACACCTAAGACTTTTTTATCATTTCCTTGTGCTTTCTCACGTCTTACGGTTAATGCCAGGTCTGTTGTTTCAAACACATTGGGGTTAACGCATCCATAACTTTTCAGGTAATTAAACGATTCATTATCACGAACGCACACAAAATCTGCGCTATTAAAAAGTTTGATTATTTTTTTTCTGAGAAAGGAATTCGATATAGGCCCAACGCCTACACCGATAATTGCACAGGGAATTTTGTTCTTTAATAGTTGATCATTCCAAATGATATGTCGTACATAATTTCTCAACGTCCAGTACTGCTTTCTAGGCCAGCTTGTTTTCGGTTCCCCAAAGTAGCCTCCGCCTCCAAAAATAAATCGATCGCACTGCGATACTTTATATTTTTTATAACTGTTTGTCTCCTCATTATTCAATATTTCCACCGCTTCTTGATGAGAACTAACAAACGGAAGTATGACGGCCGCGTTTGGATCCGCTTCTTTAATCCAGTTATAGATGATGTTCATCAGTAATGTATCACCAAAGTTTCTCGCGAAATAAGATCCGTGCAGCCCTACTATCATATATATTACTTTGTTTTCATTGGCTTATAATGCCCATCGTAAACTTAATAGTTTTATTGAACAAGTAGCTTTATTTTTTCTTTTAAAGTGTGCTAATACAAAAGGAATCCAAATCTGATGTCAATAGGGAAACATGCATCAAAATCTCAAACGATTTCGATCCTCAAAACAATGAATGCCTTTTAAGAAATTGACTAACCGGAAACCTTGCTTAACTAAAATGCATCCGACAGAAGGGATTAAAAGTCACTACTCCCAAAAAAGGACATAATTTAAGGTACGGTTCGGTTTAATTAGTACTTTCGATTTTAAATACCGTTTCGTTCAGAAAGCAGTGAGTCAAATCCTTTTCTTGCCGCTGCGAATGTACAAACGCTGAATTCAAAGCTGACCTATTCTGTTCATTCACTATCCGTTGCTTGACCAAAGGGTTATAAGACTTTTGTTAATTACTATAAATCGTGCACGTGAAAGTTCGAATTGTAATCTTCTTTAGTATTCTTCTGTCAATTGTGGGGGGAATAGGTCTACTCAAGAGCCGCACAAATTATGGAATTGACGGCAATCCGGTTAAAGCTTTACAGGGTAATATCATATTCAATGAAACGTTTGAAGGGAACAAGCCTTTTTCCATGGCTCACAAGATTGAGGCTGGGAAATGGAATTATGCACTTCAATATGTTAATGATCCAGTGTTTGAAGGAAAACGTGCAGTACGATTTGAAATACACAAGGATCAGGAGCTTGTAAGTAATGGTAAACGTTGTGAAGCAGTCATCATAAAGGGTTTGCCCTCCAGAGAAATGTGGTATTCATTTGCAGTGTTTTTTCCTTCGCATGGATTTGAACGGGATACGCAACGCGAGTTATTTAACCAATGGTATCAGAAAGGAAGCCCTGCAACTTCGCTTCGGGTTCGAAATGATGCTGTGTATCTGGAGTCTGGAAATACGAAAGAAAGCAGAGAAGAGATTAGCATTGCACCTTTGGTGAAAGATGTGTGGCATGAGTTTGTATTGCATTTTGTTCACTCATATGGTGATGAAGGCTTGATTGAAGTGTGGTACGATAATCAAAAAGTCATTACGCGTCATGGTGGAAATATGTATGATGACGTACTTCCGAAATGGAAAATTGGAATCTACAAAACGGCTTTCACTTCAAATCAATCATTGGTAAACTCACGAGTTTTATATTTCGACAATGTAAAGGTTGGCAACGAAAAATCGAGTTATGAGGCTATGAAACCTGGCGTTGATTAACTGTTTATTTAAGGCTTTGTTTCGTATCGAATAAGCCAGTTGAAGTTTTAGCATGAAAAGCGCAAGTTACACGCAATGCTTTTTAATGAACGACTTACCTTATACTTCTCTGAGATTATGTTTCTTAAAAACATTTTTCTAAGGCATAAGTGAACAACGCTCATTCCATCTCACAACACTTGCGCCAGTTAGGATATCTATTGCTCTACCTTCACACACATTCATTCACCCTTCAGCAATTCCTGAACCTCATACATCACCAATACTTAACCACCTCAAATAAATCCTTCCATTCATGATTAAATTCAGTTATTAATTTCTCCTTCATTTTCCTGGAACCAACCTTCAATTGTTTTTCCCGAGCAATCGCTTCTTCAATGGAATAGAAAGTCTCATAGTAAACAATCTTATTTATATTGTATCGTGAGGTAAAACTCTTCGGAAATACTTTCTCACGATGCTCAACCATTCTGAAATGAAGGTCAGATGTTACACCAATGTGAAGGTAGTATGATGCTGATTGGTGATTATATAAACACAACCTCCTTTTTCCATTTCTACAACGTTAAATTTAAAAACAAGAAGCACGTCATTGCGAGGAAGTTTTTCATCGCTTCGATGAAAATACTGACGAAGCAATCCCCAAGCTATGAAATGCGCACTTCGTAGCTGGGGGATTGCTTCACTCCATCTCAAACACACCTTCAGTTCGCAATGACGGTCTCCCTTAAACTTTCCACTCAATCGTCTCTCCTACACCCAAGGTATCATCATCGCCTTTATCATCTTTCGATTGAGGAGATGATGATGGTTTTATTTCTTCTTCACCTTTTTCTTTGCTGCTACTTTCTTCACTGCGGGCTTCGGCTTCTTTACGGCCTTCGATTTTTGGGCCTGGGCTTTCGAAGAGGTTTGCTTGCTCGACTTTGATTTTTTTGGCGGGCTCATTTTTTTGCTCGCCTGGCTTTTTCGGTTCACCGAAGAGACTGGCTTGGCCGTCTTCTTCGATCCAGATTTCTGGCTCAGACGATTGCTGCTCTTTTTTTTTTCCTCGATAGCGCTCGAGGTGTCTGCTTCAGTATCATCATCCGGCTCTGGCCCGCTTTCTTCTTCCTCCTGAATCAGCGTTACCTTCGATACCTTGTATTGTGAAAGTCGGTTGCCTAATGCTTTCCATCCCTTCACATCAATCAAGTCTTCCAGATTGATTACTTCAGACTCTTTTCCTTTGTCTTTGCCCTTAATAGTTTCGAGCTCTACCTCTGGTGTTTCCGATGTTGTCACCACTACCAATCGTGAACCAATCGCTTCGGTGATGAAACCAAAGTCTTTGTCTTGTGTGGTCGTCTCAATCATGAAACGTTTCACCATGTAGGCTTTGCTCTCACCATCCACATAAACCGCAGAGACTGGTTTCTTCGGATGGAATTTCTCTACGAGCAACGTCTTCTCAGGCTCGAAGCGATTCGTCAGTTCATAGTTGGTTATTTTGTATGAACCATTACGCATGAAGGTAATGATCTGATCATCCGCATCGAACTTACCCAGATACTTGCCTCGACTGTCTTTGTTTAATCTGCCAGCATCTTCATCATACCATAAGTTTAATTTACTTAAAGTTGAACCTCCTGCCTTCAGAAAATCGACTTTACGGATTGGGTACTTTGTAATCGTATTCCCTTTCGATCCGCGGCCTTTCACTTCCAGTTCGGAGAAATCGTATTCAAAAACCTTCTTCCGTGCTGTACTGCTTTGTGTAAGCTTCACCTCTACCGTTTCCGCTTCTCCGTTTGGATTGCCGCTTACGTAGTAGATTCTGGAATTCTTATCGTCACTTGCAATCGCATATTCTTTATCGCGCGTAATGCCCGGCATGTTGAAGCGTTTGGCAAAACCTTTTCCACCTTTGCCATCGCCATAGATTACGTTGTAGGTCATGCGGTCATCGCCTTTCTTCCAGATCCCTATATAGAGAATGTCTTTACCCATGAATACCTTTTCGCCAATGCGAGATACACGTGCTTTACCATCTTTGCGGATGACAATAACATCATCGAGATCAGAACACTCGCAAATAAACTCATCGCGTTTCAAACCATAGCCTACAAAACCATCCTCGCGGTTAATGTAGAGTTTCTGATTATTCGCAATTACCTCCACAGCGGTTACGGATTGGAAGCTCTTGATTTCCGTTTTACGCTCACGTCCTTTACCATACTTATCCAATAAGTTTTGGAAATAGGCAATGGCATAATCCACCAGATGCTTCAGGTGGTATTCGGTTTCCTTTAATTGCTTTTCAAGATCGCGCATCAACTCATCTGCTTTAAATGAATCAAATTTTGAAATACGCTTGATCTTGATTTCAGTTAATCGAACAATATCATCGCGGGTGATTTCGCGATAGAATTTTTTCTTATGTGGTTTTAATCCTTTGTCAATTTTTGAAATTACCTCTTCCCAACTTTCTGCTTCTTCAATGTCGCGGTAGATTCGGTTTTCAATGAAGATTTTCTCAAGTGATGAAAATAAAATCCGCTCCAGCAACTCTGCTTTCTTTATTTCCAGTTCTTGCTTTAAAAGCGAAATCGTTTGACTGGTGTTGTACTTTAGGATTTCACCCACCGGCATAAACTTCGGCTTGTCCTCAACAATTACGCACGAGTTTGGTGAGATGCTGATTTCACAATCGGTAAACGCATAAAGCGCATCCAAGGCAATCTCTGGTGATTGACCAGGTTGAAGAAGAATTTGAATCTCCACATCCTTGGCTGTATTATCAATTACCTGCTTTACTTTAATCTGTCCTTTCTCACTTGCCTTCACAATGGATTCCATCAATGAAGTGGTGGTGGTGGCAAACGGTATTTCTTTAATGACCAACGTTTTCTTATCAACGATATCCACTTTGGCGCGCACCTTTATTTTACCTCCGCGCAAGCCTTGATTGTATTCAGAGAAATCGCCAATACCTCCTGTAGGGAAATCAGGATAGATTTTTGGATTCTTACCTTTCAGTATATCGATCGATGCTTTGATCAGTTCATTAAAATTGTGCGGAAGGATCTTTGTGGAAAGACCAACTGCAATACCTTCTACCCCTTGTGCCAACAACAACGGAAACTTAACCGGCAACGTAACGGGTTCTTTCTTACGACCGTCATACGACAATTGCCATTCGGTAGTCTGGCCATTAAAAGCAACATCAAGTGCAAACTTCGAAAGACGTGCTTCGATGTAACGCGGAGCTGCTGCGCCATCACCTGTTCTTACATCTCCCCAGTTACCTTGTGTTTCAATGAGGATATCTTTCTGACCGATGTTTACAATGGCATCACCAATAGAAGCATCACCGTGTGGGTGATACTGCATGGTATTACCGATTACGTTCGCCACTTTGTTGAAGCGTCCGTCATCCATTTCTTTTAGTGAGTGCATGATTCTGCGCTGAACGGGTTTGAAACCATCTTCAATGCGCGGCACGGCACGTTCCAGAATTACATAGGAGGCATAATCCAAAAACCAGTTCTGATACATGCCATCGATGGCAAGGGAGTGAATTACAACATCTCCATTCTCATCTTTACTGGACGCTGGTTTGTTTACTTCCGGAACTCCTAATTTTTGTTTTTGCTTTTTGCTCATAAAATAGTAGTGAGTAATTAGACATTAGAGGTTAGATATTGATTTGACGGAGTTTGATTTTCACTCCTCAAAAGTCAATACTTACGACTCAATGCCAACCTCGTCTTGTTCAACTGTTTCTTTTGCTTCTACCTTATCTAATTCAATGCGAAGATTGTCTATAATAAATTCCTGGCGATCAGGTGTGTTCTTGCCCATGTAGAACTCAAGGGTTTTGGCAAGATGTCCATCACCTAACAATACGGGCTGAAGACGAATTTCATCACCAATAAATCCTCCGAACTCATCTGGTGAAATTTCACCAAGTCCCTTGAAGCGGGTGATCTCAGGTTTCGCACCGATCTTGGCAATGGCCGCTAATCGTTCCTCATCGGAGTAACAGTAAATGGTTTCTTTCTTGTTGCGAACTCTGAACAGCGGAGTATCTAAAATGAATACGTGTCCGGCCTTTACCAGGTCGGGGAAGAACTGCAGGAAGAACGTCATCAACAACAAGCGAATGTGCATTCCATCCACATCAGCATCAGTCGCGATGATTACCTTGTTGTAGCGAAGACCTTCAATACCATCTTCAATATTCAAGGCATGTTGAAGGAGGTTAAATTCCTCATTTTCATACACTACCTTCTTGGTGAGTGAGAAACAATTCAAGGGTTTACCGCGCAAACTAAACACGGCTTGTGTTTCAACATCACGCGATTTGGTGATCGATCCACTGGCTGAGTCTCCTTCCGTAATGAAGATCACCGAGTCAACACCTTTCTCATTCTTCTCATCAAAGTGATAGCGGCAATCGCGAAGTTTCTTGTTGTGTAGGTTTGCTTTCTTCGCACGATCATTCGCCAGCTTTTTAATACCTGCAATTTCTTTACGCTCTCTCTCCGATTGCAAAATCCGTTTCGACATGGCTTCGGCCACAGCCGGGTTTCTGTTCAGATAGATTTCAATTTCTTTCGAAACGAAATCACTCACAAAGCTCCGAACTGAAACACCTTCGGGTGCCATGTTGGTTGAACCTAACTTTGTTTTCGTTTGAGATTCGAATACCGGTTCTTGTACACGGATCGCGATAGCAGCAATGATACTCGCACGAATATCTGCCGCGTCATAATCCTTCTTATAAAAATCACGAACGCCTTTTACAACACCTTCGCGAAAAGCAGCTAAGTGTGTTCCACCCTGCGTGGTATTCTGTCCGTTTACGAATGAATAATACTCTTCGCCATATTGATTGCCATGCGATAATGAGAATTCAATATCATCCCCTTTCGCATGGATGATTGGATACCTTAACTCCTCTGCATCTGCCTTTTGCTTCAACAGATCAAGCAATCCATCTTTCGAGTAATACTTGTTGTTGTTGTAGTTGATGGAAAGTCCTGCGTTGAGGAAAGCGTAGTTCCACATCAAGTCATCCAGGTATTCCGGAATGAAGTGATAATGCTTGAACATGGTGTTGTCTGGTTCGAACTCTACCAGCGTTCCATTTCGCTCATCGCTCTTACCTTGTCGCGGATCGTTGAATAGAACACCTTTCTTAAATTCAGCCAGCTTGGTTTGTCCTTCGCGGAAAGCCTGAACTTTAAAATAGTTTGAAAGTGCATTCACGGCTTTCGTACCGACACCATTCAATCCAACTGATTTTTGAAACGCTCCTGAATCGTACTTCGCACCGGTATTGATTTTAGAAACTACATCCACCACTTTTCCGAGCGGGATACCTCTTCCATAATCGCGCACCACAACACGCTGGTCTGTAATTTTTATATCGATGCTTCGGCCATAGCCCATCATGTGCTCATCGATACAGTTATCCATTACCTCTTTTACAAGTACATAGATACCATCATCTTTAGATGAACCATCACCCAACTTACCGATGTACATGCCGGGGCGCAACCGGATATGCTCACGCCAATCAAGAGACTTTATGCTCGATTCATCATAATCGAACGAAGCCGAGGGTTTATCTGCTTTCGCCATACCTTATTAAATAGGATTAAAAGAATGAACAGTTAAAAAAAAATCGAATTCACCAGTTTAAAAAATGCTGTGTAGTTAATCCCGCGAAAGTCCAATCGAACTTTCGCGGGATTGAAAAATTCAATTCGCATCTAATAAAACGATTTTCAACATCACTTCAAGGGGTTGCCTAAAAATTACAATTACAAAAATAGATCAGATAACAAACCATAACTATCTGATTTTGTGTACATAAAGTCATACATCAGAAATGGATTGTTTAGGGAAAAATTTTATGTAAACGCTGTAGATTGGCCAGGCAACTGCCCAGGTAATAATAAGCGCAAGGCTTCCATATACCGCAAAAGCAATGTTGTTATAATTATACTTTTCGCTGCTATTGTAAACATTGAGAAAGCTGGTGGCGATTATAAAGAAGATATTGAAGGTGATGATCAGCCCGTAAAACCACGTGCGGAAATCGGTTTGCTTCGCATACAGTTTGGCGATAATGAAAACCAACAGATTGATGAATCCCAGCAAGGCCATGGCGAGGTAAAAGAAAAGCTCCTTACCTACAGCGACTTGCGAAACACCATTTTCCTGAATGGCCACCGTTTCCGGGAGACTAATGTAGTTTATGAGTAAAATGGCCAGCGTGGTGAGCATCGAAAGAAACCAAAAGGCCTTGAAAATCTTTAATACCATGTTTGTAGATTTGGGTGCAAATTAAAGGATAAATCACCTTGAATATCAATCCCATCGTTTTATCGATCCCCATTTTTTTCATCCTGATCGGGATTGAATTACTGGTTGAGCGATTCACGCACAAGGATCTCTACAAGTTTCCGGATGCTATTGCTAATTTAAGTTGTGGCATTACCTCTCAACTTTCGGGATTGTTTCTTGGTATTCTGGGTGTTGGCATTTACCATTTGCTGTTTGAATACGCTGCGTTTTTTACGTGGGAGAAAAATTGGATTTACTGGGTCGCTTTGTTCCTGCTTACGGATCATTCATACTAT
>Ga0116157_10005196_pt1 | contig 12020 bp, 8 predicted proteins | sample AD_UKC048_MetaG_FD_89882 | JGI IMG/M metagenome (GOLD analysis project Ga0116157, IMG submission 89882) | Active sludge microbial communities of municipal wastewater-treating anaerobic digesters from USA - AD_UKC048_MetaG | ecosystem: Engineered > Bioreactor > Anaerobic > Digestate | place: USA... | reverse complement strand
GCAGGTGCGACGGCACCGACTGCGTCCTGCGTAGCCTTGGCGAAGTAGGGGGCCGGCCCTGAGGAATTTTCAACAGAAAATTACCGAAGGGCGATTCCCTGAGCATTGTTTTGCCACCCTGGTATGTAATAAGCGGAAATCCTACAGGGAATCGAACGCGGAGTTGCGACGGCAACGAGCGGGGCCCGAGAAAAATTCCAGCAGGAATTTATTCGAGGGCGATTCCCTGTAGTAAACATGAATCGAAGCCGCAGGTGCGACGGCACCGACTGCGTCCTGCGTAGCCTTGGCGAAGTAGGGGGCCGGCCCTGAGGAATTTTCAACAGAAAATTACCGAAGGGCGATTCCCTGAGTATTGTTTTGCCACACTGATATGTAATAAGCGGAAACCCTACAGGGATAATATTTCATTTGACGCAAACACAAATAATTGTAATTATAAATTTATACAATAAATCATTCTTTAATATGCCAGAAAATCAAAATTATCTTAAAGTTGGAACTGCTCGTGACTTTGTAAACAAGAAAGAGAGGCGATTGTATCGTTTTTTTGAAATGTTAACCGCTATTATTAGTTTTTCTATTTTAATTTTAGCTGTTATTTTTTCTATTTATATTCCAGCCTGGGTGGCTTTTTTTATTATTCTTTATGATACATATTGGTTACTCCGAACTATTTATTTTGCTTTTTATTTAAATGCTGGCTATAAACAGATGGTAAAAAATGAACAAGAAGATTGGATCGGAAAATTAAACCAGCTTGGGGAAATAAAAAACAATTTACCTGTTAAAAATTGGCACGATATTTATCATTTAGTTATTTTGCCAATGTACAAAGAACCCTTAGAAATAGTAGAACAAACTTTTAATTCTTTAAAAAATATAGATTATCCTTTGGATAAAGTGATGGTGGTTTTAGCTTGTGAAGCTAGGGCAATAGAGCATGGAGAAATGATTGCCAAAGAAATTGAGAAAAAATTTGGTCACGATTTTTTTAAACTTTTAGTTACTTATCATCCATCTAATTTAGAAGGAGAGCTTGCAGGACACGGTAGTAATGATGCTTGGGCTGGTAAAAAAGCCAAAGAATTGCTCATAGACTCAGAAAAAATACCTTATGAAAATGTTATAGTTTCTTCTTTTGATGTTGATTCTGTTTTTTATCCAAAATATTTTAGTTGTTTGGCTTATCATTACTTAACAACTGAAAAGCCATTAAGAACTAGCTATCAGCCAATTCCTCTTTATCTTAATAATATTTGGCAATCTCCAGCAATCTCTAGGGTTTTTGCATTTTCTTCTACTTTTTGGCACACAATGAATCAAGAGAGGCCAGAAAAATTAATTACTTTTTCTTCTCACTCAATGAGCTTTAAAGCATTATTAGATGTTGGATTTAAGCAGGTAAATGTGGTTTCTGATGATTCTCGAATATTTTGGCAATGTTTTTTCCAGTTTGATGGTGATTATAGGGTGGAACCGCTTTTATACCCAGTTTCTATGGATGCTAATGTCGCTCCAAAACTTACAACTACTTTAAAAAATATCTATAAGCAACAAAAAAGGTGGGCCTATGGTGTGGGAGAGATTCCTTATTTTCTTTTTGCTTGTACAAAAAATAAAAAAATACCTTTCAAAAAGAAATTTTCTATGGGTTTTGATTTAATTGAGGGGCATGTTTCGTGGGGTATTTCGTCAATAATTATTTTGGTTTTGGGTTGGCTACCTTTAATTTTTGGCGGACCAGTGTGGTCACAGACTGTTCTTTCTTATACCTTACCAAAAATTACGAGCACTCTTTTAACAATTAATATGCTGGGATTAATCCTTTCAATTTATTTAAGTATTGTTTTGTTGCCCCCAAAACCTATAAATTATGGGAAATTTAAATATGTTATCCTTGTTTTAGAATGGATTTTAGTTCCATTTGTTCTAGTATTTTTTAGTTCTATTCCAGCTTTGCATGCTCAGTTGCATTGGTTTTTTGGCAAGTATATTGGTTTTTGGGTAACTCCAAAAATAAGAAAAGACAGCCAATATGTTAATGAGTAAAAAAAATACCTTCATATTCTTTTTAATTTTTCTAATTTTTTTGGTTGGAGATGTTTTTTTTGAAGTCAATTTTATAAAATTAAATAAAATTGAAATAGCTACTAAAAAAAATTAATTTAGGGGAGCAGGTTAATATTATTCAAATTAGTGATTTGCACAATAAAATATTTTTTAACAATAATGCCGAACTATACGAAAAAATAAAAGATAGCCAGCCAGATTTTATTGTAATTACCGGAGATTTTATAGACAAAAACACAAAAGATTATACTTATGCCTATAATGTGATTGACGAGCTTCTAAAAATAAATCAAAACATTTATTTTGTTGCAGGTGATCATGAGCAAAAAAATACCAGAAATATTTTAATTGGTTTGGCTGATAGGGGAGTAAAGATTTTAGATAAGAGCCAAATAATTTATAAGAAGAATAAACAATCAATCAATATTTATGGATTAGATTATTATAATGATAGCGGAGATATTGATTTTATAAAACATATTTCGCAGCAAGATTTTTCAATCTTACTTTTACATAATCCGGACCTAGCAATTAATAATGAAAATATAAAAGCAGATTTAATTTTATCTGGAGATACTCATGGAGGACAAATTAGATTGCCTTTCTTGGGCGCAATCACTGTTCCTGGCCAGGGATTCTTTCCTAAATATTCAAAAGGGCTTTACTTTATGCCAAATGAGTCGCTTTTGTATATTGATAGCGGTTTGGGTAATACTTTGTTGCCAATTAGATTTTTAAACCAAAGCCAAGTTTCTTTAATTCAGATTAAAGGAATAGGAGAATAAAATGTTTGGGTGTTTAACATCCAAACATGGCTCATGGAGCTTAGCTCTTGGCTCATAGCATTAACAAGTTGACTTCGTCAACTTTTATTAGGATATTTTTAATAATGTTTGGCGGTGGCACCCCCAAACATTCTTGATTCTAATTTATTCTAAATGGATACGTTCTTCAAAGGATTCTAAGCGAGTTTTAAGATTGGGAAATTTAGATAAATCCGGGCTTTGTTCCAAGATTGCTTCTGCAATTTTTTTTGTTTTTTCAATTAATTTAGGATTTTTTAAAGATTCAAAAGCAAAGTCCGGCAGGCCCCATTGGCGGACTCCAATAAAATCTCCCGGGCCCCTGATTTTTAAATCCATTTCTGCCAATTCAAAACCAGAATCATATTTTATCATAGCCTTTAATCTTTCTTTGGTTGAACCAGTGCCAGAAGTAGTTAAAAGGAAACAATAAGATTGATGTTCTCCGCGACCTACACGTCCACGAAATTGGTGTAATTGAGCTAAGCCAAATCGGTCTGCGCCTTCAATCATCATTACTGTAGCATTGGGAATGTCTATGCCAACCTCAATTACAGAGGTGGAAACTAAGATATCAAATTTTTTGTTTTTAAAATCTTTCATGATTTTTTCTTTTTCTTTGGGCGTCATCTTGCCATGAAGCATTTCAATTTTTAATTTTGGAAAAATTTCTTGACTTAATTTTTGATATTCGTCTTTGACTGCTTTAATTTCCATTTGATTTTCCGTATCTTCTTCTGAAGATTCTATTCTTGGGCAAATCACAAAAACTTGTCGCCCGGTTTTTATTTCTTTTTCAATAAATTGATAAGCCTCTTTTCGATCTTTTTCATCAACTATTTTTGTAATGATCTTTTTTCTGCCCTTGGGCATTTCATTGATTGTAGATAAATCCAAATCTCCCCAAATTGTTAAAGCAAGAGTGCGGGGGATGGGAGTGGCGGTCATGGATAATAAATGCGGAATTCTATCGCTATGCTTAGCACAAAGAGCTGCTCGTTGAGCCACGCCAAAACGGTGTTGTTCATCAACTACTACTAGGCCAAGGTTTTTAAAGAGAACTTTTGGCTTATTAGTTTTTAATTTATTTTTCTTTTTGTTTTTTCCTGGAGCAATTAAAGCATGAGTGCCAATTAAAATATCAATTTCGCCATCTTCTGTTTTTTCCAGCATTTTTTTACGGGAAATTTCAATTGTATCGTTTTTCAATTTTTTAGAATAATATTTGTCCTCTTTGCCAGTTAAAAATCCAATATTAATATTAAAATCTTTTAATAATTGAAAAATGGTTTTAAAGTGCTGTTTGGCTAAAATTTCGGTTGGGGCCATTAAAACCACTTGATTTTTATTTTTTATAGCATTTATGGCTGCGATAACAGCTACGGCGGTTTTTCCAGATCCAACATCTCCTTGCAAGAGTCGGTTCATAGGGTAAGATCGTTGCATGTCTTTAAGGATTTGGTCGCTGGATTTTTTTTGACCCAAGGTTAATTCAAAAGGCAAGGAGTTTAAAAATCTTTCCAGTACAGCTTGGTTAATTGGAATTGAGGGAGCGTTTTCTTTTTTAAAATCCATTTTCTTTTTGGCGCCAAAAAGAGAAATAAAAAATATATTTTCAAAAGAAAATCTTTCTTGGGCTTTTTTAGCCATTTCAAAAGAATCAGGAAAATGGATTTGATAAAGCGCTTCGCGAAAACTTAATAGATTAACTTCGGTTAATATTTTTTCGGGTAGGGTTTCCGGAATCTTATTTTTTATTGAAAGTAGGGCGGGCTTTAAGATATATCTGATTAATCGTGAAGATGCGCCACGGGTTTCGGGATAAATAGGTACAATTCTGCCAAGATGTAGAGTTTCTTTAAGAGATAATTTTTCATGAATAGGGGAGCTTAAATAGAGATGCCCCTTTTTATCTATTGAAACCTTGCCAGATAAAATTAGTTCATCTCCTTTTTTAAGCGATTTTGATAAATAGGGTTGATTAAACCAAATTATTTCAATTGTAGCAGTATCGTCTTGCACAAGAGCTTTAATAATAGACATTTTTTTAACCCAAGTTCGCTCTTGTCCAATTTCTAATAACTTTCCATGGATAGTTATATTTTCGTTTGGTTTTATATTTTTGATTTTAGAAATGTTGGCAAAATCTTCGTAAGTGCGGGGAAAATAAAAAAGTAGATCGCCAAGCGTTCTTATTTTTAAAAGTTTTAGGCGTTTTGCAAAGGCCGGTCCAACTTTTGGCAAATCCTCAATTGGAGTAGAAAAGTTCATAATAGTTTACTTTATAAATGTGTCCCCGAGAGGATTCGAACCTCTATCGTAAGCTCCGCAAGCTCATATTCTATCCATTGAACTACGGGGACATGTTATTTTATTTTGAAGCGAGGATTCGCCCTTCGGTAATTTTCTGTTGAAAATTCCTCAGGGCCTGGCTCAGCGCCGTCGCGCTTCCGCCCTTGATTGATTACAATCAAGCCTCTATCGTAAGCTCCGCAAGCTCATATTCTATGTGATTGAACTACGGGGACTAATATGCTTATCTTATCAAAATTAAGCCAATAATCAAGACAAAGTATTGCTATAAATAAAATTAAGTTTAGGGGAATATGTTTGGGCCTCGGAGGCCCAAACATATTGTTTAGTGGGCAGGATAGGATATAATAAAACAATGAAAAAGATTTTATTTTTCAGCCTTATAGTTTTGGTGGGAATAATAGCATTAATTGTCCCAATCGGACAGGATTTTGGTTTTATTAAGAATAATTTGTACACCGATCAATCAAATTTATTATTCCAAAATCAAAATTTTGTAAAACCAAAGGAAGAGATTGCTTTAATTGTGGTGGGGGATATTATGCTTTCTCGTGGGGTGGCTAAAAAAATAGAAAAAAATGGCAATGACTACCCTTTTTTAAAAGTTAAAGATTATTTAAAAACAGGAGATATTGTTTTTGGAAACTTAGAAACACCAATTAGTTCTGGGAGAGAAATTTTACCAGGAGAAATGTTTTTTCGTTCTGAGCCAGGTATAGAAAAAGAGCTAAGCGAAAATAATTTTTCAATTTTATCATTAGCCAATAATCATACGGGTAATTTTGGAGATTATGGATTAGAGCAAACCTTTAAATATTTAAATCAAGCGGGAATAAAATATGTTGGTGCAGGAGAGAATGAACAAGAGGCCTATGCTCCAACCTATATAGATATTCAAGGATTTAAATTTGCCTTTTTGGCTTACGATGATATTGATTTTACGCCAGTTGAATATGGGGCAACAGAAAAGTCAGCGGGTTTAGCTTTTATGAATAAAGATAAGCTTGTGGCTGGAATTATTGAAGCCAAACAGAAAGCAGATTTTGTAATTATTTCTATGCATTCTGGTAATGAATATCAAGATTATTCAAGTGAAAAACAAAAAGAATTTGCTCATTTGGCAATTGATTCAGGGGCGGAATTGGTTATTGGCCATCATCCTCATGTAGTTCAGGAAATAGAAAAATATAAAAACAAATATATCTTTTATTCTTTGGGTAATTTTATTTTTGATCAAATGTGGTCAACAGAAACAAGACAGGGTGCGATTGTTAAATTTTGGTTTAATCGAGAGGGATTAAAAGATTTTGAAATAAAAATAGTTAAAATTGAAGATTATGCCCAGCCCAATATCATAGATTCTCCTGAGGCAGAAATTGTTTTACAAAGAATGGGAGTTAAAAAAATAAAATAAATTGACACGCCTGTTTTTATTTTTTATAATTGTGTTATAATAACTTAAAATATGGAAGAAAGTAATCAAAAAATTTATTCCAATAAGAGCGCAAAAAGCAATGCGGCAAATTTAATTTATCACGATTACGGAGGTTTAGCCGACGAAGTAGATGATATTCAAGAAATTGTTACATTTAATGGAAAAGATGGGTCAGAAATAGAAAGAACCAAATCAATTTTAGCAAATCGTCAAGCTAAAACAAAAGCTCGCGAAGAAAGGAGAATCGCCCTTTTTTTAGAAAGTTATAGGATATTATCCGAAGAAAAAAGAAAGGAAGTTGCTCAATATCAAAAATCGGCCGAGCAGATAATTTCAGATTACCTTAAAGAAGAAAAGGAGATAGAGGGGCTAAGCGAAGAAGAGAGATTTATTTTAAATAAAATAAAAAATGAATATCGCGAATTTAAAAAAAATAAAAAGCAAGGTGCTTTTAGCTTTGATTTAGCAAGCGAAACAGACAAATTAATCTATAGTAATTTAATTTACGATATTTGTTTTCGACTCGCTGGTTTAGAAAGCCCCACCAAAAGGATTAAGCAACCTCCCGAAGAATTAAAAGATCAAATATCTTCTAAAAAACAAGACAAGTTTCTACCAATAGAAATTAAGCTGAAAAACAAATCAGACCCAAAAACAGATTTATCGGCTAAATTTTTAACCATTGAGTATTTGAAAAAAAAGGAAAATGTTTTAAATGAAGATTTAGCGCGAGAAATTATATCTATTGCAAGAGATTGGTTTTATTATGGCGGAGATTTTTATAAGCATTGGACTGGACGAGCCCTAAAAATTAAAGAGGGGGTTGATTATGAGCTTAATCCAGATGGTTCCGTTGACGAAGCAACCATTACTTCAATTAAAAATAAAATTGCAGAAGATTGGTTGAAACAATCTATAAATAAAAATTGGATTGCAGAGGCAAATGAATTTAAAAGAATAAACGAAAAAGATATCTCATATAAGAAAGAAAAATTGCAAGTTAAAGATGATAAGGGCAGAGTTCGTGAATTAGAAAAATATACCACCCCTTATTTTTGTGAAATGGGTTGGTTAATTTATGAGTCCAATTATTTCGATTTAGTAAATAGTGCAATGACCCAAAGACAGAGAGAGCCCTCAAAATATAGGATATATTTTAACTTAGAGAATCAAGATATTATCAGAGTTTATTCAGAACTTATTTCAAAATTAAGAGCAGATGAAGAATTAGAGAAGTATGGTTTTAGTATTAATACAATTGCAATTTTTGATCCGACGGTTGAAGTGATTACAGAGGCCATAAATCAAAAAGACAAAATAATTTTATTTGTGGGTGAAAAAGGAATTAATCGAGCTTTGGCGCTCTTACAAGAATATGTTCAGAAGAACAAGGCTAAATTTAATAAAAAGGGAATTTTATTAGCTCAGCCATTTTTTGATCGTGATGGAAAAGAAATTCCCGGAATTAGCATTTCTTCTGACACCAAGGGTGTTTCTCCAGACAGTTCCAGGGGTTTTCCAAAATATAAATCCTTTAATTATATGCAATCTGAGATTATCCAATCAACCTTAGATTCTATTTTTAAAGAAATTTATAATTTTGATAATTTAGATAAAATTGGAATGATCAATCCGCAATTGAGAGATATTCTTTTGGAAATAGGGCATGACGGAAAATTAAAAGATTATTTGGCTATGTTTTTATCACAAAAAAGCGGAGTTAGTTTTTTAATCAAAAATTTAATAAGGTTTTATCCTAAATGGAGTAAGGCCTTTGGCATGAGCTCAAAAAATATTGCTTTTAGGGAAGAAGAAAAATAAGTTAGAATATAGAATATAGAATAAAGAAGATAGAATTTAATTTAAAAAGCGCCATCTCGGCGCTTTTAAGTTTGAATAATTTTAGGTCCCTTCTTGCCAGCTCGCAAGGTATTTCTTTTGTTCGGGCGTGAGTTTGTCTATGGTTATGCCCATGGATTTTAGTTTTAAGGTAGAAACATAATTTTCAATCTCAACCGGGATATCATATACTTTTGGCTCAAGTTTGTTTTTATTTTTAACTACCCATTCACCAGCCAAAGCTTGTGTAGAAAAACTCATATCCATTACTGAAGCTGGATGTCCTTCGGCGGCAGCAAGATTGATTAGGCGCCCCTCTCCTAAAAGATAAATTTTCTTACCCGAAGTTAGAACGTATTCGTCTACAAAATTGCGGACATTTTTATTTATTTTTTTGGATAATTTTTCAAGTGCCTTAATGTTTATTTCCACATCAAAGTGTCCAGAATTACAGACAATTGCTCCATCTTTCATTACCTTAAAATGGTTTTTATCAAGCACATTAATATCTCCTGTAAGGGTACAGAATAAATCTCCTATTTTAGCTGCTAATTGCATAGGCATTATCCTAAAGCCGTCCATCACGGCCTCTAGGGCTTTAATTGGATCAACTTCTGTAATAATTACATTAGCCCCCATGCCACGCGTTCTCATGGCAAAGCCTTTTCCACACCAGCCATATCCAGAAACTACTATATTTTTTCCTGCAAATAAAATATCAGTTGCGCGAATAATTCCATCTATAGTTGATTGACCTGTGCCATAGCGATTATCAAAAAGATTTTTTGTTTTAGCATCATTAACCGCTACAACTGGAATTTTTAGGGCTTTATCGTTGGCCATGGCACGAAGACGAATCACGCCAGTAGTAGTTTCTTCCATACTGCCAATTAATTCAGAGCACATTTTAGGATAATTTTTATGGATGGTTGAAACAAGATCTGCTCCGTCGTCCATTGTAATTTTGGGATTATGTTTTATCGCAGCATTAAGATGTTTGAAAAAAGTTTTTTTATCTTCACCTTTAATTGCGTAAACTGGGATTTTATCATGTGCAACCAAACTAGCTGCCACATCATCTTGAGTGGAGAGGGGATTAGAGGCGCAAAGCACAATATCTGCTCCGCCAGCCTTTAAGGTTCTTGCTAAATTAGCAGTTTCAGCTGTAATGTGCAAACAAGCAGACATTTTGAGACCTTTAAAAGGTTTGTTTTTAGAAAATTTTTCTAAAATTTGGGCAAGCACAGGCATATCATTTTTAGCCCAATCAATTCTTTTTTTCCCCTTGTCCGCAAGCTTGATATCTTTAATATCGTAATTCATAAATATGTTTATTAATTTTTTATTTTTTTATTCGGCTAAATATTATTTGTGCCGGGTTATATTTTTAAATCTTTCTTAAAATTTTGTCTATATCTTTTTTTGATTTCATTTATAGAAAACTTATGGTTTTGGGTGCCATAATTTTCCACTGCGTAAACCGAAACTACGCTAGCAAGTTGTCCAGATTGTTCCAAATTTAATCCACTTATTAATCCCTTGATAAGTCCTGCCCTATAAGCATCTCCAGCACCGGTTGGGTCTTTTACTTCTTTGGGCTCCGCTACGGGTATTTTAAAAGTTTTATCTTTAGTTTTAATAATGGATCCTTTTTCTCCCAAAGTAGTGATTAGGATTTTTGCTTTTTGTAAAATTTGTTTTTCTGTGAAGCCAGTTTTGTTTTGAATCATGCTTAATTCGTAATCATTAGAAATTAAAACCATAGTGTCATTGATGCCGGTTTTTAATTGAGTTGTAGTTAGAGCAGGGATTTGTTGCCCAGGGTCAAAAATATAGGGTGTTTTATTTTTTTTATATGCTTTACTTAACTCAAACATATCGGTTTCGTTTCCAGGCGCAATGATAGCTAAATTATTATTTTTTAAGAGGGTTTGATTTATTTTTCCGCAAGAATATTTCATGGCACCAGGATAAAAAGCCGTGATTTGGTTATCTCCTAAATCCGTCACTATGTGCACAAGGGCGGTTGTGGTTTTAGAAATAATTTTTATTTTAGAAACATCTATTCCTAGTTTTTTTAATCTCTCTTTGTATTCTTTAAAATCATTACCAGCGCTTGATAGAACAACAGGGCTTTCTTTTAAGAGTGCTAAATTATAAGCAATGTTTCCAGCCGTACCCCCGTAGTTTATTCTAAGGTTATCAACTAAAAAAGACACATTAATATTGTGTATTTTATTTGCGAGAATATGATTTTTAAAATAATCTTTAAAGTCCAAAATGGAATCAAATCCCAGAGAGCCAGAAACAAGAATTTTCATAAAAATTGATATAATAATATTTATTGGATTTATTATATCTTTTTATTACGAGTTCGGCAATTTTTTAAAATTTTTATTTAAGGACAACTTAGAAATTCAGTGGGGGATTTTTATTCTTTTAAAGAAGCACCGGGTTCAATTTATTAAATAACATAATGTCGCCTTTGCAAACCTTGGCGGACTGTGTCGCACTGTAGGTTCGCTTCGGCGAACCGAAGGCGGAGAGGGGGAGATTTTTATCCTGCGAAGCCTTGGCGAAGCAGGACGCCCTCGAATAAATTTTTGCTGAAATTTTTCTCGGGTACCCGCTCGGGCCCGTCGGCCCTCCGGCTTCGAATCTCCTAGCCGATCAATATTTGTCTCTTGAAATAGTTTAATAAATAAACTATTCCAACAGACAATTGGCGGGGATTGCGGGACGATTTTAGAACCTTTAACTGGGTTGAGATTATAGATGATTTGGGCTTAATGACGGGAGTTAATAACATAGACCACTTTTTACGGCTTTGCCAGCAATACTAAGTATTGGGGATAAACTGTTATTAACTATTGTTTCATTATCTATTGACAAAAGTTAATGGATAATATATAATTATTCTGTCGGGATAAAATATCCTCAAAATACAATAATATGAAACAAATCAAAGACACAATTAAAGAGCTAAGAATAAAACTTGGCTTATCACAAGGCCAATTAGCCGAAAGGGCAGGGCTTTCCGTGGCATACATTTCCAAATTAGAGGACGGCCAATATTCATCATTAAGAGTGGAAACCTGCAAGGCGTTATCTGTCGGTTTTGGTATGAACCTTAGAGAATTTTTAGAAGAAGTCGGAATTATATCAAATAACTTAAAAAAACCAAGCTTTGCAATGGTCGGCACGGCTTTACGAACAAGCGGTTATACCCAAAATGAGGTTGACAAAGTAATGGAATATGCAAAGTTTCTCAAATCAAACAGAACCAATCAGTAATTTATACTGGCTTAGACAAACTTTTGAAGACGGCATACCGATTGACTGTAAGCCATTGTTTTATCAACTAAAAAATAAACTAATAGCTTATAATAAAGGATTGATTGATAATATCATTAAAAGCAATGGTGGCGAGATTAAACTCCCTATGGAAACCGATTATTTAGAAAAATACCTTGCGGGATTTACTTTTGAGTATATTCCCTTTTTTCATAATTTCGGGGCAGACGGCTTTTTAGATTACAATATTGAAATTGGCAAAG
>Ga0116157_10005195_pt1 | contig 12022 bp, 12 predicted proteins | sample AD_UKC048_MetaG_FD_89882 | JGI IMG/M metagenome (GOLD analysis project Ga0116157, IMG submission 89882) | Active sludge microbial communities of municipal wastewater-treating anaerobic digesters from USA - AD_UKC048_MetaG | ecosystem: Engineered > Bioreactor > Anaerobic > Digestate | place: USA... | reverse complement strand
TCCAATCTGGTCAAGGATAAAGCCGAAAAGGTCAGAAGCGCTGCCATTGAAGCAATCGGTAAAATCGGCACTACCGCTGCGGTACAGCCCGCGATCGAAGCCCTGCGCGATTCGGTCGAAACCGTGCGTGCCAAAGCCGCCGAAGTTCTTGGCGAACTCAAGGATACAGCTGCTGTAGAGTTCCTGCAGAAAACGACCAAAGACGGCTCTGAACTCGTGCGCCGCCTGGCGGTTAAATCACTTGCCCAGATGGCAGATGCCCGGGTACCCGATATCATTATCGCCACACTGTCAGACAAAGCAGAATCGGTGCGCAGCATGGCCGTGCTCGTTCTGGGCGAGCGCCGCGACCGCGTTGCCCTGCCCCATCTCGTCAAATCACTTGAAGACCCCGCTGAAAAAGTGCGCGAAGCCGCTGCCGAAGCGCTCGCGAAGATCGGTGATCCGATGGCGATCATGCCCATGCTCGCCCGCCTCGACGACCCGTCACCGATTGTACCGCTCGCCTGCAGTGAAGCAATTGTCAGCTTCGGCGAAAACTCCTACGATGTATTGATTGAAGCCCTTAAACATGCCGAAGAGCGCATAAGACGGCATGCCTGCGACATTCTGATCAGAATCGGCGAAAACAATCTGATCAACCGCCTCGTACGCATCGCCCAGGATCGCAACAACTTCCTGCGCGAAAATATCGCCCGAATACTTGGGCGCATCGGCAACAGCAGCGTTGTTGAAGCTCTCATGCGCATGCTCGCCGACCGCAGCAGCGCAGTGCGCAAAACCGCTGCTGAAGCCCTTGGATCCCTTCGCGACATCAGATGTCTCGTCGCCCTTAAGCAGACAACGCGCGACCAGAGCAAAGAAGTCCGCCAGGCCGCCAATATGGCTCTACAGGAAATATTCAAAGCACATAAACTCGCCTGACCCGCAACCAGCGCCGGGGAAAAGAGAAATTTCTTTTTCCCGGCTTCTTTTTTTGTCAATCTGCGACAATCCGGCAGAATGTTTCTCATGAAACAGCCATGAACTGGTAAAATTTTCTGCTTTTTTCTGATAATTTCGATTTGCCAGATTTCGTTATTATGTAAACCAGACAGAAAAAACTGACGGATTCAGCTTAAAAAATGTACAAAAATACGCAATACGAAATTGTTTGCCATGAAGCACAGTTGGAAGTATGTTTATATTGTAGTGACTGACAGCACAGCATTTGCTGCGGAGAACAACCATGCGTGACTTTCTGATGCGACCCATGTCGGTTTTGCCATGTTCGCGCAACCTCACCTTTGTGCGCGCCGATGCCTGCCATCTTTACGACAGCGACGGGAAAGCTTATCTCGACACCTTTGCCGCCAACGGCAATGTACTGGTCGGTCATGCCCAGCCGCTTATACTTGAAGCATACAACCAGCCCGATGAACTGTCGCCCAGGAAACTTTTCGACGACTTGAGCCGCCTTCTGCCAGGCTACTTCAGTGGCTACCAGTTATTCCCGTCTGGTGTTGCCGCGCTGCAACAGGCCTGCCGGATTTCGCGAAAAAGGCGAAACCGCCCGCATGTAATAGCTATCTCCGAAGATATTGTACAGAATTCATTTCTGGTAATGTCTTCTTCAGATGAAGACCACTTTGCACCGCTGTTCTCAATAGACACGCATTTCGAGCTGGTCAGTCACAATCTCAGCCACCCCCCGGTAACCGGCGACAAAAAACTTTCGCAACTGGGAAAATCGTGCAAGGGGGCCTGCCTGTGCTCTCTGGAAAATTTCTTTGCTGAGCTTGCCGATCAGACCGCTGCCATAATCATCGAACCGTCGATCGGCGTGGGAGGCTCGATAGAGCCCTGCCGCAATTTTTTCGGCCGCCTCAACGAGTTCTGCCTGGCTTCCGGTATAGACCTGATTTCTAATGAGACCCAGTGCGGAATCGGTCGCACCGGCAGTCGCCTGTTTGGATTTCAGCTGCTCAATATTCATCCTGACATCGTCTGCGCCGGCCCGAGCATTGCCAATGGCTACCCGATCGGCGTTGCCATTTTTGCCGACCATTTTGCCGATCTTGTCGAACCTGTAGCTAAAACCGCATGTTCAGCCTGTTCTGCTGCCAGCGCGACTCTCAAGCTTATTGCCGGGCAAAACCTGCTGCGGCGTTCCGAGCAGCTCGGCGAATTTTTCAAGGATAAGCTGCAGGCCACACTCGGGTCACACCCTCTACTGCGCCATATCCGGGGACTCGGATTGATGATCGAAATCGAACTGGTCAATCAGGAAGCAGCCATCGCAACTCATCATCGCGCCAGTCGGGCCGGTCTGATAACAGGTACCGGCAATGTCAGACCAGGCATTATCCGCATTACCCCGCCACTGATTTTTACAGCCGACATGGCCGAAGAAACGGTACAAATACTGGCTGCCACCATCTCATCGTCTGACGACTGATATAAACAGCACCCCATCTGAGCTGCCGACCCGGATTGAGAATTAATCAGTGAGCATTTATCTACCCAAAGTCAATGCGCCTGTGTACAACTTATTATGCACGCAGCTGATTCACATGTCTGCCCTCAATAATTTTGTTGCCTGATGGTAACATTGAGGGTTAAACTTGGCAGATACGACACATCTACAACCTCGGAGGGAATCATGGAAATCAAGTTTGGAACATCTGGCTGGCGTGCAATTATCGCTGATGAATTCACTTTCGCCAACGTGCGCATCTGCAGCCAGGCGATTGCTGACCACCTCAAGGGCATCGGCCAGACACAGGGCGTAATAATAGGTTCTGATGCGCGCTTCATGTCTTCACGATTCATGGAAGTCGCAGCCGAAGTATTTGCCGGAAACAACATCAAAGCTTTTCTCTGCACCCGTGACACGCCAACACCTGTCATCAGCTTCGAAATCCTCAGACGCAAGCTGTCCGGTGGCATAAATTTCACTGCCAGTCATAATCCACCTGAATATCAGGGACTCAAGTTTTCGCCGGCCTGGGGGGGTCCGGCCCTGCCAGAAACCACCAGCGACATCGAAAAACGCGCCAATGAAATCATGAAAAACAGCAGCGTAAAGCGGCTTCCTCTCGCTGAAGCCATGGCAAAGGGCCTGATCGAAAAAATCAACCCGATGGACACCTATCTTGACGAACTGCGCCGCAAAATCAACCTTGCCGCAATAAAGGAAGCCAATCTCAAGATACTGGTCAACCCGCTATACGGAACCGCCCGCGGCTATCTCGATCAGATACTCAAAGAAGCAGGCTGCGAAATTACCGTCATGAATGACAATCTCGACCCGTATTTCGGGAATCAACCGCCAGAACCGTCTGAAGCCCATATTCCCGACATGATCGCACGCATGAAACAGGGGCATTTTGACCTTGGTCTGGCGACTGATGGCGATGCAGACCGGTTCGGAGTGCTCGGCCCCAATGGCAGATTCTACGAACCGAACCAGATTCTCGGCATGCTTCTCGATCATCTCAAGACAACCCGCGACTGGCCGGGAGCAGCCGCCAGATCGGTTGCCACTTCGCATCTCGTCGATGCCGTAGCGAAGCATCATAAAATCGAACTCATCGAAACTGCTGTCGGCTTCAAGTTTCTCGGTGATCTGATCGCGCACGACAAGATCATCATGGGCGGCGAAGAATCAGCCGGCATGAGCATCCGCGGGCATGTTCCAGAAAAAGACGGTATTATCGCCTGCCTGCTTGTTGCCGAAATGGTTGCGATGCAGAAAAAGCCAATCGCAAAGATTCTCGATGACCTCTACGCCAAAGTCGGTACCTACCTGACCCGTCGTGTCAATTTCCGACTGACCGAGTCAGAGAAGACTAAGGCCGTCGCCAACATGAAAAATGACCCCAAAGAAGTCGCCGGCTACAAGGTGAAACAGGTAGTCAGAATTGATGGAACCAAGTGCATTCTCGAGAACGGCGCCTGGGTACTGGTCAGATTTTCGGGCACCGAACCGGTAGTGCGCTTCTATGCCGAAGCTCATGACGAAGCCGCCCTCGACAGACTGTGCAGCCAGGGAGAAGCCTTCGTAAAAGGCGCCTGAACGGCATAAAAAGATCCCGGCGGGCAGACGAACTGCCTGCCGGTTTTTTTATGTGCTCACAGCATGAGCTTTCAGCCGCCCGAAAATCAGCCTGATCGCCAGACTGCCCGGTTTCGACGCCACTTGATTTAGAACAGAAAATGCCGATATTATATAGAGGAGGGTCTTGTGTATGTCAGTGCGTCCAATTGATATTAAAACCAATATCATGGGAAACGACGAAGCCAGCCGTCTGCGCGAGAACCAGAAGGCGCAGGAAGGTGGCCTGGCCGAGCAACTGGCGCAAAACAAAAACGCCCATACGCAAAAGACCGAAACGGTACAGAAAACTGAAACGACCGAAGGCAAGGTCATTCGCAAAGAGGACGAAGAGTCGGAAAAGAAAAACCATAACAGCCCGCAGCAGGCGGCAAAAGCCAAAGAAGATAAAACTGAAGAGGAAGAGGTTAAGCACCCGCAGATTCCAGACGGAACCAGGGGTCTCAAAATCGATATCAAGGTATGACCCGATTTATAAATGGTCGAATACTGCTGCTGATACTGGCAGGTCTTTTAATGCTGGAGACATGCAGCCATGCCAGTTACGAAGAAGATTCCTGGGCCTGCAACCGCCAGGGAATGCTCAAAGTATCGCAGGGCCGACTGACCGAAGCGATTCATGATTTTGAAAAAGCCTGCCGGTTAAACCCATATAACGATACCGCCCTGGCAAACCTCGCCTGTGCTCACAATAATCTGGGTGTAATCATGGCACAGCAGAAAAAATTCGATGAAGCGATCAGGCAGTTTACGGCAGCAAAGGCACAGAAGCCCGAAGACATTTCCATACGGCTCAATCTTCTTTCGGTGCTGGTGAACCTCAAAAATGCGGCTGCGGTCGAGCAGGAAGCCCGTGAAATAACGATTCTGCGGCCAAACGATGTCGAAACCGGGCTCAAAGTGGCGGCCGCCCTGCAGAAAACTGAAAACAGCAGTGCTGCTGTGTTGTCATTGCAGGATCTGGCCAGCCGCGTCGGCGACAATGCAGAACTGCACGCAACGCTTGGCAAGATGCTTTATCGAAGCGGGCAGCTGACAGAAAGCGAATATCATTTAAAACGAAGCCTTGAGCTGAATCCGGGCGAAAGTGAGGTCATCGACATGCTCGCGCGTCTCACAAGAGAGTCGAGTGTGGAAGACGGCACCTCTACCTATACCGGTCTGCATTTCAGTCTCACCTGCCCTGACAGTTTCAGCCAGGCCTGGGCCAATGAAATTCTCGAACTGCTCGAAGAAGCTTACGATCAGGTTGGCCAGCAGCTTGATTTTTATCCGAATCAGCGTTCACAGGTCATAATTCTTCAGACCGATACCTTCCGCAAGGTTCACGACCTGCCAGAATGGGCTGGCGGACTTTATGACGGCAAGATCCGCCTGCCGGTGCCGGCGCGCAACACCAGACCGGCAGCGATAAAGGGCGCCATAATGCATGAGTATACCCATCACATCATCTACCTGATCACTGCCGGCAATTGCCCGGTCTGGTTAAACGAAGGACTGGCGCAGATATTCGAAAACAATCACGAGAACCTCGATCATTTTTTGAATCTGCCGCCCGGAGAGTTCTCATCTTTTGCCGAAATAGACCGCAAATTCCGGCAGAACCCTGATCGCGCGGCGGCGGCGGCACTTTATCAGACCGCGCTGGCAGCGACGGCGCGCATAGTTGAAGAACATACCTGGTCTGATGTTGCTGGTTTCCTCGAATACCTCGGCATGGGGTACGATGTCAACCACGCCGCCACCGAAGCATTTGCCGTTGAATTCATGGAACTCGAGAAGGCCTGCCTGCCGACAGAAAATGTAACGCAGACCCAGTGAACCCGGCTTGGTTCAGATTGGCAGTCGGCCTCCAGAAAGGGCCAGAGTTATCAGAATGCGGTTGATTACTTCGATCAGCAGCAGAAAAAGCATAGGGCCAAGATCGATATAGCCGGGGCCGGCCGGAATCAGCACCTGAAAACGTTTCAGCACCCGATCGATACGGCTGGTAACTGGCAGAATAGCTCGCGGAGGGTTACCCGGCATGATCCAGGTCAGCAGAACCCTTATCAGCACTATGAACTGCACGGCACGTAACACTTCTATCACAATGACAAGCATGATCAGTCCCCGGTTTCAGAAAACAGGGCAGTACCTATGCGTACTATGGTTGCGCCCTCGGCGATGGCTGTTTCAAAATCGCCAGACATGCCCATAGACAGATGCTCTGCCCGATAAGCAGGCCCCTGTAATTCTCTGCTTCGCTCAAAGAGTTCGCGCAGGCGCCTGAAACACCCTCTGACTACGCTTTCATCTGCAACAAAAGGTGCCATGCCCATCATGCCGCGGATATCAAGGTTCTTACTGCTGCGATATTCAGTGATGACGTCGAGTATTTCTTCGCAGGCAAACCCCTGTTTGGCTTCTTCGCCCGAAATATGAACTTCAAGCAGCACCGGACAGAGCCTTCTGGTTTTCTCGTGCCATTCTGCAAACTGTTCGAGCAGTTCGCGCCGGTCGATCGAGTGAACCAGTTCAGCCAGCGGATAGACATACTTGATCTTGTTGGTCTGTAAATGACCGATAAAATGCCAGCTCAAACCGGTATCGGCAAGCAGTGCCGACTTATCTCGAAGCGACTGCGGCCGGTTTTCCCCGAAAATATTCTGCCCGCAGGCATGCATGGCAGCGATAACACTATGATCGACGGTTTTTGAAACTGCACACAGCTGAACAGAACCGGCAGGACGACCGGCGCGCTGTTCGGCCTGCGAAATTTTTTCCCTGATCCTGGCAAGATTTCTGGCGAGAAATTGCATGGCTTAATGATCCGGTCGGGTGCGCTGTCGCAGTATGTTGATCGATAACGGTCTGATCGCAAGTCGTTCAACCGCCTGCGGATTATGAGTGATATTGAGGCTGTTTTCTTCGGTATTGTCGATCCAGCGTTGCAGATTGCCACCAATGCAGGCGCCATGAATATGAATTTTCAGACTGCGCCCGGAAAAAAGCCGGCGGAAGTTAACCGGTTCGCCCTTCTGCGGGCGTGAGGTGCTGGTATAAACGCCGGCACCCGGCTTATAAACAGCGGCACGAATCTGCCACTCGCGGGCAGCATCGACAAATTCTTCGTTTGCGCTGTTCTCTCTGATGTAGCGTTCAAGATCGACTGTCGACAAAGCAGTTCCTTCGCCGGCGACCAGAAGCAGATTCATGGTTGAATCGATATTGGTCGGTCCGGTAATGAAGATGTGACCGGGCGTAACCACAACCAGGTCTGTGCCGATATCACCACGCAGATAAACCGAGCGCTCTGAAAAAATTATACGCGCTCCGCGCAGGTTCTCGCCGCTGATATTGTTGTAGCCGGAAAAATTGTTTTCAGAAGACAGAACGATATATTTTTTATTGAACTCATCCTGTTCCAGACTGACCGAATTCGGGCCGCGATAACTGTCTGAGTAGAGCTGGGCTTCGCCCGGATGATAGTCGACATCGATCGCGGCATTACTGATAAATCCGCGGCCCTCTGCGTCAATATAGATGCCGCGCTCGCGGCTGATCTCGCGCAAAGCATTGAAATCAGGCCGCCAGGGCGGGACATAGGCACGATAATAATCAGAGTCACGGTCGACCAGAATATCGCCGGGATTGCGGCCTTCGAGGTTGTCAACCGCATGTTGCATGCGCAGACTTGAGTTCATGGCCACGGCGGTATTGCCGAGACTGATTCGCGGCTGACTGGTTCCCCGGCGATAAAAATAGAGAGCCGTCTGAACCGGTCCAAAAAAATTATGAGTATCGACAACCACCGGGCTTTCGCAATAAAGCGGGCCAACACAGGGCGAATCGCCTGCCCGTGCGTAAACTCTGCCATAATTGGCAGAAAGCTGGTGGGTACCACCGATCGGCTTGAACGGATCTTCTCCCTCAGGCTTATATAGCTGATGCAGTAAGGCAGGGTCGTGGCAAACTCCGAGCCTGGTGAGGCGCCCGCTGTCGAACAACTCTGAATTGGCGTCTACAAATTCTTCCAGTCCACCTGAGCGTTCAACCCATGGTTGAACGGGGATACCGTAATAGTATTCATCGAGACTGCCCGCAACAGCAAAAGTTTTCGCCAGATCGTAAAACTGCACTACCGCAGCTGTAGAATAATGGAAACCGCCACAGCGGCCTTCTGCGATAACCTGATATTGCAGACTTTCGTCGAGCAGTGTGGTTCTTGCGACATCCTCCTCTCCCATTCTGCGGATAGAGATGACGCGAAATGCGGCCATACTCTTCTGGCCGAATTTATGCCATTCAACACTCTCGATATTCTCAGAAAAGAACAGAGAGGTTAAGACTGCCGGGTCTGCTGAACGGTCAGAAGCGGTTACAGCTGCCCGCATCTTTTCGATTGCGTAGTTCACTCCTGATTCGGCGGCCAGTCGGGCCTGACGCCCGGCAACGCGCATCAGCCCCAGGTCGCGGTCGGCCTGATAAACCCTGTAAAACAGGGCCAGAACAAGCGACAGTGTGAAACATATCATCACTATCAACGGAATCAAAGATTGCTTTTCGTCTGGAGCTCTGCTCATCGGTTTCTCAGATTGATCCGTCGCATAAATTCACGGCTGTCACCTGATGCGCCGGGAGCCTGTGCGATAAATCGTATTTCTAGAAGGTCGGAACTGATACGGGTAAATTTTCCTTCGCGACAATTCCTTACCAGTGGATTCTCAAAACTGCCGAGACGGCGCAGATTGCTGGTAGAATCGCCGGTTTGCGAAACATAGACAAGATTGTTATCGGAAAAGGCAAAACCTTCGCGACTTTCGTCGGGCAGAAGAGTGCCTGAATCAACGGCAGCCCGAATGAAGCATTCGCGCGAACTGCCGTTGAACGGATGTTCAAACTGGGCTGAATTTGAGATTTCCAGACAGATTGCATCGAGAACACGGTTGATCTGCTGCACCCATTCATATTTTCTTTGCGCATATTGAACATCTTCTGAATTGAGAAAGAAGAAAAAAACCGAAGCGCCGCCGGCTACCGCAAGAAAGACGGTGAATAAAACGATTTCCCAGACGGTCAGGCCAGATCTTTTCGCTCTCATGGCCTGTTCCTCGCTCTCAGGTATTCAAGGCTGAGGCTCTTGCTGAGAGGAAACATTCCCCAGCGCACCGTGGCCCTGATCATTACATTGGCAGAGATATCAGGATGTGGAAACATCTCGATCCGGCCCTGCAGTCCGATATCTTCGCAACCTTTCACCGGCTTGAAGGAACTGCGCGGGCTGATACGCTCGTATGGGCGTGAAAGGGCTTCTTCCATAAGGTTTTCCAGAGCCACAGAAGCCCGCAGATGCGTATCCGTGTCGAAAACCGGAATCGCTTTGATCGACCAGAGCTGAACGAAAGGCCACAGAAAGAATGTGGCGATTCCCAGATATATCAGCTTCTCGAATATCGATCTGGAGCTGGTTTCCGACATTTATCCTTCCAATCAGTTCAGCGCTGCGTAATCGCGCAATTCACGCATGAAACGTTCTGCCATGACGATCTTTTCTTCATCCTTGGCAACTGTTACGTAATGTTTCCAGGTGTCAATCGCTTCTTTGTGCATGCCCAGGCGCTCATAGATCACCGCGAGATTATACAAAGCCTTGTCGAGATAAGGATCCTGCTTGAGAGCCGCCGTATAAACGTCTATCGCCTCTTCGTAACAGCGCTCCATATCCAGCAGACAGGCAAGGTTATAAAGCGCCTGAGTGTTGGTCGGATAGATGTTGAGAATCTGCCGGTAGGCTTCGGTTGCGCCCTCGATATCGCCGTTGTTGAAACGCTCGTAGGCTTTGGCGAGACGCTTTGACAGATCGCTGTGAACGACAGGAATCACCCGCGACTTTTTGCCGGTCTTGCGGGTTTCAGCCTTTACCAGTGCCGGGTTGGCGGCATACTGCTTGTAATAGTGTTTAACTTTGCGCACATAATTCTGCGTCTCACGGAAAGGTGGAATTCCCTGATATTTTTCGACATTGCCCGGCCCGGCATTATAGGCGGCCAGAGCATAGTCAAGCCTGCCGTCGAAGCGCTTGAGCATCATTCTCAGGTAGTTGGCGCCGCCAAGTATATTCTGTCGCGGATCGTAGGCATCAGAACAGCCGACCAGGCGGGCAGTCGATGGAATCAGCTGCATCAACCCCTGAGCACCTTTCGAAGACCGTACGGTCGGGTCAAAATCAGATTCTACTTTGATTACCGATTTGATCAGATACGGATCAAGTTCGTGTTGGACCGCAGCCTCGTTGATGTATTTGCTGAAAGTCTCATCGTTCGGCAGCATGAATTTTTGTGCCGACGCCTGAGCGCTCACGGCAAAAGTCGGCTGAGCTGGCGAATCCGGGCCTTCCCGCTCCTTACGGCTGGTCACAACAATCTTGTAGTTGCGATTGGGCGGGCTGTCGGTCAGAAACAGACGACCATGCTCATCACGGTAAGAATAGATTGCTGCCCCGGCCTCACATGCCAGAGTCAACATCATTAAACCTGCAAGCCAGATTGAACGCTTCAACCGGGTCCTCCTCAAATTGGGGATTGAATGGATTATACTCTAACTGCATCGACCGGATGTTGAAGTTTTATTATAGCCCGATAAAAAAAAGAACTGACAAGCAGTTCTTTTTTTGAGGTCAGATTTTATGTCAGGGTTCAGCTACGGTGCAGATGCTCCCAGCTCAGTACGCACGAGGTAAAGTGCCAGTGGTCGTCTTCAGAAATTTCACGACCCGCCGCAATTTTTTTGGAAATGCCCTCACACAACCAGCATTCCCGCTGCTGTGAAGCATATAATGACACCAGTGCTTCCAGTGTAGGCGGTTCAGCCGGCGCCGGGGGCACGACTTTAAGGACGGGTTTCTGCACGACTTCATGACCGGCGACATTGTTATGCGAATCAGTGTGTTCATCAAACATCTGGTTAACATTAGGCACAGCTACGGAGTTACTCATTACTACCTCTTCTGATATCACTGCCAGGGTGACGCAATTATATGGATAAAGACCTTGGATATGCAAATGGCGAATATTTTCTCAATCCTTATCCCATGCGCCTTTTAAACAAAAAACATACTCAAAACTCGCTGAACGATACAAAGAACAACTTTTTTCGGTGCCCTTTGCACGGTGCATAATACTCTTGCCTGAAAATTCGATCAGACAGCAGTCAGCTGATCAAAAATTTTTCTTCAGGAACTTCTTCGGAATAGAAAGTTTTGAGAGCAGACTGCAGTTGCAGCTGAATATGCTGACGCAAGGCCGTGCGGGCCGAGGCAACAGCCTTGCGATGCCTGCTCACCACCTTGTCAGGGTCCACTTCGGGATCGTCATAATTCTTCAATGAACTGTTCTTTTTCAGCCAGCTCCTGATGTCGTCCATGTTTCACCGCCTGTTTGTGGGATGTTACGAAACATATCGGAAGAGAACTCCACTTTGTTGACATAAAAAACCCGCCCGCGACAACTTGTCGGGGCGGGTCTTTAAAAGCGGATCAGAGAGAAAGAACTTTTTCCTGCGGTTCCTGGAGCGGAATTGTCCAGCCAAACGGATCTTCGATCTCGCCATACTGAATGCCGCGCAGAGTATCGAACAGCTGCTGGCTGACTGGGCCGACATTGCGGTTGTTCACGACATAGTCGCTTTCCTTGAACTGCAGACTGCCGACCGGAGAAATGCTGGCGGCAGTGCCAGTGCCGAATATCTCTGTGATCGAACCGGTAGTGATACCGCCGATTACTTCGTCAATAGAGATCTTGCGCTCTTCTGCACGCAAACCAAGCATTGAAGCGAGTCTCAGAACGCTGTCACGGGTCACGCCGGCAAGGATACTGCCGTTGAGCTGTGGTGTCACCAGCTGGTTACCGTTGAATACAAAGAAAATATTCATGGCACCGACTTCTT
>Ga0116157_10005190_pt1 | contig 12027 bp, 12 predicted proteins | sample AD_UKC048_MetaG_FD_89882 | JGI IMG/M metagenome (GOLD analysis project Ga0116157, IMG submission 89882) | Active sludge microbial communities of municipal wastewater-treating anaerobic digesters from USA - AD_UKC048_MetaG | ecosystem: Engineered > Bioreactor > Anaerobic > Digestate | place: USA... | reverse complement strand
TGTAGGGCACATCTGCACCGTTCTCGGTGGCTTTTTCCTGCCGGTCCAGTGCAATCACCACCGCATGGGGCGTGGCACCGGCCGCCTGGATGATGGCGATGGACTCGCGGGCGGCAGTGCCGGCGGACATGACGTCGTCCACGATCAGCACCCGGCCCTTGAGTGGTGCACCCACCAATGTGCCGCCCTCGCCGTGGTCTTTGGCTTCCTTGCGGTTGTAGGCAAACGGCACGTTGCGCCCCAGTCGGGCCAGCTCCACCGCCAGCGCCGCGCCCAGCGGAATGCCCTTGTAGGCGGGGCCAAAAATCATGTCGAATTCGATGCCGCTTTGCAGAAGGCTCTGTGCATAAAACTGCGCCAACCGGCCCAGTTTGGCACCGTCGTCAAACAGCCCGGCGTTGAAAAAATACGGGGAAAGCCGCCCGGCCTTGGTCTTAAACTCTCCAAACCGCAGCACGCCGCAATCGACTGCAAATTGCACGAAGTCCTGAGCCAGCGGGTCTGGCGACTTCACGCTGTTCCCACCCTTGTTGTCAACCTCTGACATGGAGACGTCCTTGTTCAAATTAACCAGCCTCAACCTCAACGGCATCCGCTCCGCCACCAGCAAAGGGCTTGAAGCCTGGCTTGCGCAGCACCAGCCGGATTGTATTTGCGTACAGGAAGTCAAGGCGCAGGCCGACGATGTCGCGGGCCGCTTCGAGCAGCTGGCCGGGCTGCAGGGCCATTTTCACTTCGCCGAAAAGAAGGGTTATTCGGGCGTGGCGGTCTACACCCGCCACGAGCCCAGCGACGTGGTCATCGGCTACGGCTCACCCGAATTTGATGCCGAAGGCCGCTACGTGGAGCTGCGTTTTGACACGCCGCACAAGAAGTTGTCCATCATCAGCAGCTACTTTCCCAGTGGCTCGTCCGGCGAAGAGCGCCAGCAGGCCAAGTTCCGGTTTCTGGCGGAGTTTTACCCGTATCTGGTGGCGCTGAAGAAGCAGCGCGAATTCATCCTGTGCGGCGACGTGAACATCGCCCACAAGGAGCAGGACCTGAAAAACTGGCGCAGCAACCAGAAAAACTCCGGCTTCACCCCCGAAGAGCGCGCCTGGATGACCAAACTGCTGGATGAAGCTGGCCTGATCGACGTTTACCGCCAGCTACAACCCACGGCCACCGACACCGCCTACACCTGGTGGAGCAACCGTGGCCAAGCCTACGCCAACAACGTGGGGTGGCGGCTGGACTACCACCTGGCCACACCTGCGCTGGCAGCTTTTGCCAAGCGCGAAGCCATCTTCAAGGACCAGAAGTTCTCGGACCACGCACCGATCACCATTGAATATGCTATGTAATTAATAGCTACTCAGGCATATCCGATAAGGGCTAGAGGCCAATTTGACCCCTAAAAAAGGCACTTTTATCCGGCCTTGCGCGCCTGATCGTACAAAGTCTGCACTTTCGGCGCGTTGGCTTCCAGTTCGCGGATGCGGTCCGGGCCTGACGGGTGGGTGGACAGAAATTTGGGGCCGCCGGCACCACCGGAAGCCTGCGCCATCTTGCGCCACAGGCTGGCACCGGCTTGCGGGGCATATCCCGAGCGCGCGGCCAGCTCCAGCCCCACCAGATCGGCTTCGCTTTCGTCTTCGCGGCTGAATTTCAGCGTCAGCAACTGGGTGCCCAGATTGGCGGCCACGTCGCCCAGCTGGCCCAGCCCCAGCAGTTGCGCGCCCAGCGACAGGCCGATGCCGGTCGCCTGCGACTTGGCCAGGCGCTCGCGGGCATGTTCGCGCAGCGCATGGGCCATTTCGTGCCCCATGATCATGGCGACCTCGTCGTCGGTCAGCTTGAGCTGGTCGAGGATGCCGGTGTAGAAGGCAATCTTGCCGCCGGGCATGCAAAAGGCGTTGATCTGCTTGCTGCCGATCAGGTTCACCTCCCATTTCCACTGTCGGGCGCGGTCGTTCCACTGCGCGGTGTGCGGGATCAGCCGCCGCGCGATGGCGCGCAGGCGCACCACCTGGGGGTGGTTGTCCGGCGCCAGCGCCTTCTGGCCGCTGGCCTCACCCAGCATCTGCGCATACTGCTGGCTGGCGGCGGTTTCCAGCTTTTCGGCGGGCACCAGCTTGCGCAGACTGGATGACTTGCCCACATCGACCTGCGCCATGGCGGGCGCAGCAGCGGCCGCACCGGCTGCACCGGCCAATGCCAGAAAACCCCGGCGCGACGACCAGAGGGCAGGTTTGTTGTTACAGAGAAAGCACATGCGTCAATAATAAGCAGAATTGGAAAGCTGGCAAACCAGCCACGTCCAGGCCCCGAAAAATCCGGACCCCGTTTCATTCATGACCGAATCCACTGTTACAACGCCCCAGCCCAAGCTTTCGTGGACCGAGTCCCTGCACGTTTACCTGGAGCCGGCCAGCATCCGCATGCTGCTGCTGGGGTTTTCTGCCGGGTTGCCCCTGTTACTGGTGTTTGGCACGCTGAGTTTCTGGCTGCGCGAGGCGGGCATCAACCGCACCACCATTGGCCACCTGAGCTGGGTGGGGCTGGCGTATGGCTTCAAGTGGGTCTGGTCGCCGCTGGTGGACCGCATGCCCATTCCGCTCTTGACCCGCCTGATGGGGCGGCGGCGCAGCTGGCTCTTGCTGTCGCAGCTGGCCATCATGGCGGCGCTGGTTGCCATGGCCCTGACCGACCCCAAACTGGCGCTGACCCCCATGGTCTGGGGCGCGCTGGTAGTGGCATTTGCCTCGGCCACTCAGGACATTGCGCTGGACGCCTACCGGATCGAGTCGGCCGATGTGGAGCGTCAGGCCGCGCTGGCCGCCACCTACCAGACCGGATACCGGCTGGCGATGATCTGGGCCGGGGCAGGCGTGTTGTGGATTGCTGCGCGCGCCGAAGTAGCCGATGTGAGCAGTTACCAGCATGGCGCCTGGCAAACCGCCTATCTGGTCATGGCCGCGTCCATGCTGCTGGGGGTGCTGACGGTGTTCTTCTCCCCGGAGCCGGTGCACCGCGAGTTGCCTCCCGCCAAAAATGCAGCCGAATGGCTCAAGGGCGCGCTGGTGGACCCGTTTGCCGACTTCATTCGCCGCTACCGCTGGCAGGCGGTGCTGATTCTGGCGCTGATCGCCATGTACCGCATCAGCGACGTGGTGATGGGCATCATGGCCAACCCATTTTACGTGGACCTGGGTTACACCAAGGACGAGGTGGCGCTGGTGACCAAGGTGTACGGCGTGATCATGACGCTGGTGGGTGCCTTTGTGGGCGGCGTGCTGTCCATGCGGTTTGGCGTGATGCGCATCCTGATGCTGGGCGCCCTTCTGAGTGCGGCCACCAACCTGCTGTTTGCCTGGCTGGCCGCACACGGCCATGACCTGACGGCGCTGATTTTCGTCATATCCGCGGACAACCTGTCCAGTGGCATCGCGTCGGCAGCCTTCATCGCCTACCTGTCCAGCCTGACCAATGTGCAGTATTCGGCCACGCAGTACGCGCTGTTCAGCTCCATGATGCTGCTGTTGCCCAAATTTCTGGCGGGGTTTTCGGGCCAGTTTGTCGATGCATTTGGCTATGCCGAGTTTTTCAACGCCACGGCGATGCTGGGTGTGCCCGTGCTGCTGTTAATCTGGCTCGCTTCAAGGTCAAAAACCGACTCCAGCCCTCGCTGAATATGCGCAAGCAGCTATTATTTGTGTAGCAAATCCGGCTTTCCCCCGTTTACCTTTCTTTACCGGGGCTTCAAGCGGGTTTGACGGGGTTTGCGCATCATCGGGCGACCACAGCCTTTTTCTGACCCCGCATTTCCCGGACAGCCCGGCGTAGACTGCATCCATGAGCCAACAACTGCTGATGATTGAAGACGACAACCGCCTCGCGGGGATGGTGAGCGAGTATCTGGGCCAATCCGGCTTTTCTGTCGCCCACGCCGAGAATGGTCTGGGCGGTCTGGCCCGTTTGCAGGATGCCGCGGCGGGCAGCACGCCGCCCGATCTGGTCATTCTGGACCTGATGCTGCCCGATATCGACGGGCTGGAGGTGTGCCGGCGAATCCGCGCGCTGCCGGGCGCCGTCGCCCAGATTCCGGTGCTGATGCTCACCGCCAAAGGCGACCCGATGGACCGTATCATCGGTCTGGAGCTGGGCGCCGATGACTACCTGCCCAAGCCTTTTGAGCCCCGCGAGCTGCTGGCCCGCATCCGCGCCGTGCTGCGGCGCCGGGTTGATGGCGGCACGACCAACGGCAAGGTGCTGCGCTTCGGTTCACTGGAAATTGACCGCGATGCCCGCACGGTATCGGTCGGCTCGCAACCCTGTGACCTGACGTCTTATCAATTTGACCTGCTGGTGGCACTGGCCGAGCGTGCGGGCCGCGTGCTGACACGTGACCAGATCATGGAGGCTGTGCGCGGCCGCGAGCTGGACGCGTTTGACCGGTCCATCGACGTGCACATGGGCCGTATCCGCGCGGCCATTGAAGTGGATGCCAAGAACCCGAAACGCATTTTGACGGTCCGCGGCGTGGGTTATGTATTTGCGCGACAGCAAGACTGAACAGGTTTCATGAGTACGCCGTTTCATCAGCGTCTGTATTTGCGCATCTGGCTGGCCGTCGTGGCGACCATTGCCGTGCTGGCGCTGGTCGCCGGGTGGCTGGCGCGTCTGGAGTTTGAGAACGAGCGGGCAGAGCGTGAGCGCGAACGGGCAGAACGTCCAGGACGCGAGATTGTGCTGCGCAATGAGGCTGGCGACGTCATTGGCCAGGCGCCTCTGAGGCCCACACGAGTGCCCGGCCAGGGGCCGGAATTTCAGGTCACCATGGTGGACGGGACCACGCTCTTTATCCAACTGCCGCGGCCGAACCCGAATCGCGCCCTGGCCAACCGGATGGACCCCGGTCCGCAGCCCCTTCGCATGCCTTTCGGGTTTGCGTGGATGCTGGGCCTGGTGGCGCTGGCGGTGGCCATCGCCACTTACCCCATCGTGCGGCGGCTGACCAAGCGGCTGGAAACGGTACAACGAGGCGTGGAGCGCTGGGGCGCTGGCGACTTGTCCACCCGACTATCTGAGGAGGGCCAGGACGAAGTAGCGTTTCTGGCAACCCGCTTCAACCATGCGGCCGCTCGCATTCAGGCCCTGATCCAGTCCCATGAAAGCCTGCTGGCGTCACAAAAGTCGCTGCTGGCCAATGCCTCGCATGAGTTGCGCTCCCCGTTGACACGCATCCGCATGGGGCTGGAATTGATGGGTACCACGTCGTCACCCGCGTCCAGAAATGAAATCGCCCGCAATATTGGCGAACTGGACCAGTTGATTGATGAAATCCTGCTGGCCAGCCGTCTGGATGCCCGTGAAGCCGACCTGGGCAGCATTGAATCGGTGGATCTGATCGGTCTGGCTGCCGAAGAATGCGCGCGTGTTCAGGCCGAACTGGATGTTCAGTCTGGCGACGACACTGCAGTGCTGGCCGTGCAGGGCGTTTCCAAACTGCTGCGGCGCGCCGTGCGCAACCTGCTGGAAAATGCGCGTCGCCATGGTGCAGGCGAGGTCACGGTCACGTTGCAACAGGCAGGTGACCTGGCTGTGGTGCGGGTCTGCGATCACGGCCCGGGCGTGCCCGCTGAGCTGCGCGAACGCATTTTTGAGCCGTTTTATCGCCTTCCGGGTGCAACCGAGCGGGATGGCGGGGTGGGTCTGGGCTTGTCACTGGTCAAATCCATCGCCACACGGCACGGTGGCTCGGTTCACTGCGAAAACGCGCCAGGTGGCGGAGCCTGCTTCGTTCTAAGCTTGCCGCTGACGCCAGAAACCACCCAAAAGGCCTGATTCTTGTGCGAAATGCACAAAACACCCCCCTTTTGAAGGATGGAAAAAAGGACTGCTCACGGTTACATTTTTCCCAGCTGCTGTCACAGTCAACAAGATAAAGCCAACAAGAACCTGCCCAGGCAGGCTTGCAAGTTTTCCAACGACGTCCCTTCGGGGACTTTTATAAAGCCACCGAAAGGTGGCTTTTTTTTGGGCAGGCCGTGGCAGCTGGCTCCCGCTAACTTGATCGAATATAGTCTGCGCATGCCCACGAAACACCTGGACCTTGGCTGTGGAGCCGTCCCTCGCAACCCTTATCAACGAGACGAACTGTATGCAGTCGACCTGGTGGTTCCGGACGGCAGTGACCCATCAAGATTTCGCGAGGCCAACCTCAGCCTGGAACCCATTCCATTCCCGGACAATACTTTTGACTCCGTCTCGGCCTTCGATTTTTTTGAGCATGTACCCAGGATTCTCAATACAGCAGAAGGCAAGCTGGGCACCCGCTTTCCATTTATCGAATTGATGGACGAGATTCACCGCGTCCTCCAGCCTGGCGGCCACCTCTACGCGCTCACACCCGCCTATCCCAGTCCGGAAGCTTTTCAGGATCCGACTCACGTCAATACGATTACCGACGGGACATGGCGTTATTTTTGTGGCCAGGCGCCAATGGCACGCATGTATGGGTTTAGCGGTACTTTTCAGCTGTTGCGCAACGAGTGGGCGTTGCACCCAGAGGCATTTTCAGCCCGCACTGAAATGAAATTGCTGCGCCGCCTCAAACGCTGGAGAAAAGACAGGGCCGGGCGTTTGTCACATTTGATGTGGGAATTTCGTGCGGAAAAATAAATGACCAACGCTCTATTGGCGTTTTGTACCGCACGCCTCCGCAAGGTCAAGAGGTTTGTCAAAGCGCGGTTCCCACTCGTCAGGCGCAGGCAGTTGATCCGTGCAGAAAACAGGCAATTGACAGCCATCAGGGAGTTGACTTGGCAGGCACCACGGGCTTGTGAGGCCGTCTTGGTTCCTGTAAAACCCGTCGCGCAGCATTTGACAGGAGAGATTTGCCTGTTTGTCACGTTTTCAAACCAGCCGGGTTTGAAGAACCATGTTGCGAATCATATTGAACAGTTGCTAAGCGCTGGAGTTCAGGTTGTTCTGGTCGTCAACACACCCAATCCACAGATACCTCTGGCCATTGAGACACCGCTGGCTAACAAACTCACGGGAATCTACGTTCGTGCAAACACTGGATTTGACTTCGCTGCCTGGGCACATTTATTGCACCTCATGCCAGACACCTCAGGCTGGAAACGCCTCTTTCTGATCAATGACAGTTTAGTTGGGCCCCTTGACGAAGAAGCCTTTCACAAATTGATATTGCGGATAAGAAATTCAGACTCGGACTTCCTGGGCCTAACCCAAAATCTGGATCCGCTGTGGCATCTTCAAAGTTTTTTTCTGGTGTTTAACGCATCGGCTCTCAAGCATTCTTTTTTTTCCAGATATTTCGAACGCATTGTCAGTCTCGCCAGCAAAGAATCCGTGATCAACGTCTACGAAACAAAATTCACGCAGGCACTTGTGGACAACGGGCTCCGGTATGAAGTGCTCTTCCCGCCCGGACCGGGGTTGCCAGATTTTTCAAACAGCACCATAAAGCTCTGGGAGCAGTTGCTGGACGCCGGCTTTCCTTATATCAAAACCAGCGTGGTTCGCGAACTCGGAAATAACCCCCGTTTGTTAAAACGCGTCCCCGCAAGGTTCCTGGATGCATGAAGAAAATACCCGACATGGATAGAGAACCCGCATCAAAACGGATGACAGCATCCTCTCTGGCAACAGTTGTTTCGCTGTTACTTTTTTTAGGCCCGGCGCTTTCCATGGTGGCGACCAGTATCTATCCATCGCTGGGGCTGATTTTGACGGCAATCGGGTTGTATTCTCTATCCCGGAATGCTTCGGACTTGACGCGGGCCAGGGCAACATCCGTTCAAGCGCCTTTTCTCGCGATATGGGCATTGCTTGCATTTGGCATCGTCATGCTGCTTGAGAACATCCTTCACCGTGAGCGCTGGGGGGCATACCACATCGTGATTGCGATCATCGTTTTATGGCCAGCCTATTTTGCATGCGCCATTCCAGGTGTAAAGCCGCGTGCGCTTTGGGCAGGCGCCGCAGTCGGCGCCATTACGGCGGTGTCCTTGGCGATTTTTCAAGTATTTTTTCTTGGTTATGCCCGTGCGAGTGGACTCACCAACCCGATACCGTTTGGCAATGTTTCGCTGATCCTAGCCACCGGGTCATTGATTGGGTTGCTTCGCCCTGAAGCGAAGTCTTTGCACCGGGCAGAAACATTTCTTTATGTTGCAGGCGGATTTGCCGGAATCGGAGCTTCTCTTTTGAGCGGCACCAAGAGTGGCTGGCTTTCTCTTTTTATCATCGCTTTTGTCGCTTACGGCTTATTCCCGGCGCGAACCCTGCGATGGAAAAAATGGCTCGCAGGACTTGGTGTCGCGACCATATTGGGACTCATCATCACGCTCCCACAAATTCCGGTCATGTCTCGCATGGTTTCAATGTGGGAAGGCGTACAAAGCTGGGTAACCACCGGAGATATCACGGAGGGATCCATTGGCCCCAGACTGGAAATGTGGAAATTTGGCCTCGATGTCGCGACAGAAAAGCCACTGTTGGGGTTCGGGAAAGACGGCATGGTAGAACGAAAGCGCCAAGCCATTGAAGCGGGAAATTACAGTCCCGGCATTGCTGTCTTTGCGACATTGCACAACGAATTCCTGAATATGTGGGTGACGAAAGGTCTCGTTGGCACTGTTGCGCTTCTTGCAGTATTCGGAAGCGTATTTTTCACCTTCTTTCGAACCAGAAAGTCACCCAATTGGCAATTAAGGTGCATCTCACTCATGGGAACCAGCCTGACACTGATGTTTTTAGAGTTCGGAATTGGTGAGATTGCCCTGCTTCTTAACTCATACCGTCACGTATTCCTCTTCTGGGTGTTCGCCCTCGCCGGACTTTCATTCAGAATGACGCAAGAAGATTTGCGCTTGACCCCAGTGCCTCGGTAGTAGCGTTTCGCCCAGCAGCACCAGTCAGAAAGTTGACGCTTACGGCGTGCTCCGAAGGGCTTGAGCGACCCTTCCCACCCATTTGGCAACGGCAAGTTGATTGAGCGATATGCCGAACAGCAACAAGGCAATTGGGGCCAAAGCCAAGTGTCTTATTCGCAACTTCCAGTCAGCCAGTACGCCAACATGCTTGCGCACGAAAATTCTCCTGGACAGCGCATGGTGATAGCCCTTGATGAACTCGACCTTGACCGATTTCGATGACGACCCGCCGCCTTCATGCTGTACGGTAGCGTGAGGATCAATCAAGCACTCGTAACCTCGCCGGTAGACTTCCAGGCACAAATCATCGTCTTCACAATACAGGAAAAATCGTTCATCAAAGAAATGATTTTCAAAGGCTGACATGCGCATCAGCATGCAGCAGGCGATCAGAAATTTTGCACAAGCCGGGCCTTCTGGTACAAGGTATGGCGTTCGCGCACGCGCTTCAAAAAATGCCGTGTTGTAAGAAATTTGTGGGCGTGCTCCTGAATACGCCTGTGGAACGATGAGGGCGGCCCGGTTGAATTGGTCTGCCGTTGCAAGCAACTGCGAAAGATTGCTCTCATTTATTTCACAGTCGGGGTTCAGCAACAGAGCAAACTCAGTTGTTACCCTCCGCAAAGCCAGATTATTTGCAGCGCCAAATCCAAGATTTCTGTCATTCCGGATGACAGTTGCGAAGGGCAATGCGCCGCAAATGGACTCCACAGTCAAATCAGTGCTGGCGTTGTCAACAACAATGACGTTTTTGAAAGTTGCAAGGGTTTTTGCCAACGTCTTCACCTGCCCCGCAGACTGATACGTCACGCAAATGATCGTTACCCGTGCCATGATCAAAGCAACGGATCTTTGCTCTGAAACAAGCCCGGGAGGTCTCTCGTCAATCATTGCTTGCAAAAAGCAAAATCCCATAATCCAGCAACGCGCCCAGCCAATCGTGCCAAATGGCGTGGAGTAGGTAACAGCATGCGAATCGGGAAGGACAGAAGAGCAAGATACAGTGTTCGCCGTCTCAGGTGCTCAGCTTGCGCTTTACCTTGATATTTGCAGGAAAAGCGAATCTTGGACTGGGCGTGATAAAAGCCGCGCAGGTATTCTGAGCGCCACCGGCGTTTTCCGCCGACAGAACCACGGGAACGATGCGTCATTCGAACCGAGGGAATAACCAGTATCTGCTTTTTCTGGTCAAAAACCCTTTTGCACAGGTCATCGTCTTCGTAATAAAGAAAGAATTCTTCGTCAAAGAACCCCACCTGGTTCATCACTTCCATGTTGAACAGCATCGCAGCCCCACAGACAAAGCCAACGCAACAAGGACCATCAGCGGATGGTCCGCTTGATTTCCAGTCGGTTGACGGCCATCGATAGTTGACTTCCAGCGACCCGGATGGCGATACCAATTGGGGTACCGCCATCGCGAAATCGGGAATACTGCGAACTGCTGTCAACAAGTTCTGTATCGCATCGCCATTCGTTTCGCAGTCTGGATTGAGGAGAAACGCAAATCGCGTCGCAACACGTTTCAACGCAAGGTTGTTCGCAGCACCAAAGCCAAGATTTCGACTATTTGGAATCACCTGTGCGTGCGGAATGCTCCGCTTGACTGACTCAAGGGTTCCATCGAGGCTGCCATTGTCAACAACAAACACATTCCTGACAGTGGCGAGAGTTTGCGCCAAAGCAGCAACGCAATGGGCACTGTTAAAAGTGACCACCACAACCGTCACCTGGTCAAGGTCATCCAATTGATTGCCGTCAGCCACGTTAGTCTGCAAAGGCACTCAATGATGATGACCCACTACTTCGCCAGCCTTGAGACGATAAACCGTACCGCAGTACGGACATTTTGCTTCCCCACTGAGTGCTACATCCAGATAAACCTTGGGATGGTTATTCCAGATTTTCATGTCAGCCGTCGGGCTGGGGCAATAAACCCCACCCTGATGGTTCAGATCTTTGGCCAGTAACTCAATGGTGTTTTTGCTCATGCGGAAACCTTCGTTAGCCAGTGGCTATATTTGGGATTACGACCATTGACGATATCAAAAAAAGCGCTCTGTATTTTCTCGGTGATGGGTCCGCGTGAACCGTCGCCCAACTCAATACGATCCAGCTCTCGAATGGGAGTAACCTCGGCCGCGGTACCCGTGAAGAAGGCCTCATCGCAAATATAGACCTCGTCACGTGTGATGCGCTTTTGCACCACTTCCAGTCCCAGGTCTTTGCAGATGTGGAACACAGTATTACGGGTGATGCCGTTGAGCGCACCGGCAGATAAATCGGGCGTGTACACCACGCCGCCTTTGATGACAAACAGGTTCTCGCCGGCACCTTCGGACACAAAACCATTGGCGTCCAGCAACATGGCCTCGTCGTAGCCGTCGTCCGTGGCTTCCATGTTGGCCAGGATGGAGTTGGTGTAGTTGCTAACCGCCTTGGCCTGCGTCATGGTGATGTTGACGTGATGACGGGTATAGCTGGAAATCTTCACACGGATGCCGCGTTTCATACCGTCTTCGCCCAGGTATGCTCCCCAGGGCCAGGCAGCGACCATCAGGTGAATGGTGTTGCCCCTAGGGGAGACGCCAAGCTTCTTGTCACCAATCCAGGTGAGTGGGCGCAGGTAACAACTCTCCAGCTTGTTCTCGCGCACCACAGCTTTTTGGGCTTCGTTCACTTGACTCCGGGTAAAGGGGATGGCCATGCGCAAAATCTTGGCACTGTTGAAAAGACGCTCAGTGTGCTCTTCCAGACGGAAGATGGCTGTGCCGTTCACCGTGTTGTAGGCGCGCACGCCTTCAAACGCACCGCAGCCGTAATGCAGGGTATGGGTCAGCACGTGGATTTTGGCGTCGCGCCACTCCACCATCTGACCGTCCATCCAGATTTTGCCGTCGCGATCTGACATTGAGGGGGGTAAAGCTGTCATCTTGGAATCCTTGGGTTTACTCATCCTGATTTTACGACGCACCGTTTTCTGGCTCAGGACGCACCAATTCCCACTTCACCAGCTTGCCGCCAGCAAACTCGCAGGTCACCAATGATTGCGTTCCGTCGGTCCAGCGAAACAGCTCGGGTT
>Ga0116157_10005181_pt1 | contig 12039 bp, 9 predicted proteins | sample AD_UKC048_MetaG_FD_89882 | JGI IMG/M metagenome (GOLD analysis project Ga0116157, IMG submission 89882) | Active sludge microbial communities of municipal wastewater-treating anaerobic digesters from USA - AD_UKC048_MetaG | ecosystem: Engineered > Bioreactor > Anaerobic > Digestate | place: USA... | reverse complement strand
TCGCGGTGGTAGGCGGCGTATTGCGCGAGATGATCGGTCAGGGTTTTCACGGTGCTCTCCTCGTCAAGGCAGTGACATGGCAGACAGCCAGCAACTGATCGCGATGTTACGTGCAAAATGCCGGACATGCAGCTCAATTACATCGCCAATGCCGCTGTGCCCTCCTCCAGCGGCCACACCATTCCCATGGTGGACCCGTCTGACGGCCAGCCGTTTGATGCCATTCAACGCAGCAACGCGGCCGACGTCGATGTGGCGGTAGGCGCGGCGCGTCAGTGCCTGGAAGCGGTGTGGAGCCGGTTGTCAGCGGCCGAACGGGGCCGGCTGCTGATGCGCCTGTCTGGCGCCATTGCCGAACACGCCGACGAGCTGGCCCAGATCGAGCAGCGGGACTGTGGCAAACCCACGCGCCAGGCACAGGCCGACGTCGGGGCTCTGGTCCGTTACTTTGAGTTTTATGCGGGTGCCTGCGACAAGCTGCACGGTGACACCATTCCTTATCAGGACGGCTACAGCGTCATGACCTGGCGGGAACCGCACGGTGTCACCGGCCACATCATTCCGTGGAACTACCCGATGCAGATTTTCGGGCGCAGTGTGGGCGGTGCACTGGCGGCGGGCAACGTGTGTGTGGTCAAACCCTCGGAAGACGCCGGCCTTTCGCTGATCCGCATCGCCGAACTGGCAGCCGACGTGGGGTTCCCCACCGGAGCCATCAACATCATCACCGGCTACGGCCATGAAGTGGGCGACGCGCTGGCCCGGCATCCCGGCGTCGACCACATCAGCTTCACAGGCAGTCCGGCGGTGGGTACCCTGATCCAGCAGGCGGCTGCGCTGCGCCATTGCCCGGTCACGCTGGAGCTGGGTGGCAAGAGCCCGCAGATTGTGTTTGCCGACGCCGATCTGGACGCTGCGGTGCCAGCGATCATCAACGGCATCATTCAAAACGCGGGGCAAACCTGCTCGGGAGGTTCACGCCTGCTGATTGACCACCACATCTACGAACCCTTGCTGGAGCGTCTGGCTATCGCCTTCGCCAACCTGCAAGTTGGACCCGCAGCAATGGACCTGGACGTCGGCCCTTTGATACGCCAGAGCCAGCAGCAACGGGTATGGGATTTTTTGAGTGACGCCCAGGTGGCCAACATCCCCATGGTGGCCCAGGGCCAGATCGTGGACGAGGCGCCTGAAACCGGCTTCTACCAGGCGCCCACCCTGTTTCGCGATGTCCCGGTCATGCACCGTCTGGCCCAGGAAGAGGTGTTCGGGCCGGTATTGGCGGCCATGAGTTTCAACGATGAGAACCATGCTGTTGAACTGGCCAACGCAACCCGGTTTGGACTGGTCGCCGGCATCTGGACGGCTGACGGTGCCCGGCAGTTCCGCATGGCCAGGCGTGTCAGGAGCGGACAGGTCTTCATCAACAACTATGGCGCTGGCGGCGGGGTGGAGCTGCCATTTGGCGGCGTGAAGTCCTCTGGCTATGGCCGCGAGAAAGGGTTCGAGGCCCTGTACGGGTTCACAACACTCAAAACCATCGCGGTCAAACATGGATAGTGCAGCGGCCGGATCGTAAAACACTGCAAAATACATACCCCTCTGGGCATGCAGCAAGCGACATGCGCGAGATACAACGAGAATGAGATATCCCGCTTGCCCATCCGCATAGCTTGTGACTTAATTAAGTGTATCCACCCTCAAAAAAGACATTGGGAGACCCAGAACATGTTGAAGTTTTTAGGCTTCGGGCGCGACAAAGCGGCTCCACCAGCGGACGCGGGACCGTCGGCGTTTGCTACCACCGTGCAGCACCTAGGCTCCGAGTCTGTTTTCCCCGAAACCATGCAGCACACCAGTACCCAGCGTGAACTGATCCGGGTGGTCCTGAAAGACACGCTGCGGCTCAATGGCATTCCAGCAGGCCTGATTGGCTGCGAAGTGACGGTGGCCCCGCGGCTGACCACCAAAGAGCAATTGTCGGTTCACCTGATCATGTTGAAATGGAATGAAGCAGTGCTGCGCTATGCGCCGGTCATCCAGCAGGAATTGATCAAGAACCTGGATCGCTTCGATCCCGCGGTCAATCACGCCAGCTATATATTTTCGTGGCGGTTTGCAGCTGATTGTGAGTGCCCTCACAAAACCATGCCCGACCCTGCTTCCTGGACAGCGAAAGCGGAACCAACCAAGCTGGGACCCGTGGCGGCACCCGTGCCGCCGGAGCCCAAACCCAAATTTGACCTGCCGTCTTCCGAACGGGACAACCTGCCGTCTGACTTTGCACCGACCCAAGTCGGCCCGATGTAGGCAACCTGCAGCATCTCATGCGCGTTCAAGGCAAGTGCATCATCGTCACAGGTGCCGGTGGTGGCATCGGTGAAGGCATTGCCAGGCGTCTGGCAGCTGAGGGTGCCAGCGTCATCGTCAATGACATTCATGCTGCCAGCGGTCATCGGGTGGTTGCAGACATCATCAGTGCCGGAGGCAAGGCATTGTTCTTTGCTGCCGACGTCACGCAGTCTGCCGACGTCAAGGCGCTGGTGGCGGAAGCGGTCAGACAGCATGGCCGGCTTGACGTGATGGTGAACAATGCCGGCTGGACACATCGCAATCGCCCGGCGCTGGAAGTCAGTGAAGACGAATTCGACAAGTGCTTTGCCGTCAATGTGAAAAGCATCTATCTTTCCACCATCCACGCGACACCCGTGTTTCGCGCTCAGGGTGGCGGCAGTTTCATCAATATTGCCTCCACCGCCGGTTTGCGCCCGAGGCCCGGCCTGACCTGGTACAACGGCTCCAAGGGTGCGGTGATCACCACCTCCAAATCACTGGCGGCCGAGCTCGGCCCCGACAACATCCGGGTGAACTGCATCAACCCGGTATTCAATCCCGATACCGGGTTATCCGCCGAGTTTGCGGGGGGGCCGCTGGATGAAGCCCGGCGTTCCAGATTCCTGTCGAGCATCCCCTTGGGGCGTTTTTCCACTGCGCTGGATGTGGCCAATGCGGCGCTGTATCTGGCCAGTGACGAAGCCAGCTTCATCAGCGGCGTCTGTATCGAAGTCGACGGCGCGCGCTGCGTCTGAGCACGGGAGCCAACACGGCAACAAGGGTTGCCCCGGGCAGTGGACAATAGCACCTATGTCTGAACGCATCATTCCACTGGTTGATCACCGCAACAATGTGCTGGCAACCCCGGCGGCGGCATTTGCCAGCGCCAGCCGGATGGCCGCAACCGGCCTGTTGGGTGACACGCTGGGCCGTCCCTTGCGGGATCTTCGCATCAGCGTCACCGACCGCTGCAATTTTCGCTGCAGCTACTGCATGCCCAAGGAAGTCTTTGACAAGGATTACCCCTACCTGCCCCATGGTTCCTTGCTGACGTTCGAAGAGATCACGCGTATTGCGAAGCTGTTTGTCAGGCACGGTGTGGGCAAGATCCGGTTGACGGGTGGCGAGCCGTTGCTTCGCAAAAATATCGAGGTGCTGATTGAACAGCTGGCCGCGTTGCGCACGGTGGATGGGCACCCCCTGGACATTACGCTCACCACCAACGGATCGCTGCTGGCGCGCAAGGCGAAAGCCCTGAAGGCTGCGGGATTGCAGCGCGTCACGGTCAGTCTGGATGGACTGGACGACACGGTGTTTCGCAGCATGAACGACGTGGACTTTCCGGTTGCGGAGGTTCTCAAGGGCATCGAATCTGCCCAGCAAGCGGGACTGGGCCCGATCAAGGTCAACATGGTGGTCAAACGCGGCACCAATGACCATGAAATCCTCACGATGGCGCGGCATTTCAAAGGCACCGGCATCGTGCTGCGCTTCATCGAGTACATGGACGTGGGCGCCACGAACGGCTGGCGGATGGACGAGGTGATGCCTTCCGCCGACGTGGTGAGACGTATCCACGCCGAGCTGCCCCTGGTGCAGCTGGACCCGTCCAGCCCGGGCGAAACCGCCGAACGCTGGGGCTATGCAGACGGCGGCGGCGAGGTGGGTGTGATCAGCAGCGTAACCCATGCGTTTTGCCACGATTGCAACCGTGCACGCCTGTCCACCGAAGGCAAGCTGTATCTGTGCCTGTTTGCGTCACAGGGGTATGACCTGCGCGAGCTGATACGGGGCACCGCGAGCGACGCCGATGTCGCCTCCGCCATCGGACACATCTGGTCCGGGCGAACCGACCGTTATTCCGAACTCCGAAGCACGCTGGCCCCGGATACAGGTAGCGGCACGCGTCGGGTCGAGATGAGTTACATCGGTGGTTAACGTGGAACACAAAGAAGACATGACCGGCCTGGTGTTGGCCGGCGGGCGCGGTTCCCGAATGGGTGGTGTGGACAAGGGTCTGCAGCTGTTTCATGGCACACCATTGGCCCTGCACACACTGCGTCGGTTACAGAGTCAGGTCAGCGTTATCCTGATCAATGCAAACCGCAACCTGCCTACCTATGCGTCTTATGGCGTGCCGGTCTGGCCCGACGCACTGGCCGACTATCCCGGTCCGCTGGCCGGTTTTCTTGCCGGGCTTGAGCATTGCGCCACGACGTACCTGATCACCGTGCCTTGCGACACGCCACGCTTCCCAACCGATTTGGCTTCCCGCCTGCACGCAGCACTCACTGCGCAGCAAGTCGACATCGCAATGGCCTTGGCACCTGAAGAAGACGGCCAGTTGCGCAAGCAACCCGTGTTTTGCCTGCTCCGGCAAAGCCTGAAAGGGAGCCTGATGGCTTTTATTCAAGGAGGTGGTCGCAAGATTGATGCGTGGACAGCCCAGCACAAAACGGTGGTGGTGCCATTTAATCAGCCGCAGGATGATCCGCGCGCGTTCTTCAACGCCAACACGCTGGCCGAACTGCACACGCTGGAACAATTGTGAAAACCATCGCCCAGATTTCTGCCGAACTGCAGGGCTACGACCCGCAAGCCCTCTCGGCACCGGATGTGAACCTGTTCCTGTCAAAACTGGTGGAGCCGGTCACCGCGACCGAAACCCTGCCGCTGTTTGATGTGCTGGGACGGGTGTTGGCACAGGACATCGTCTCGCCCATCAGCGTGCCACCCCATGACAACTCGGCCATGGACGGGTATGCGTTTGACGGCGCGCAACTGGCTTCACCAGCCGGGTTGACACTGAGAGTAGTTGGCACGGCATTGGCCGGAAAGGCCTGGCGCGGCGCCGTCAGGACAGGGGAATGCGTCAAGATCATGACGGGCGCCATCATGCCGCAAGGGCTGGATACCGTGGTGCCGCAGGAGCTTGCGAGCCGTCAGGCTGACCCGGCTGCTCCGGCAGAAGATCTGATCACCATCCCCGCCGCGTTGCTGCAGCCCGGCGACAACCGCCGCAAACTGGGCGAGGACCTGATGCAGGGTAGCCCGGCGCTACAAAAAGGTGAGCCGCTCACGCCCGCTGCACTGGGGCTGCTGGCCAGTTTGGGCATTGAAAAGGTAACCGTCTGGCGCCGGGTGCGCGTGGCTTATTTCTCCACCGGCGACGAGATTCTGAGCCTGGGTGAGGCGCCACGCGAAGGCGCCGTGTTCGACAGCAACCGGTACACCGTATTTGGTTTGCTCCAGCGCCTGGGTTGCGACGTGATTGACATGGGTGTGGTACGTGACGACCCGGTCCTGCTGGAAGCGGCGTTCGTCAGGGCGTCCCGGGAGGCAGACGCCGTCATCACCAGTGGTGGCGTGAGTGTCGGGGAGGCCGACCACACCAAAACGATGATGAAAAAACTGGGCGACGTGGCCTTCTGGAAAATCGCGATGCGTCCGGGAAGACCCATGGCTGTGGGGCGTATTTCAGGTAACGAATTGGCATCCAGCCCTCATGAAACGGGCGTGGATAGCTATCAAAAGAATAGCAATTCACTCCCCACCCACTCCGCCATCCTGTTTGGCCTGCCAGGCAACCCCGTTGCGGTGATGGTGACGTTTCTGGCTTTTGTCCGCCCTGCCCTGCTTCAGATGATGGGCTGCCGGGATGGCCCGCCACCGTTGCTCAAGGCCCGAAGTGTCGAGGCGATCCGTAAGAAACCTGGCCGCACCGAGTACCAGCGGGGAGCCGTCAGCACGCAGCCCGACGGTTCCCTGCAGGTCAGAACCACCGGCAATCAGGGCTCCGGCGTGCTCAGCTCCATGGTTCAGGCCAACGGGTTGATCGTGTTGCACCACGACCAGGCTAGTGTCAGCCCGGGCGACGAGGTGGACGTGATGATGTTTAGCGGCGTGATCTAGACGCCCCTTCAGACGCCACCTGCCCGCGCCCCAGCCTTAGTGGACCGGCTGGTCCACGACCGGAAGGCCTCCTTCGGTATCGTGAATATGGTCAATGACAACAGTCTTGATGGCACCTGGCGCGTGTTTGCGCGCCAGCAGGGTGTACATGGTCGGCACCACAAAGATTGTGAGCAGCGTGCCCAGGCTCATGCCGCCGACGATCACCCAGCCAATCTGGCGACGACTCTCCGCACCAGCGCCCGTCGCCAGTGCCAGCGGAATCGCCCCTAGCACCATGGCTCCCGTGGTCATCATGATGGGGCGCAAACGCTGCGTGGCTGATTGTTTGATGGCCTGCAGCGTGTCCAGCCCCTGCTCGCGCAACTGGTTGGCAAACTCAACGATCAGGATGCCGTGCTTGGTGATCAGCCCCACCAAAGTAATCAGTCCGATCTGACTGAATACGTTCAATGTGCCGCCCGACCATTTCAGCGCCAGCAGCGCACCAGCCATGGAAAGCGGCACACTCAGCAGAATGACAAACGGGTCCACAAAGCTCTCAAACTGTGCGGCCAGTACCAGAAAAATGAAAACCAGAGCCAACACAAACACCAGCGCCAGCGAGTCGGAAGACTTGCGGAATTCACGACTGGAACCGTTCAGATCCGTTGCGTAGCCCGGCTTGAGCACCTTGCGGGCAGTCGCGTCCATGAAGTTGAGTGCTTCGCCCACGGAATAGTCGGCCGACAGATTTGCGGTGATGGAGGCCGAACGCCGTTGCCCGAAATGATTGAGTTCGCGGGGCACCACCACTTCGCGAATCTTGACCAGTGCAGACAGCGGAATCATCGCGTCACCCTTGCCGCGAACAAAGATCTTTTCAATGTCGTCGGGCGTGTCGCGGCCTGTCGGATTGGTCTGAACGACAACGTCGTACTGCTCACCCTCACGCTTATAGCGCGTGACGTTTCTGCCACCAAGCATGGTTTCAACGGCGCGCGCAATGGCATCAACACCCACCCCCATGTCAGCGGCGCGCTCACGGTCCACTTCCAGCTTGATCTCCGGCTTGTTCAAGCGCAAATCAGAGTCCACCTGAACAAAGCCGGGATTCTTGGCCAGCTCATCCTGAAAGATGCGCACAGTCTGGGCGAGATTCTGGTAACTCTCTGAGGTGATGATCACAAAATTAATGGGGCGCTGGGTAAAACCCTGCCCAAGTGACGGCGGCGTAATGGGAAAGGCTGTCACGCCGGACAGACTGGAAACCCGTGGCGTCATTTCACGGGCCATTTCCAATGTGGTTTTCTTGCGTTCTTCCCACGGCAGCGCCCGGAAGAAAATATTGCCCTGAGCCACTGTGGGGTTGCCCACTGTGGCAAACACCCGGTCAAATTCAGGGAAATTCTGCCCGATCCGCTCAATGGCAAGGGCATAACGGTTGGTGTAGTCCAGTGTGGCACCATCCGGGCCGTTGATCTGGGCCACCACCACACCACGATCTTCAATAGGCGACAGCTCACGTTTGATGTCTGCCTGGGCGACATAGGAAACGACGCCGCTACCCACCATGACCAGCAGCACTAGCCAGCGGTGACGCAGGGTCCAGGCGAGCACATGGCCATAGCCCCGGGTAACCGCTTGCAATGCGTTTTCCATGTGGCTGTCAAACCAGGTCGGATTGGGGTTGTGCCGCAACAAAACCGAAGACAACATGGGCGACAACGTCAGCGCCACAATGCCAGACACCACGACGGCACCGGCCAGCGCCAGCGCAAATTCGGTAAACAGGCGGCCGGTACGGCCAGGCGCAAATGCCAGCGGCGCGTACACCGCAACCAGCGTCATGGTCATCGCAACAATTGCAAAGCCGACTTCACGAGCGCCCTTGATGGCAGCCTGAAATGGTGGCATACCCTCCTCAATATGCCGGTAAATATTCTCCAGCATCACGATGGCGTCATCCACCACCAGACCGATCGCCAGCACCAGCGCCAGCAAGGTCAGTGTATTGATGCTGAATCCGGCCAGGGCCATCAGTGCAAATGCGCCAATCAGGGCCACTGGAATGGTCAGCAGCGGAATGATCGACGCCCGCAGGGTACGCAAAAAAACAAAGATTACCAACGCCACCAGAACCGATGCCTCGACGATGGTCTGGAACACGGCCTTGATGGAGCGATCGATGAACACGGAGTTGTCGTTGGCAATTTCAACCTGTACCCCGGGTGGCAGGTCCTTTTGCACCTTGGTGAGCAACTCGCGCACACCTGCCGACAAGTCCAGCGGATTGGCTGTTGCCTGGCGGATGACACCCAATGCCACGGAATCACGTCCGTTCAGACGAACGCTCGACCGTTCATCCACGGGGCCCTGTTGAACCCTTGCCACGTCGCCAATGCGGACAGGCAGTCCATTGACCGTACGAATCACCACCTGCGAGAACTCCTGCGGGCGCTGCAGGTCTGTCGCAGCCGTCACGTTGAATTCACGCTGCCTGCTCTCGATGCGCCCGGCTGGCACTTCGAGATTGGACCGCCGCAGCGCGTCCTCCAGGTCCTGGATGGTCAGCCGGTAGGCGGCCAGCTTGTCAGGGTCCACCCAGATCCGCATCGAAAACTTGCGCTCGCCAAACACGTTCACATCCGCTGCACCGGGCGCGGTTTGCAACACCGGCTTGACCAGCGAGTTGGCCATCTCCGACAGCTGCAACGAGGTATGGGTGTCCGAGCTGAGCGTCAGAAAGATCACAGGAAAGGCATCAGCCTCCACTTTGGCAATCACGGGTTCATCAATGCCTTGAGGCAAACGCTGGCGTACCCGTGACACCTTGTCACGTACGTCCGCAGCCGCAGAATCAGCGTCACGCGTCAACGCAAAGCGGATTGATATCTGGCTTCGCTCCTGTCGACTGGATGAAGTGATGACATCCACCCCTTCGATGCCAGCCAGTGAATCCTCCAGCACCTTGGTAACCTGCCCCTCAATGACTTCACTGGAAGCACCACCAAACCGCGTCTGAACCGAGACCACTGGCTCGTCAATCTTGGGATATTCACGCACGTTGAGCCGGTTGAACGACACCGCGCCAATCAACACGATCAGCAGTGACAGCACCGTGGCAAAAACCGGGCGGCGGATGGACGTTTCAGCGAGTAGCATGGTGGTGCCCGATCCGGCTGTTTATTTACTGGAAGCAGAAGCGGGCGCTGCCGCAGCGACCGCGGAGGATACACCCGATGGCGCTGAGGAGGCCCCTTGCGGCGGGCGCCCCAATTCCACGATTCGCAGGGCTGTTCCGTCACGTTGCAGCCGTTGCTGACCTGCCAGAACAACGGTTTCACCTTCCGCAACGCCTTCGGTGATTTCGACTTTGCCCTGCCTGCGCGCACCCAGCTTGACTTCCTGCCTCTTGGATACAAACTTGGTGTCGGGTGGCAAGGGTGCCGAACCTTCGGCCGGTGTAGCGGGCGCGTCCACCACCTTGAACACAAACTGGCGACCGCCCTGAGGAACAATCGCCTCTTCGGGCACGACCAGTGCCGAGTCCTTGATCGAAAAAACGGTGGTCACGCGGGCAAACATGCCGGGGCGCAGCGGCGCGGGATTGCCCCCACCTGCTCCGGCCCCGCCCGCCGTGCGCGTTCCGCTGGCGGCCGCCACCGCAGACGACCCTGCAGGCCTGCCCGCTCCTGACCCCGCAGCGTTGCCGGAAGCCTGACCGCCACCCAGATTGGCAGACGCGGAGTCCACGGGGCAACCGTTGGCGTCGACCATGCCACGACCGGTTGGCCGACCAGGGGCGGCGGCGCCCGGTTGGCCCGCCTTGCTGGCGACAGCCGCGCTACGGGGAGCAGCAGCCCTGGCGACGACAGGTTTGGCGGCAGACGCTGCACCTGCCGGCTTTGCTGCGGCACCAGCTCCACCAGCGCCGGGGCGACCACCACCCTGCACCATGGGCTCACCCATCGTGTTGGGCAGGACGGCGCGTACGCCGACGGACCGGCCATTGGCATCCAGAAGCGGGTCAATGGCCTCGATACGGGCTTTGAATGCGCGTCCAGGAAAGGCATCCAGCTGCAACTCGACAACCTGTTGTAGTCTCAGCTTGCCCTGAAATCGCTCGGGTAGGCGGAAGTCAACATACATGCTGCTGATGTCTTCCAGATTGATCAGGTCAGCACCATCCTTGACGTAGTCGCCCAGGTTGACATTGCGAATGCCGACCGTGCCGTCAAACGGCGCGATGATCGCCATGCGGGACAGACGCGCACAGGAGAGCGCCAACTGGGCTTCAACGACCTGCAGATTGGCGGCGCTCTCATCAAGCACACGCTGCGCCACAAAATTCTGGGCTACCAGTTCCTGGTTTCTCTTCAGATTGGCCTGGGCGATGGACACCTGAGCCTGCGCCTGCCGGATCTCGGCACGTTGCAGCACGTCATCGAGCTGTACCAGCACCTGCCCCTTGCGCACACGGGCACCGTCCGAAAATCCCAGCGACATGACACCACCGGCCACCTCGGGACGCATCATCACGCTTTGACGGGATCGCAACGACCCGACAGACTGTGCATCGTCCTGCAAAGACATCTTTTCAACCTTGGCCACTTCGACACCGGCTGCGCGCGGTGCCGATGCCCCTCCCGCAGGGGCACTGGCAGCAGAAGCTGGCGCGCCCGTGATCTCTTTAGGCCCCGCGGGTCTGGATTGATACCACCAGGCAGCACCCGATGCCGCCGCGATACCCACCACTGCCACCACCGAATAAACTGCTTTGGAAGCCATTGAAAATCTCTGCTCTTGTGTAATTGTTAAGGCGTCAACCGACCCGTGAATGTAGCAGGACAGCTGCGATTCGGCGCAACCCCACCCGGTACCCTGCAGGCACGGTCAGGTCCTTTACCGCAACTTTACAAACGGACGTCAGGCGCGCCCCAAGGCTTTTTCCACCCCGCGATTGGCCAGGGTGTCGGCCCGCTCGTTGCCCGGATCGCCCGAATGGCCTTTTACCCAGCGCCAATCAATATGGTGCCCAGACGAGGCCACCAGCGTGTCCAGCCTTTGCCACAGCTCAACGTTCTTGACCGGCTGTTTGGCCGCTGTTCGCCAGCCCCTCGCCTTCCAGCCCTGAATCCACTCGGTGATGCCCTTGCGCACGTACTCACTATCCAGATACAGGGTCACGGCACAGGGCCGCTTCAGCGCAGCCAGGGCCTCAATCACGGCCGTCAGTTCCATGCGGTTGTTGGTGGTGTTGAGTTCACCGCCAAACAACTCCTTGTCCACATGGCCCTGCTTCAGCCAGACACCCCAGCCACCGGGCCCCGGATTGCCCTTGCATGCGCCATCGGTATAAATTTCGACGTGGTTCAAACTCGTTCCTTCTTCGTTCTCATGGGGATGGGTCAACCTGGCGGACCTGGTTCGCCACGGAAACCGGCTTGCCGGCCACACTTTTACTGATTCTCCAGGCGGGCTCGAGCAACCGCATGCCACGAACCCGCTTGACAGCCACCACGCAATACACAGCGCCCAATATCGGCCACCAGCGGTCGCCCACCGTGTCCATCCACGCAAACCGGTCCAGCCATTGCTGGCTGCGCACGGCCGGGCGGTAACAGCCAAAATGCCCTGACTCCACCTCGAAGCTGAGCAGGCGCAGCCAGTCGCGCAGGCGCCAGTAACCGATGAATTCACCGGCCTGGGGTAAATACAGCTCGCCAAACCCCAGCCGCTGGTACAGATGGCCCCGGCGCTGGCGCAAGCCCCACAGGCTGGCGGGATTCAGCCCGCATATCACCACGCGGC
>Ga0116157_10005176_pt1 | contig 12046 bp, 10 predicted proteins | sample AD_UKC048_MetaG_FD_89882 | JGI IMG/M metagenome (GOLD analysis project Ga0116157, IMG submission 89882) | Active sludge microbial communities of municipal wastewater-treating anaerobic digesters from USA - AD_UKC048_MetaG | ecosystem: Engineered > Bioreactor > Anaerobic > Digestate | place: USA... | reverse complement strand
CGCAACTGCGTGTGCTAAACTTAGGTGGAGGCAACATCATTACGGGCCAAATACCAGCATCCATTACTAATTGCCGAAACCTCAGTACCATAATTTTTTACGGTGATGAGAATATGACGGGTGTCAACCATATTCTCCAAAACATCCATCTTTTCCCCAACCTGGATACTTTACAAATAAACCAAAACATTAACCAAACTCCACACAGGATACCTGATGCTATTGGCCGCCTTTCACGTTTAACCAATTTATCCCTCAGCGGCTACGGGTTTAGCGGCAGTACAATACCCGATAGTATAACCAACTGCACCAATTTAAAAACGCTCAACCTGAATAGCTCAAACTTTGTTGGTACGCTGCCTGTACATATGGGTAACCTTACAAACCTTACCAGTTTTTCTGCAAGCAATAATTCGCTCACAGGGCCAATACCAGCATCCATGTTTACGCTTAACCCTCCCTTGTCAATCAATCTTTCTTCAAACAGGTTTACGTTTGATGGATTGGAACAGCTTAAGCAACGGTTTGGCACCCTCACTGCTTCGCCACAGCCCAATATCTCCATCCGGTATTATGGCAACCGGCTTTCCGTTTCGGCAGGCGGCACATTAGCTAATAATACTTATAAATGGTATAAAGGCGGCGTTCTTTACCGCACTGTTACAGGAGATTCCACATTGTCGACCACTGAAAAAGGCACTTATCATGCAGAAGTAACTAACAGTGTTCTTACTGAGCTCAAGTTAACGAGCGGCAGTATTTATGTGCCGCTTAAATTATGCCCGCCCGCTGCCAGTTTTTCCCTCACATCATCTTCTGTTGGCGGCTCTTCATTTCAATGGCAAATGAATGATGGCACAGGTTATGCAAATATTTCGGATAATGCTAATTTCAGCGGAACTACCACGCCGTTTCTTGATTTGAGCAATATCCCTTCCTCCTGGACGGGTTACAGTTTCCGTTGTTTTATAAGCAATAGTTTTTACAGCAGTGCTGAGCCTATTAAGTTTGAAACATTATGGACAGGCATAAGCAGCACGAATTGGGAGGATGCGGGCAATTGGAATTGCAGCGCTATACCCGACAGCGGTACAGATGTGGTAATAACAAGCGGTTCAGTGGTTGTAAACAGCGATGCAACCATCAGGTCATTATTTGTAGCCCCCGGGGCAAGCCTTACCGTTAGCCCTGGTGTTACACTTACGGTGTTGCATTAAATTGGGCGGTAAAATTAACTTCCATCCTTTCCGCTTATGATTTTACCTTTGCCAAAAACAACCATTGGCTAAAAAGGAAACCTACCGGCATAAGAACAAAGAAAGGATAATAGCACTGGAAGGCGACGCTGGTTATGAAAAAAAAGAACGATTCATTATTGATCCTGCCTTGCAGCAAACTTATGCAGAAGGAAAAGTAATATTGATAGATAAACCATTGCACTGGACATCCTTTGATGTAGTGCGGAAGATCCGTGGCCTGATACAGGTTAAAAAAACTGGTCATGCCGGTACCCTTGATCCATTGGCAACCGGCTTACTCATTGTTTGCACAGGTAAGTTTACGAAAAAGATAAACGAATATATGGCGCAGATAAAAGAATACAGCGGCCATTTTACTTTAGGGGCTGTTACGCCCACCTACGACCTGGAAAGCAATCCTGAACAACAAAAAGAGTTTGCTTTTGTAACGCCGGAATTACTGCACCATACCACGCAACAGTTTACCGGAACTATCCAGCAGTTTCCACCCATTTATTCAGCTATCAAAAAAGACGGTGTGGCTTTGTATGAACTTGCCAGGAGGGGAGAGGAGGTTGATTTAAAAGCCCGGGAGATCAGCATTCACCATTTTGAAATTACCCAGATAGAACTGCCTGTTATCGCCTTTAAAGTTACTTGTTCCACGGGTACGTATATACGAAGCTTGGCACATGATTTCGGGCAGGCGCTTGGATGTGGTGCTTATCTCAGCAGCCTTCGCCGGACAGCCATCGGGGATTTTAAAGTTGAAGATGGGGTAACAATGGAGGAGTTTGAAAAAGCGTTACGGGGGCAGGGTTAGGTGTTGTGGGTTGCGGGTTGTGGGATACGGGTTACGGGTTGCCGGTAGGTCGCCTGGATTACTTACAGCTCTTACATCACAGCTCAAAGCTCAATGCTCACAGCTTATAACTCACCGCTCACTCCTCGCTCCTCCTAAAACGGATAATTCAAACTGATCGTAAAATTAAAGTTTTCGTATCTCCATTTCCGGTACTCATCGTTATTGCCTTTGGTGAATAGTTTAGCAAAAAGATCATCAAAACCAATGGAAGGCACTTTCCAGCCATCATTCTCAGATAGTTCAGGCCGCTTGAAACGAAATCCAAAATCGAGCCGCAGCGCTACATAGTTAAAATCGAACCGGAAGCCGGTGCCGAGGTTTACACCCAGCTGTTTATAAAAGTTGTGCAGGCTTGTAAAAGGAAATTGAGTGCTGTCGAATTGTTGATCGGGACGGGTGTTTTTAAAATTCCAGACATTACCCACATCTGCAAACATCGCCCATTTTAAAGCCAATGTATTGGGAATGATCTGTGCTATGTGTTTCCTGAATTCAACATTAAACTCCAGCTTTATATCACCCGTACGGTCGTTGAGGGTGCTTTGTTCAAAATTAACCAGTGATTGTGCACCAGGACCAATACCTCTCACTGGCCAGGCCCGCATACTGTTAGGGCCACCGCCAAAGTACTGTTTAAAAAATGGCAGGGTTGAGTCTTTTGAACCCACTGGTATACCTACGCCTAAAAAACCATGATATATCAAAGCATGCTTGCGAAAGGTCTTCGACCTTGTCCATTCCACATCTATTTTTGCAAATTTTCTCAAATATTTATTTAAAGCACCCACATCATCCAGGGGCAAGGCAAAATACAACAGTGCCCCGCTCTCTTCAAATGTGGCTTTGAAATTCTGGGTGACGGTTTTGTTTGGATACACCCAGTTCTTCGTTTCATTATATCCAACAGTACTGCCCATTACAAGGGCTGTGTTGAAAGAATAACGCAGGTAAGGATTGTTCTTGATCGCTTCGTCGAAAGCTGAAGACCGGTCATACAAATTCGTGTACTCTATATTGATAGGCTTAATGGTAATAGATTGCGTTGGCTTGATATTGAATTCGTAGCCAAGCGCAAAGCCAAAGGAATTTAGTTTGAAAAGGCCAATACGATCTGTATGCCCAATACTTCCGGCGAAGAAGGTTTGTTTGGAATACAGTTTATTGATCCAGGGGAAATTATTAAAAGGATAAATGAGTTTGGGAATTGAAATGGTACCATTGTAGCCGACCTCGCTGGAGTTAATAAAATTATCTGCACCCGGCCTTTCACTCAGGTTAAGTTCTACGCCAGCTCTTAGTGCGTGGGTGATCTTTACACCCTGCCGGGCAGCATTACGGCTTTGTATGGATATATTGCCCGCCAGCCCCAGCAGGTTACCTGCATTGGCCACGTTTACGGTATTACTGTTACTGTTGGTGGAAAAACTCGTTTCAATATTTCCTTCAAAACCATATTTTTTTGCAGGGAACAACTGCACATACATATCCAGTTTGCCCGTGCTGTCTTTTTTATCATCTGTTACCTTCACTACAATATTTACATTCTGCCATACCCCTGTCCTGGAGAAACCTGCTAATGTGTTGTTGTATTTTTCCTGGCTGTAAATATCTCCTTTTTTTAAGGCCATGAGGCTGGTGATAAACCTGCGCCGCACTATCGGGGAGTGATACATGATAAAAGACGAATCCCTCAGCGTATCCTGGATAAAACTGGTATTGCCGGCAGCATCAGCTGCAGCATAATCCGGGTAGATATAAACATCGTTGATAAAGTATTTTTTTAACCGGGTGCTGTCGGCTTCCGGGTTCAGCACCATGGCCAGTTTGATGGTGGGGTTATCCCTTTTTTGATTGGCCTCTGATAATAATTTTAATGTTTCAAAAGGGTCATCAGACACACTTGTCAGCGCTTCATTGGTGGTATCACCCCTCATCCTCAATTCTTCAGGCGTAAATTTATAGTAGCCATTGTTGCGGAATAGTTCCACCAGCCTGTTTATTTCACCCAATACATTGGCCTTGGTTACTGGTTCATTTTCTTTGATCAGCGATCTTTCAATGGATGCTTCTGCCAGTTGCTGCAGTTCCGGTTTTCTTAATTTATAACTAAAAGTGTCTATACGGGTAGGGTTACCCGCTTCCACCGTATAGTTTACCGTAACCCGTTCGTTTTTTTCAAAACGCGGCTGCCACTTTCTTGATACATAGTAGATGCCCTTTGCTGTATCTGCCGAAAAACTGTCTTTTGCATGATAATAACCCATGTGCAGCAAGGTATTTCTCAGGTTTTTAGCGGAGATAGCTGCATACCCGCTGTCGTAAACAGGAGCATATTTTATTTTATGGAAAAGGAAAAAGGCATCGTTTACGGCAACCTTGCTGCTGTCATTTAGCTGGCTGTACATTCTTTGCTTGATAGAGTTCTTTTCTTCCTTGCTGAAACCCCCGCCTTTTATATCAATATTGTTTGCAAAAACAAAGGGTTTGTCTTTTTGATAGTTTTTTACAGTAGTGCAGGAGCTTATTAAAACACAGAAAAGGAATATATTTTTTAGCCGGTTAATCATCTTATCTTTCGGGCAGAAATCCAGTTTAATAGTGATCGTCAATGTTAAGCAAAACACATTCCAAATATATCCAAAGCCTTCACAATAAAAAATCGAGGGATACGGAGAATGTATTTATCGCCGAAGGTAATAAAACAGTTCCTGAATTACTGTCTGCCGGCAATTTTGATTGCAAAGAACTGCTGGCGTTAACCGGGTGGCTGCAACAACACAGCGTCTTCCTCCAAAAATACTTTCATGGCGTGGTGCATGAATTACTGCCGCATGAAATGGAAAAAATTTCAGCACTGGCAACTCCCGGCGAAGTATTGGCGGTTTTTGAAAAGCAGGCATCAACTGCATTTGATCCCAAAGGAAAAATAAGTTTGTTGCTCGATACCATACAGGACCCGGGTAACCTCGGCACCATTATCCGCATTGCCGACTGGTTCGGGGTACAAAATATTGTTTGCTCAGCAACCTGTGCAGATATGTACAATCCCAAAGTGGTGCAGGCTACCATGGGCAGCCTCGGCAGGGTAAATTTGTTGTATACCGAAATCGGAAAATGGTTAATTGAAAACAAACATGTGGCATCCTATGCAGCAGCACTGGATGGCCAGCCGGTTCAGCAACATAAAGGATTGAAAGAAGGCGTGATCGTGATCGGCAACGAATCAAAAGGTATCAGCGAAGAAGTGATGCGGCTTTGTACTCATAAAATTACCATTCAAAAAATTGGACAGGCAGAATCATTAAATGCAGCGGTGGCTACGGGGATCATACTTTCACATATTGTGTAGCTGTACTACATTTCTCCTACTAATTCTGCATAATGCTGCTGCTTTACCGGCTCCCTTAATTGCTGAGACGATCTTGTATGATAATGATGGGTCTTTAAAAAATTTAACTGCATCTTTTCCCAGGCTTCACTATCCGGTACAATTTTAAAGTGAAGAAATTCAGTCCGAAGGTTGTCGCCAATGGTAAAAAAATCGTCCCTGCCCAGGTAATCAAGATCAGCATCGCAAATGATACTTTGTAAATGGTTTGCCGGTGCCTGAGGAAGGCGGGTAGCCATGATGAGTTCCTTTACCACTTTATTGTCGTTTGCAGAAAAATGGAAAGCGGCTGTTTTTTCCGTAAAAATGTTGCAACCCATTGCTTCATGGTTAAGGTAGGTTCTCAAAAAACCAGTATCATGAAAAAGCGCCGCCATTTTAAGCAGCATCATATCGTGGCCTTCAATGCCTTCCCTTTTGCCAATGTTGATACATTGCTCAATTACATCGATCGTATGGGCTTTGGAATGATAGGTGAGATGAGGGTCGAGCCCTTCAAGTTCAGCAAGCATCCGCTGTTTCAATACCTGGAAATCTTTCTCTGTCATTGCAGATGGTTAAGGCGATTACAATACTAATGTAGAGATTAAATCGTATTTAGTCAAAAAGAAATATATAAGCCGCCCTTTTTTTTGTTAATGGTCTATTTGGGTTGATAAGATCGAAATTTGCCCTTAAAGGTTGCAATATAAAAAAAGGCCGGTTAACCGGCCTGAATTCAAAGGGAAATGTATTTTATGCAACTTGTTTTACCAGCTGGATCTCTGCATGTATTCTTACTTCTTCACTCACCATCACGCCGCCTGTTTCCAGTGCTGCATTCCAATGAAGACCAAAGTCCTTGCGGTTGATCTTGCCGTTGAGGCTAAAACCAGCCTTGATATTGCCCCAGGGATCTTTTACGATACCCCCAAACTCAGCCACCAGTTTTACAGGGTGGGTCACGCCATGCATAGTAAGGTCGCCTGTCAGTTCATATTCGCCCTCGCTTTTAGCAGCAAACTGGCTGGCGGTAAAACTCATGGTTGGAAAGCTGGCTGCATCAAAAAAGTCGGCGCTTTTTAAATGTTGATCCCGCTGTTCGTTATTGGTATTCACTGATTCCACCTCTGCACTAAATTCAATTTTCGCATTGCTGAAATCATCGCCATCTGTTTCTGCAGAAGCTGTAAATGTTTTAAAACTGCCGGATACATTTGTAAACATCAGGTGTTTTACTTTGAATCCTATCTCTGAGTGAGTTGGGTCTAATGACCATTTAGTTGTTGCCATAATTGTAGTTGTTTAATCGTTGTGTTTGTTTATTAATTTGATAACACAAAGGTGCAACTGCCAGTTGTGCAAAACATTGAACTAGGACAAGAAATCAGGATAAAGGAAAATTGCAGGTAATTTCCCGGGATGCTGTTTATTTTTTAGAACGGCCAAATGCAGCAACAGGGTCAACGTAGAGCCCAATGGAAACGCCGCCCCTTCTTTGAGAAAGTCTTGTGGCTTCCGGGAAACCGATATCGATCAACTGGAAATTGATATTCGTTTCCAGGCGCAACCAGTAGAGCCCGGGTAATTTGAATTGAAGGTTTACATTGGGTTCAACAAAAACGCAGAGCTTATTGTTGAGCCTGCTGAAGCCCCAGAAATTTTTTTCATTGCTGAAATATGTGGAGGAAGAATTGCCAAACCGCATAAAATTTAACCGGGTGCCAACAGATGCGTTGAAAAAACCTTCATCCATGAAATTATAAGAGGGATAAATGAAGAAATTTAAAAAAGGGGTTGTATGTGTTTTGCTGTAGCGTCCACCGCTGTCAGTGCCGTTATCAAGTATGTTATACTTTCCAAACCCCAGGCCAAAATAAACATTACCCGTAGACCAGTTTCTTTTTTTCTTTGAGCTAAACCTTCCAATACCAATTTCAAAGGCGTTTCGCTTATAACTTACTTCAGACTCATTATACAATTGATCATAGTTATTAAAACTACTGTCTCTTTCACTACGGGATGAGTAAGATGCAGTTAGTGCCCAGTTATTGCTATAGGCATAACCGGCTTGTATTTCGTAGCCTTTGTTGCTGATGCGCTGCATTTTGTCATTACCACCATTTCCGCCTTCAAAATAGTAAGCCGCTACTTTGCTGTCATTTTTTTCTTTGAAATAGCACACATTGGCAGCAGGGGTTGAGTACATATAGCGTTGTGCATTGCAGGCAAACAACAGGGGACAAATGATGAATAGTAAGGGGTTAATTTTAAGCGGCATAAGAAATAGTTGTAAGATGTTTGCTCATCAGGAGTTCCTATGCACTGATAATGCTGCATTCATACAATAAAAAGCGCATGGTTTATTTTTTCAGCAGCTTTGTCCTCACTTTACTCAGGAACTCGGGGCTGATGCCAAGGTAAGAAGCGATATAATGCTGGGGCACCCGTTGCGATATGGTGGGATATTTTTTTATAAACTCCAGGTATTTTTCCTGTGCCGGTTTCGAAATGGTGTTGATGAGCCTGTTTACCATCGAAGACAAACTCCGTTGTATCATTAGTCTGAACACCCTTTCAAATTTGGGTATCTCTGACAGCAGCATTTCTTTTGTTACCGGGTTAAACATCATTACTTCACATTCCTCCAGCGTTTCAATAAAAAGATTGCTTGGTTTTTGCTCATAAAAACTCGCTATGTCGCCAATCCACCAGTCTTCAATAGAAAACATCAGGGTCACTTCAAAACCATTTTCATCGATATAATAAGTGCGTACACAGCCTTTATTGATATACCCTTCAAAGTTGCAGATCTCACCTTCCTGCAACAGGTAAGTTTTTTTGGGGAAGTGCTTTACCTGTAATAATTCATTCATCCTGGCCAGCTCCTTTGCAGTGAACACAGCGCTTTTACTAACATTTTTATTGATGTTTTCAAACATGGGTGTAAAATAAAGAAATTTTTGTGTAGGGTTAACAACCTCTGCCAGTCACTTTATTTTAGATTTCTTATAAGTACGGCAGCATTTTAATTTACTAAACCCTCAAAAAGGTTGTCAACCCCGGATAGCTGGTTTTTATATTTTGCCGGGCTTCTTTGTTTCAACATATTCTACCTTTACCAAAATGATGAGCCCCGGAAAAGAATATTACAGCAGCCATAGCAAACTGCCTTTTATTGCGGAAAAAGGACAGGAACAATTACTGCAAAGCAAGGTATTGGTAGTTGGTGCCGGTGGATTAGGCTGTCCCTGCCTGTTAGCTTTAACCGGCGCAGGGATCGGTACGCTCGGTATTGCAGATTTTGACGCTGTGTCGGTATCCAACCTGCACCGGCAGCATTTATATTCATTGGAGGATGAAGGAAAAAAGAAAACGGCAGTAGCTAAAGAAAGACTATCGAAGTATAATCCCTTTATCCATCTGCAAACCCACGATGTGCTGGTGTATGAAAAAACAGTACTGCCACTGCTGGAAGGCTATGATGTGATCGTGGATTGTACCGATAATTTTTTAGCCCGGTACCTGATCAATGATGCCTGCGTATATTTGAATAAGCCACTGGTGTATGGTGCTATTCACAGGGCAGAAGGGCATGTTACGGTTTTTAATTATCACGGTTCGGGTACCCTTCGCTGTTTGTTTCCCAAAGATGAAAGCGACAGTACGCAAAGTTGTGCAGATATAGGCGCTTACAATATTGTAACAGGTATGGTGGGTTTGATGATGGCCAATGAAGTTATTAAGATAATTACGGATCATGAAGAAGTGCTTGCTGGTAGATTATTAACCATGGATGTACTTACAGGAAATACAATGAAACTGCAGTATGCTTTAGAAAACCGGAGTCTTTTAAAAAGCCGGGAACGTTTCGGCACATCAATAAATAATAGCCAATAAACATTACGTATGCTTACGGTAAGCCAATTATATATCTATCCAATAAAATCTCTCGGAGGGATATCTGTATCCGAAGTGAATAGTACCGACAGGGGTTTTGAATACGACCGGCGATGGATGCTGATAGATGAACACAATAATTTTCTTACGCAAAGAGAGTTTCCTGCAATGGCCCTGTTGCAAACTGCCCTTACTTCAGATGGGCTCAGGGTTGTTGGTACAAAACAGGATAGTGATTTTATTTTGATTCCATTTACACCAGCAACAAATGATCGCATTGCAACCAATATCTGGGGCGTTCCCTGTACGCCGTTGCATGTAAGTGATGAAGCGGACAAATGGTTTTCGGAACAATTACAAACACAATGCAGGTTGGTATACATGGATGATGATACGCAGGTGCTGATCAGTGAATCGTACAATATTAATAACAGCCTCACCAGTTTTTCAGATGGATTTCCTATTTTAATGATCAGCGAAGCCTCCCTGGATGATTTAAACAGCAGGGCTTCAGAAGTATTGCCCATGAACCGTTTCCGGCCTAACCTTGTGATAAATGGTGCCGGTGCATTTGAAGAAGACAGGATGAAGGAGTTTATGATCAACGGCGTTGTGTATTATGGCGCTAAACCAAGTGCCAGGTGTATGATCACAACAATTGACCAGAGCAGCGGTGCTAAAGGAAAAGAACCATTAATGACGCTCTCAAAATATAGAAGCCTGAATAATAAAATTTATTTTGGGGAAAATGTGATTGCCTCATCAACAGGCATCATACATGTTGGAGACGAATTGACCATTTTGAAAACAAAAGAAACCATATTTCAACCATGAGAGACATTACACATAAACAGATCACGCTGCGAACAGCGAAAGCCATTGGCATATTGTTTTGTTCACCTGCCACCATAGAACTGATAAAAAATAACCAATTGCCCAAGGGCAATTTATTTGACGTGGCAAGGGCAGCCGGATTTGTTGGTGCTAAAGCCACCCCTCAATTATTACCGCATTGCCATCCAGTAACGATCGATGGGATGGATCTTCATTTTGATTTTTTAGACAAACATGATCATGTGGAATATTTTGATGAAGCGGTGTTTAAAAGGACAGGTATTGTAATAACGGGTGAGGCTAAGTCAATTGGCAGAACGGGAATTGAAATGGAAATGCTCACGGCGGTAAGTGTGGCGGCGCTGGAAATATATGATATGCTAAAACCGGTGGACAGGAACCTTGAGATTGGCCATATTAAATTGTTAGAAAAAAGAGGCGGTAAAAGCGACCGTGACAGGTTTATAAAAGGAGATCCATTTTGTGCAATATTGGTATGTTCTGATTCTACTGCAGCAGGCGAACGGGAAGATAAAAGTGGTAAGCTGATACAAGAAACGCTGGAAGGATTAAAGGTTTTGGTGAAAGATTTTAAAGTGGTGGCGGATGATATTGAAAGCATACAGCACCAGGTAATGAAGTGGGTGAATGATGACATCCCCTTTGTTTTTATCACCGGCGGTACAGGATTGGGACCTAATGATGTAACAACAGAAGCATTGAAAGAGATCATCAGCAGGGAAGTACCGGGTATTGCGGAAGCCATGCGCAGTTATGGACAAATGCGTACTCCACTGGCCATGCTTAGCCGGTCTGTGGCAGGTACTATCAATGATACGCTGATCATTTCATTGCCGGGAAGTGTGGCCGGTGTAAGGGAAAGTTTAGAAGCGGTGTTGCCCGCCGTTTTTCATGCAGCCAGTATGATAAAAGGAGAGGGGCATTGAAGAACGTTTAAATCGTTTCATTCGTTTAAATCGTTCAATAAGTGTACAAAATGATCTCACTACAACAAGCACAACAATTAGTAAAACAGCAAGCCCGTTCGTTCGGAAAGGAAATTGTATTACTGGAAGAAGCAACGGGCAGGGTATTGAATGAACCTGTAGCAGCCGACAGGGACTATCCTCCTTTTAACCGGGCTACCATGGATGGAATGGCGATCAATATGGCTGACTGGAATGATGGCATCCGCACTTTTACGTGGATTGAAATGGTCTTCGCAGGGAAAGCTGCTATAAAATCTATTGGCAAAGGCGAATGCTATAAAATTATGACCGGGTCCGCTGTACCGGAATGTGCCAATACGATTATAAGAAAGGAGGATATTGATGAAATAGAAAACCGGCTTAGCATTACTGTTAGTTCAATTACTCCGGGGCAGAATATTGCTCCAAAGGGAACTGATATCAAAAAAGAGATCACCGTTATTGCGCCGCCTTTTTATATCAAACCTGGCACCATCACTACATTGGCTTCATTAGGTTATGATGAAGTGAAAGTGGCCTCTTTGCCATCGGTGGCCATCATTACCACTGGTGATGAAGTTCAGCCTGTGGAAGCTGCCGTTAATGATGTGCAGATAAGAAACAGTAACCAGCATTTATTAAAGGCTTTGCTGCAGCATTGGAAAATAAAACCTGCTGCAGAAACCCATGTAAAAGATGATGCAGATGCTTTGTTGAAAACCATTAATAGTTATAAAAGAACTGACATTATTATTTTAAGCGGTGCTGTGTCAGCAGGTGATGCAGACTTTGTTCCCGAAGTACTGGTAAAAGCAGGTGCAGAAAAAATATTTCATAAAGTTGCGATCCGGCCGGGGAAACCTGCCTGGTTTGG
>Ga0116157_10005171_pt1 | contig 12050 bp, 10 predicted proteins | sample AD_UKC048_MetaG_FD_89882 | JGI IMG/M metagenome (GOLD analysis project Ga0116157, IMG submission 89882) | Active sludge microbial communities of municipal wastewater-treating anaerobic digesters from USA - AD_UKC048_MetaG | ecosystem: Engineered > Bioreactor > Anaerobic > Digestate | place: USA... | reverse complement strand
ACTTCAATGCCGCAGTAGCAATGGTTTCTGCAACAATTGCTGCACCTAAAATTAACCATTTGTTCATCTAATTCTCCATATGAAATTCATCTCAAGACGTCAGATCATGACTTTATTATTGTAGGGGCGAGCGCAGAAAACGGAAAAAATTGTACGTTAAGCTAAATTCATCACACTTTATCGGTTTTTTGCTAACAAGCGTACAACCGTTGACGGATGCACCTGAAATAACCTAGCAGCATCAGCACCTGTTTTTTGGCCAGACGTTACGAACGTGATAATTTCTTTCTGTTGTTGCTGAGTTAGTTTTGGACGGCGCCCACCAATTCTGCCTTCTTGTCGTGCAGCCTCAAGGCCATTTTTAGTTCGCTCACGTAGCATGGCGCGCTCAAACTCTGCAAACGAACCAACGATTTGCATCATCATTCGACCAGCTGGTGTAGATGTATCTATCGCTTCGGTCAGACTTTGAAAATCCGCACCTGCTTCTTCGATTTTTTCCAATGTCAGAAGTAAGTCTTTCAGTGAGCGTGATAGCCTATCTAATTTCCAGACAGTGACAATATCGCCTTTTCGTAACTGCCCTAACAGTCGATGTAACTCTGGTCGATCCCAACGACCACCAGAAGCCTTCTCTTGAAATATTAATTCGCACCCATTTTCTTTGAGTGCTGTGATTTGTAATTGATTGTCTTGTTCCTGAGTAGAAACACGTGCATAACCGATGCGCATCGTTGCGAATTCCTGTTGCCATTTGCTTCTATTTTGCAATACATTTATGCAATGCGCAAGTCCTTGTTTTATGTGAAGCGAATTTTGATTGCGCAAATGAACGTTTATGCAATGTACTTAGATACATTTAGGAGGCATATTAGAAAACGGTGTCGAATGCCAGATAAGTTGAAAAATGTGCAAAGTAGTTGCAAAATCGTTGCCAGATAAGATACAAAAATTCGGAATCTATAAGGTCGCGGACTATTTTTAAAGTGATACATTTTTTAATATCAGTTTTGTGTCAAGCCAGTTCAAGGACATGAGCAAGTTTCGGCCGAAGCGGCCGGTCATAAGCAGTAAACTTCCAAGATTCAACTACTTCAATTACAATCAATCCAATTTTTCTACGTCTCCATATTATCTGTTAGGCTTATAAAACCATGTCAAACTTGCACGTCACAGAAATTAAAGCTTTTGTTCCAGCTAAAGACTTTGAGTTGTCTAAACAGTTTTATAAAGACATTGGCTTTACCATGGCGTCGGAGGCTGGAGGGGTAGCTTACTTTCACTTTGAGCATGTAAGTTTTTTACTTCAAAATTTTTGCTCTGAGAATCTTGCCGAGAACTTCATGATGCACATGCTAGTTGCTGATGTTGATGCATGGTGGGATAAGGTCAATAAAAGCGAGGTTGTATCGAAATACTGTGTAAAACTTTGGCCTATTGAGCTTCAGTCATGGAAGATGCGAGATTTTTGTATTACTGACCCATCTGGTGTTCTTTGGCGTATTGGGCAAAATGTATAGTAAAAATGGTCTTTGGAAAATTAAATACACCTAATCCATCATTCAAGCGAGGCGCTCTAAAGTGCCCTCAAGAGCCTCGATTTTTTTTCATTATATCTGCCACAAATTCCGAAAATATGCATTTATTCTGGCAATAAATGAAATTTGGTGACTCAATTAAATGGAAAAAGACTTAATAATCAATGTGCCGTTTTTCATTTATTTTGGCATTCGACAAACGGAAAATAATACACGCTAAGCCGTTTGCTGTTTTGATGTTACTTTGTTCGATATGAATGAATAATCATATGCATTGTTAACCCAATAATTAATCCCCAAAATGCCCCACTTATCCCTAGCAATGTAATATCAGCTGCTGTGGCAAGAAAGGTAATAAGTGATGTTTCTCGGCTCTGCACGTCTGATATTGCAGAAGAAAGGCTGCTTCCAATTGCACCAATTAAGGCTAGGCCTGCAATCGTAGTGATTAAAGTAGCAGGTAGAATGGTGAATAAGGTCGCTAATGTCACGCCAAATATGCCAATAACAATGTGAAACCCACCACATGCTATTCCAGCAATATACCGTCTAGAGGGATCAGGATGAGCGTCTTTCCCAGTGCAAATGGCTGCAGTAATCGCTGCAATATTAAAAGGGTGTGAGCCAAAAGGAGCCATCAATAAAGATCCAATACCTGTGATAGTTAAGATTGGATTTGCACTGGTCTTATAATGGTCATTTCTCAGAACTAACATTCCAGGCATATATTGGCCTGTAAGTGTAATCAAGAATAATGGCAGGGCTACATTAAGAAAAGAATTGGTTGAAAACTCTGGTGTAACAAATATTGGTTTTGCAAAACTCAAAGTCAGATTTGAAATGTCGAAACGTCCGTCAACGGCACAAATAATAATTCCTATTATTAATGTAGTTGGCAAAGCAAATCTTTGTGAATAACGTTTAAGAAATGCGTATATAAGAATCAATTCAACTACTAAGGTGGGGTCAAGATTAACGCCACCAAATGCATTAACTCCAAACCTCAATAAAATGCCAGCGAGAAGACCAGAAGCGATACCGCTTGGAATATAACTCACAATCTTTTCGAATGAGCCAGTAACACCTAGGATTAAAAATCCAATTGCAGATAAAATATAAGCGCCGATTATCTCGTTATACGAAGTAAAGGGTAATACAGATATCAGAAATGCAACACCAGGTGTAGACCATGCAGTAATGATGGGTTCACGATATTTATAGCTTAACCATGCACCAGTAATACCAACCCCAATTGCTATCGACCATACCCATGAGGCAATTTGATTTGAGGTTAGGTGAGCAACATGAGCAGCTTGAAATACAAGTGTAAATGTTCCGCCATAATTAACGATAATAGATATTAAGGCGGCGAAACAAGGTGCCAGGTAATCTATTGGGATGGGGCTTGCTTGTCTGAAGCGCATATAGTAGCAATCGAATTTAAAGATGCATACTATATAAAAATGGAATGTTAAATAATGCCATTTTAATTAACATTACCAGACCATTTAATATGACGTATTACAATGTCATTTACTCTTGCTAAATATGCTTTTTAATCGAAGCATGCCTGATTCAATTTCATTTGGCGTATAAGCGGCATAGCCTAATAACCAGCCGTGAACTTGATTGGGTGAAATATATAGTTTAGATAAGGCTGATAGTTCAACTCCCTGTGTTAAGGCTGCCGTTACTGTGTTTTCTTCTGTGAATCCTTCATGTAAATAAGTGGCTATCTGCATTCCACCGCGAGGTAATGTGAATGAACAGAACTCTGGCAACTCTTTTGATAAATAATATACCATCGCATCTCGGCGAGATAAGTAGAGAGATTTCATTCGTCTAACATGAGAAGCAAAAAATCCTTCATTAATAAAAATAGAAAGTATAGCTTGATTAAGCGTTGATGAATGACCATCGAATAAAGTTCTTGCAACTGTAAATGGTCTCACTAAAGTTTCTGGTAAAACCATATATCCAATACGGATACCTGGGAACAATGATTTACTGAATGTACCCAAATAAATTGTGCGATGCATATTATCTAGCCCTTGAATAGCCGACATCGCTTGACCTTCAAAATGAAATTCGCTGTCGTAATCATCTTCGATAATCCAACCACCGTATTTTTGAGCCCATCTAATTAATTCAATTCGTCGGTTAATCGACATTGTTACGCCCGTTGGATATTGATGTGAGGGTGTCGTGTAACAAACTTTAGATAAATTGGGCCTTTGCAATATTTCATCCACCACAATACCCTCCTTATCTACTGAAACTGGATTTACCTTTAGCCCCTGACATTCAAACGCTCTTCTTGCCCCATGGTATCCAGGATCTTCCATAAATATAGAGTCTCCAGCATCTAGAAGTACCATCGCGGCCAATGCGAGTGCTTGTTGAGAGCTTGTAAGTACTAAAATTTGACTAGGATTACATTTAACCCCTCTTTTCAAGCTCACGTATTTAGAAATCGACTCCATTAGTGGCGCATAGCCTTGAGCGTCTCCATAAGTCAATAATTTTTCGCTATTTGTTTTAAGTAATGATTTGGATATACGCTGCCATTTATCGATAGGGAAATCTCGAAGCTCTGGTATCCCAGGAATAAACGTACGGACATAGTTCTGATCTCTAACGCCACCACTTAACAGAACTTCATTGCCTCTTAAAGAGATTGGCGAATGTTGCCAAATTTTCGGTTCCGTTTGTTGTTTCCCTAGACTCTTCGAAATCAGTTTGGGGTTAATCTCAGTCGAAACATAAGTTCCACTTCCAACTTTTCTAATGACGTAGCCTTCTGACTCTAATTGCGCGTACACATTTTCGACTGTTTCTCTGGAGACTTTTGTTTCAGTAGCCAAAGTTCGTGTCGAAGGCAACCGTTCACCTGCAGAAATTTTCCCCATCAAAATTAAGTTCCTAATTGCTTTCAGCAAGCCATTCTGAAGGGTTGAGCCTTTCTTTTCAGATAGTCTTAACATTGAAAAAAGTACGGATTTATCAGAATGATGGGATTTAAATGGTCTGGTCATATTTATATAAATGGCATTAATTAAACTCCACTTATACGCTATTATTTATCATTCCTCAAGTTAAAAAAGATACATGACATGACTACAAAACTACAAATAAAAACAACATGCCCTCGCGACTGTTATGACGCTTGTGGGATTGTTGTGATTAAACGGAATGGCATCATATCAAAAGTATTAGGAGACCCGGCACATCATAGGAGCCGAGGCGCCTTGTGTGGGAAGTGTGCCTTGGCTTACAACGGAGCTTGGAGAGATCAAGAGTTACGTCTAAATGAACCACTTAAAAGAATTGGTCCTAAAGGTGAAAATAAATTCGAGGTAATCAGTTGGGAACAAGCACTCAATGAGATTGCAATAAAACTTAAGGAAATAAAAAAAGACTCCAAAGAGAAAACAATTCTTCATACGCATTACACCGGTACCTGCTCACTTATTGCAGGAAATTTTCCTGTCAGATTTTTTAATAAATTAGGTGCAACAGAGATTGACCCTGACACCGTTTGTAATAAAGCGGGCCATGAAGCCCTGAAGCATATATTTGGAAACTCATTTTACGGATTTGATCCAAAAGGTATCAAAAATACTGACTGTTTAATTATATGGGGTGCGAATCCTTCTGCGACTGCGCCCCACATAAATCAGCACTGGCTGAAAGAACTACCTGAACACGCCAAATTAATCGTGGTCGATCCGATAAAACATGAAACGGCAAAAAATGCTGACATACATCTTCAATTAAGGCCTGGCACAGATGCCGTTTTAGCCTTTGCAATATTACATATATTAATTCGCGACGAGATGTTTAATCAATCATTTATTGATACTCACGTGCTTGGATGGGGTGAGATTAGAAAGGACATCGAAAACTCAACCCCTGAATGGGCTGAAGAAGTAACAGGTGTAAAAGCTGAATTAATTGAGATGGCAGCAAAATATTACGGGAAAAACAATTCCATGCTATGGCTAGGACAGGGTGTTCAACGGCAAATGAGAGCAGGAAACGTGTTTAGGGCGATTAGCTTATTGCCTATTGCAACTGGCAACCTAGGTAGGACTGGTACAGGTATTTTATACATGAATTCTTTTATGGCGCGTGGCGTTGATATGGATTGGGTAAATGCAACAAATCTTAGGGAAAATACCACAACTGCAATCAGCCATATGGATTTAGTAGAGGTGCTAAATGATCCTAGTCGGAGTTCAGCTCTAATTACATGGAATAACAATATTGCCGCATCAAGTCCGCAACAAAAGCAGCTAAAGGAGGCGCTAAAAAGAGAAGACTTGCTTCTAGTAGCCGTGGATATATTCAACACGGACACAACAAAATTTGCTGACTATATCTTGCCTGCTTCTTCCTTTTTAGAGTTTGACGATGTGGTTGTTTCTTACTTTGATTACACAGTTTCTGCCCAAGTAAAGGCAATGGATCCAATTGGAAATAGCCTACCTAATCAAGAAATTTTTAGAAAACTCGCTGATGCTATGGGATATCAAGACGAAGAATTACATGAAAGCGACAAGATGTTAATTTGGAATTTGTTAAATCAATTAAATTGTAAATCTAGCTTTGCAGAGCTCTCGGAAGTAGGGACTATTGATTGGAAACAAGAGGAATACATACCCTTCAGTGATGGTGTGTTTCCTACCGCAAGTGGAAAGATTGAAGTGACTTCTGAAACATGGGTAAAACTTGGATTAGACGCTTCGCCACAACCAAACTTTGATGAACCAGCACCATTGGATATGTTGAGAGTACTTTCTCCAGCCGCTGATTTCTTGATGAACTCCAGTTATGCCAATGATAAGAGAATTCAAAATAGGTTAGGAGAGCAAACCGTATACCTCAACCCTGTAGACATGCATAAATATTCCTTGCAAGCCAAGTCTAAGGTGAGGCTCTTTAATGAAACGGGCGAACTGACCGTCTATGTGGATGCGCAAGAGAATGTTCCAATAGGGGTGGCACTATTGCATAAAGGCTTCTGGCCTTCAAACAGCCAAAGTGATGGCAACGTAAATATTTTAAATTCTGGATGCAAGACAGACTTAGGTGAAAGCAGTGCTGTTCACAACATACATGTAAGAATCGAATCATTATGAAAATTGAGAAAACAGATGTTTTAATTATTGGTGCTGGACCAGTTGGCATTTTCACAGTATTTCAATGTGGGATGCTTGGTTTAAAAACTCATATTGTTGATGCCCAAAGTTTTTTAGGAGGGCAGTGCGCGGCGTTATATCCTGAAAAACCAATCTATGACATTCCTGCTATGCCGTCTATTACAGGAGGAGAGTTGATTGAACACCTATTTATTCAGGCTAAGCCATTTAATCCAAATATACATCTAAATTGTAAGGTTATAGATATCAAAAATATTAACGGTACGTGGACTGCGGAACTCTCAAACGGAAAGATTATTCATTGTGATGCAATCATCATTTCCTCTGGAGCAGGTCTTCTTAGACCCAATAAACCAGCATTAGATGATATTGAACTTTACGAAGGTACTTCTGTATTCTATAGCGTTAAACAGAAGGAATTTTTTGAAAACAAAAAAATAGTGATTGCTGGCGGCGGGGATTCTGCTGCAGATTGGGCTGTAGAACTCACTAAATTGGCTAAGAGTATCACAGTCATTCATAGAAGAAATACATTCAGAGCAGTCAAAGAGACGCAGAAACAAATGCTCAACCTTGCGGAATTAGGCAAATTGACAATCATTGCCCCAGCTCAAATTTCAAAGCTTTATGGCCAGTCTGGCCATTTAAATCATGTTGAGATTGATGATTTAAATGGTAATAAATCAGATATAGACACCGATACATTGTTGTTGTTTTTTGGACTTACGAATGAATCCAGCCACTTTGAAAATTGGGGTTTAAGTACTAAAAGTGGGCACATTCAAATTAGCGCTAAAACCTGTGCTACAAATTTGCCAGGTGTATTTGCAGCAGGTGATGTGGCTTATTTCCCTGGAAAACTTAATTTGATACTTTCTGGGTTTTCAGAGGCGGCAACCGCAGCTCACAATGCTTTTAAATATTGTAGACCAAATGAACTAATAAAAGCCGAGTATTCAACGGCAAAAGGTATCCCTGTTTAAACCAAAGGAGTAAGTAAAATGTACAAAATTAATCTTATCGACGCAGATAACAATCTGCATGTAGTAACAGCAAGTGATGGTGAGTCAGTGCTGCAAGCGGCCAAAACGAATTTTACTCCTTTAGAAGGGCTTTGTGGCGGGGAAATGGATTGTTCAACCTGCCATATATTCGTAAAAGACGAATGGACAGATAGATTATCGCCAACTTCAGAAGATGAAGAAGACATGCTGGATCTATTACCTAACTGTCAATCCAGTTCAAGATTAGCCTGCCAGATTTTCATGAGATCTGAACTTGATGGATTTACTGCTGAAATAGCGCCTAAAAACTAAAGGAATTAACAGATGAAAAGAGCCGTTATACTTCGCCACCTAAGTTTTGAAGATTTGGATGCTTTGGAGCCAGTTTTAAAAATTCATGGTTATGACATTCATTATTGTGATGTTCCTTTGGTTAAAAATTTAAAGCAAGAAATCAACACTGCTGACCTCCTGATTGTCCTTGGAGGCCCAATTGGGGTATACCAAAATGAAATATTTCCATTTCTAGATAAAGAAATATCGCTTATTAAAGAGTGGATTCTCGCTGAGAGACCAATATTAGGAATTTGTCTTGGCGCCCAAATGATAGCTAAAGCGCTAGGTGCTAATGTATATCCAGGCAACGCTGGTAAAGAGTTGGGCTGGAGTTATCTTAAAATATCAGAAGATGGCATTCATTCACCTATAGCGCGACTAAATGAAGTTAAAGTACTTCATTGGCATGGAGACACTTTCGACTTACCAGAAGGCTCTAAATTACTTGCCTCTACAGACTTATATAAGCATCAGGCATTCAGTTACGGAAAAAAGGTGCTTGCGTTTCAATTTCATATAGAAGCTAGTAGCACTGGACTCGAACGATGGTATGTAGGTCATATAGGTGAATTGGCAAGTATTCCAGAATTAGATATAAATACCTTGAGAGAACAGTCTGCTATTTATGGACCTATCGTCAATGCCAGGTTAAAAGAAATATTTGCTAGTTATTTGTTAAATATATAGTGGACTTAACGCGCGATTTACCAGATGGCAAGAGCGGTGTAATTCCAGCATCAACTGTACAAGCAAGCAGTTTGGCTGAACTGGCTGATAGAACCGCTTGGGTGGAGCAGACTGAACAGGATATTAAGGAGTAAGGATGCGTCGCATCCTAATGCTGGATAATTCCAGAAAATATTGACTAATAAGGTAACTAGTCTATGCCACGTCGCTCCATATTATCTACTACTGATCAAGCAAGTTTACTTGCACTACCTGAAAATCAGGATGATTTAATTCGCTACTACACTTTTAATGAGCCTGATTTGTCGTTGATTCGGCAACGACGAGGTGATGCTAATCGACTTGGTTTTGCCGTACAACTTTGTCTGCTGCGCTATCCTGGATATGGTCTGGCCAATGACATGGTAGCCACCAAACCAGTAATACAACGGGCTGCCAGCCAAATCAAGACAGACGCAAGCGCGTGGGATAAATATGGAGAGCGCGATGAAACGCGGCGAGAGCATCTTCAGGAGTTGCGCGCCTATCTCAAGCTATCCCCATTTAGCCTGTCTGATTTTCGTTTTCTGTTGCACAATTTGATTGATCTTGCCATGCAGACCGACAAGGGGCTGGTACTAGCAACGCATGCGTTGGAAACGCTACGCCATCGGCAGGTTATGTTACCAGCACTTACTGTGATTGATAGAGCCTGTGCAGAAGCCATTACACATGCTAATAGGCGCATTTATCGTACATTAATTGAACCGCTGACTGAGCAACATCGTTGTAGGCTAGATGATTTGTTGAAGCGCAAACCCAATAACAGCATCACTTGGCTGATCTGGTTACGACAGTCACCACTGAAACCAAATTCGCGGCATATGCTTGAACATATCGAACGATTAAAAGCATTCCAAAAGTTGGATTTACCTGAAGGGATTGGTCGCTATATTCACCAAAACCGCTTGCTGAAGTTAGCACGCGAAGGTGGACAAATGACACCACAAGACCTGAGCAAGTTTGAGATGGAGCGACGTTATGCCACGTTGGTCGCGCTGGCCTTAGAGGGAATGGCAACAGTCACGGATGAATTGGTTGATTTACATGATCGCATTCTGGTTAAGCTATTTAGCACAGCCAAAAACAAACATCAGCAACAATTCCAAAAACAAGGCAAAGTCATCAACGATAAAGTAAGGCTATATTCAAAAATCGGACTGGCCTTGGTTAAGGCAAAGCAATCGGGTAGTGATCCCTATGCTGCCATTGAAGCCGTAATTCCATGGGATGATTTCACGCAGAGCGTCACCGAAGCCGAGCAACTCGCACAGCCAGAATCGTTTGATCACCTACACTTGGTTGGTGAACAATTTAATATGTTGCGCCGCTATACGCCAGAGTTTTTATGGGTACTCAAGTTACGTGCGGCACCAGCAGCAAAAAGTGTGCTGGATGCTATTGAGGTGTTGCGCGGAATGAATGCCGACAGCGCACGTAAAGTACCAGAAAATGCACCAACAGATTTTATCAAAACACGCTGGAAACCACTTGTGCTGACGGATGATGGTATCGACCGTCGTTATTATGAAATTTGCGTATTGTCAGAACTGAAAAATGCACTTCGTTCAGGCGACATATGGGTAGAAGGCTCCCGCCAGTTTAAAGACTTTGATGAATATCTGTTACCTATGGATAAATTCAGCGAGCTCAAACAGGCAAAGGAATTACCAATTGCTATCAATCCAGACTGTGACCAATATCTGCATGATCGGCTTACCCTAATAGAACAACAGTTGGCTACAGTCAACAGACTGGCTCTGGCCAACGAACTACCTGATGCAATATTCACAGACTCTGGATTAAAGATCACACCACTGGATGCCGCTGTACCAGAAGCAGCACAATTCCTTATTGACCAGACTAGTATGTTATTGCCTCGCGTCAAAATTACTGAGCTGTTGATGGACGTTGATGACTGGACTGGCTTCACACGACATTTCGTGCACTTAAAAGGTGGTGAGCCTGTCAAAGATAGGACGTTATTACTATCAGCCATACTTGCCGATGCGATTAACCTAGGCTTAACCAAAATGGCTGAATCCAGTCCTGGAACGACTTACGCAAAACTGTCATGGCTCCAAGCATGGCACATTCGTGATGAAACATATTCGACTGGACTAGCAGATATAGTCAATGCGCAGTTTGGACAGTCTTTTGCTGCGAACTGGGGTGATGGCACAACGTCATCGTCAGATGGACAGCGCTTTCGTGCAGGCAGTAAAGCCGAAAGTAGCGGTCACATCAATCCAAAATATGGCAGTGAACCTGGCAGATTATTTTATACTCACATTTCTGATCAGTATGCACCGTTCAGTACCAAGTTGGTCAATGTAGGTGTCCGCGATTCAACCTATGTGCTTGATGGATTGCTATATCATGAATCTGATTTGCGAGTTGAAGAACATTATACTGACACGGCAGGTTTTACCGATCATGTATTTGGTTTGATGCATTTGCTAGGTTTTAGGTTTGCGCCGCGCATTCGTGATCTGAAAGACACCAAACTGTATATCCTAAAAAATAAACAGGATTATCCAGCACTAGATACCATGATCGGTGGCACCCTAAATATCAAGCACATTCGTACGCATTGGGATGAGATTTTACGTCTGGCCGCTTCAATTAAGCAGGGGACGGTTACTGCCTCACTGATGATACGCAAACTTGGCAGTTATCCACGTCAGAACGGTCTAGCTATAGCTCTACGTGAACTGGGCCGCATAGAACGCACGCTGTTTATTCTGGACTGGTTACAAAGTGTTGAGTTGCGCAGACGCGTTCATGCTGGATTAAACAAAGGTGAAGCGCGCAACGCTTTAGCCAGAGCAGTATTCTTTAATCGTCTTGGTGAAATTCGTGACCGAAGCTTTGAGCAGCAACGTTACCGAGCCAGTGGTCTGAACTTGGTGACAGCAGCTATCGTATTGTGGAATACAGTGTATCTAGATCGAGCAACGCAAGCTATGCGCGAGACGGGTAGTAAAGCATTCGATGATGCCTTGTTACAGTACCTGTCACCATTGGGCTGGGAGCATATCAACCTAACGGGTGATTATGTTTGGCGGCAAAATCGCAAAGTAGAAGATGGTAAATTTAGACCGTTACGCAACGCAGAAAAGTCTTAGCGTACAATTTTCTCCGTTTTCTGCGTTCGCCCCTTGTATGCTGCACAATCTAGACAAAAGATTTAGCTTGTGAGCAAATTGCAGCGCAAGTCGCACTTTCACTTATTTCTTGTAGCTGGCCTAGCTAATCGGGATTGTCCGCTTTGTCCCGAATTT
>Ga0116157_10005160_pt1 | contig 12063 bp, 14 predicted proteins | sample AD_UKC048_MetaG_FD_89882 | JGI IMG/M metagenome (GOLD analysis project Ga0116157, IMG submission 89882) | Active sludge microbial communities of municipal wastewater-treating anaerobic digesters from USA - AD_UKC048_MetaG | ecosystem: Engineered > Bioreactor > Anaerobic > Digestate | place: USA... | reverse complement strand
TGATAATGAAACAATCGATAAAATTGCATGTATTGGTGGACCTATCGAGCAAAGTGTGCAAGGAAAACTGGCTGATGCTTCAAGGATTACAAAAGCAGATAATGCCATTCCAGAAATTTTTCAAAAAGCCCATATTGGCGCTGGTAGATTGCAACAAATGTTGAATATGTACCTTATTAAAGAATCCAGAAATTTATTAAATCCCTATTTTGATGCAGAAATATTTAATAAAGGTTTTCCCGGCAGAGAGGTAAATGGAATCGCTTTTGATAATGCTGCTATTATGTTTCCAGTCTATTTAAAACCACTTAGTACTCTTGGTAGTTTGTATTTTATTAAAGGAATAAAATCAGGATTGGGATTTTCCGAGATGTCAATTCAAATCCCGATAAGCGGAAATGGTTATCGATACCACTGGTCTGATGTTATTCATAACAGGTTTGATTTATCGTCTGCGGCCTCATATTTGGATTCAGTCGATTGCCACATTCCCAATGCCAACAAATTAGAAAGCCTGTTAGCTCTTTACAATTTATCCGATATTCGCAGTTTACATCAGGCCATGGATTCAAGCATGGGTGATGATCCCGGGTCTTTTAATGATACTTACCGAAAAGATAATTATAGAATAGTCAATTCTACGGCTGAGCCAGATATTAATAGAAGAACGGTCGAACATGCCCCAGCTTTTTTAGGTGGTTATGGTCTTCAATTTTATTATTTTGATAAATTAGTCTTTCAACTATATGAGGCCATGGGTGGGAGATTAGACGCTGCCCCCCATGTCGCTGGATTATTAAGAGCTCTCTATGAGGATCCCAGTAAAGGTTGGGGAAATACCTGGACAGGTAAAATGGACGCCAATACTTATGCCAGAAAAATCACTGAACAATTTTTAGGTCAAATGTATGAATCTAATCCAGGCGATTTTTGGGAAAAAATAAAAAATATAATTTAGTCTATAACCTAGACTTTTTGGGTTTTCTCTCCTTTTTACAATCATCACTATTTATCTTAAAATTTTTACAAGCTTCAGGTTTTACTTCTTGGATATTACATCCATAATCACCACCAAGATTCGGACATTTATCAACGATTTTAACGAGAAAAGAATCACGAAATTTAGTGTAAAAAACTCCTGGCTGTTTGCAGTCAGACAAAGATTCGTATGATACTTGTATCGCTCGAGGAAATGAGTCTTCGACTTTCCCTTGATAAAACATATATTTATTCTTGCAACAAAGAGCTTCACATCCAGAATTTAGGCAGAGATTATTTTCTTTCATAAGCATAAATATTATATATTAAAAATCATAGTTAACCTAGTCTGCCCGTCTCTGGAGGGGAACGATTATCGCGTTATTGACGAAGTGCAAATAAATTCTCTTTCGATGGTTTGAGCAAAGATTGAAGTTCCAAGATGTTTGAAGTTCTATTTAACCAAATATTTTCTTCCTTTTCCTCAACAATTACCGGCATTCTTTCATGAACTGGTTTTACAACCTCATTTGGTTTAGTTGTAATTATCGTGTAAGTATATATTTTTTTGCCGCCAACCGGTTCTTCCCAAATATCGTAAAGACCAGCAAATCCAAATATCGGTCGATCTTTTATTTCAAAATAATATGGAATCTTTTTTCCATTTTCGTTTTTCCATTCATAAAAACCATTACCGGGAACCAAACAGCGTTGTGTTTTATATGCTTTTCTAAAAGCCGGTTTTTCTACTACCGATTCTGCCCTGGCATTAAACATTTTTTTTCCAATATTTTTATCTTTTGCCCAGAATGGGATTAAACCCCATTTCATTGGCTGAACGATCCTAATTTCTTCTTGATAAATAATCGGAACTACCTGGCCTGGGGTTGCATTTATTTTTTTAGGTAAAAAATCCAATCGATTTTGTATCTTAAATCTATTATAAAAATCATGTCCCGGTTCAAATAAATAGAATCCACACATATCCGATTTTACCATCGAGGTCCAAAACTATTTAGTGGGGATAAATCAATTCACCAACACTCATAAATAACCAAAACAGAGCTACCAGTAAAGCAGAAATAAACCCTATCCGCAAAACCCAACTTCGCTCTCCTTGTTGATAAGAACGAATGCTAATGATTACCCCAGATAATGAAAGCACTAAGGCTAGCACAACTCCGCTAAACCCCGTCGGTATTCCAATATTTTTACTATTTATGCCCATAGGACCAAATACTCTACGAACAAAACCATTAATAATTCCCAGAAATGGAGCAAAAAGTGAAGCTAGACCAAGTCGCATCGTCCACCAAGTTTCTTTTAATTTTGGTTTTTCTTTAAAAGAACTAATGATTTTTGTCATTAAAAAATTATATAGATAATATATAATTGTAAGAATGGAACCATTTTCGAACTTTTTCCGAATGCTATTGAATTCTTTTTTGAGACTAAAATAATTGATGAAGTTCTAATGTAGATTGATATCTATTATGTATTTTCTGAGGTTGACTATATTTCTAAGATACACTAATCTACTTGTATATGAATAATGAAGGAAAATCAGAACACGAGTTTACGGATAAAAATTCTCCATCATCTCCAGAGGGAGAACAAAAATCAAAAGGTTTTCAGATAAGAGTAGAGAATCCTGATCTTATTTTTAGAGCTATTGAAAAAGGTATATCAGGAGAATTAGGTGCACACTTACTTGAAAGTCCTGTTGAAAAAGTCGATGTGGATGTGAAAGCCGAAAAAGACACCTTTAATCTTCTTGGTAACATATCGTTTGATTTTGATGCTATTCAGAATAATCGCGGCTTTGATCAAAAAGTTAGAGAATCGGTCGCGAGGAGGTTTGTTGAAAATAATCCTGATGGCAAAATTGTAGAAAGAGGGGGTAAGTTTATTGTCACCGCTCCAAGGGGGACAAAGTTTGTTGTAGGCGAAAGATCCGTGGGTCTTAATGATATTATCATCAGTACAGGGCTTGTTCCTCAAACTATTGGTGAACCTATGCAGGCAGTACCAGCTCCACTATCAAAGAGGGAAAATTTTGATACAGCAATCGCTGATTTTATTGATGTTTTCGAGGTCATTGTTGAAGAAGCATATAAATCTAATAATAAAAATTCTCCCGATGAAGAAATGGTTTTACGTCCTCCAAAAATTGGAACTAACGGTATAAAAGAAGGAGGTGGGCGACTTTTTGACGATCTAAAAACCCCTTCAGAATTATTGGGTAAATTGGAAATAGAAAAACCAAATATTAGATTTGAAGATGTCGGAGGACAAGAACAAGCAAAAAAAGAAATCCAAGGACTTGCGTTTGCATTAAAGAATCCTGAGCTTTATAAAAAATGGGGAACTAAACCACCTAAAGGGATCATCCTTTATGGCCCTCCTGGGACGGGCAAGACTTTGATGGCCAAGGCCCTTGCTTCTCAAGCTGGTGCCCGATTTTTTCATGTTGAAGCTTCCGATATTGCTTCCAAATGGTATGGTCAATCAGAACAAATTGTAAAAGGTATATTTGAGTTGGCTGGTAGTACAGGAGAGAACACCATTATATTCTTTGATGAAATGGATGCAATAGCACCACAAAGAGAAGGATCACACGAAGCAACTCACAGAGTAGTTAGCACACTTCTTGAGAATATGGACGGGTTGGCTTCTTATAGTAATGTAATGGTGGTTGCTTCTACAAACAGGCTTAAGTCCATTGAACCAGCATTACTTCGTGCAGGTAGGTTTGATAGGTGGGTTGAAGTACCCCTGCCAGATAAAGATGGAAGAAAACAAATATTTAATATTCATATGAAAAAGGCTGAAAGCGTGGCAGAGAGAGATTTGTTTAATACTGTTAATCTTGAGGCAATCGTGTCTGAAACAGAAAATTCTAGTGGAGCAGACATTGCCGAAATAATTAGAAGGGCTTTAGAGGAAAAGGTAAGACAGGAGGGAATAGGGTTGCTACCAGAGGAAATTACCACAGAAGATATCCTAAAAGTGATTAAAAATTATGAACAAGTAAGTAAAACAAGGAGAGAAATGGGATTCGTACCTTCTTCTGAAAAAACTGAGTGAGCTTCATCGACAAGGTCTAAATTAATAAAAATTAACTAGATATATATTTCGGTTACCCCACATGGATTCGAACCACAATTCCTACGTTCAGAGCGTAGTGTCCTACCATTAGACGATGGGGTATAATTTTTTATTCTATACTTGACCCCGAGTGTCGATATCCATCGACCGATGGGGTAGGGGTATAGATAGAGCATTATTACCGCCAATATTATACAATATAGCTTATGAAAACTATCGAAGAGTTAATTATCGAGTTAAAATTAAACCCCGAGCAATCACAAACTGTTAAAAACTATTTTGAAGATCTGGTTATTGAGCTTCTTGAATCTCTAAAACAGGATAACCTTCAAAACTTTGAAGAAACCATTTCTTCTATTCGCCAGCCTTAAAATATTGTTTTGCCTCAGCCACTGTTGTTGCCTCTCCATGCCCTGATAATATAACCGTATCATTGGGTAAATTAAGTAATTTTCTAATGCTATTAAATAAATCTTTACTCGAAGAATATGTATGGTTACTTTGCCCCCTCATTCCCTCGGCAAAGATAATATCGCCCGAGAACAGTAAATCATCGGCCAAAAAGCTTAAACCGCCTGGGGTATGCCCCGGAGTATCAATAATTTTAATAATTTTTCCGCCAATCTCAATGGAATTTTTATTTTCGAGATTAATATCAATTTTTTCTAAATTGGGGACTTTAATTTGTATTTTTAAAAAATGCCTGGCTGTCTCTTGTTGTCTTTCCAGTAAAAACCAATCTTTTTGACTGGCACAGTAGGGGATCTTGTAAATCAGTTTTAAATCTAAAGCACCCAAGTTGTGGTCAAAATGACCATGTGTTGCCAAAATATATTTAGGTTTTAACTGAAGTCTTTCGATTTCTTCAGAGATGCTTACGCCGTCATCAGCCGGGTCAATAATCACGGTTTCTTTACTTTTTTCTTCCCAAAGCAGATAACAATTGGTTTGCAATTCTCCTAAAACTAAAATTTCATACTTAAACATCAGAGATATTATATAATACCTAGTATATGGATCAAAAACGTTCGCCCACTAAACGCCTATTTATCGGCTCTTTGCCTTTTCGTTTTACTGAGGGGGAGCTTCTCGAGCTTTTCGTTCCCTTTGGTAAAGTCATCTCCCTAAAAATAATGCACAACCGTTGGGGCAAAAGTCGGGGTATGGGTTTTATTGAATTTGACACACTCGAATCCGCTATTGCCGCCAAAGAAAAAATGCACCAATATAAACTTGGCGATCTGGCCATCATTGTTGACTATGCGGAGCCTGATCCCTTTTTAACCCCTGAGGGCAAAGCCCGTCATCAGGAAGCACTTGAGCGTCACCCTCAGCGCCGACAGTCAGAAAATGTCACTTTTAAACCAGCTCCAAAAAGAAAAAATTTTGATGATAAATTTTCAGAAAAAAAATCGGAATTAAAGCATTTTTCCTCTCCAAAACAGTTTGAGCATCAGCGCCAATCAGTTTTTGATTCCCGTTATCATCATTCGAAAGTCGGTGCCAAGTTTGCGAAGAGAAGCAAGGGTAAATAATGGATCTTAAAGATTTCCTTCACTCCCAAAAAATTGTCGGTCTCTCTCCCATGGACGGAATCACTGACGAAGCTTTTCGTCTTACCCAGTGTGGGATTGCCAGGCCCGATTTAATTTTTACCGAATTCGTCAGTGCCGAAGGACTGGCTCATAGTGCGGTAAAACTCTTTGATACTTTACTCTTCTCGTCAGTAGAACGCCCAATTGTAGGGCAATTATTTGGCAAGGATCCGGAATCATTTTATATTGCTGCGGTAATTCTTTGTTATTTGGGTTTTAATGGGATTGATATAAATTTTGGCTGTCCCGCCAAAACTGTCACCCAGCACGGCTCAGGAGCTTCTCTTATCGATAAGCCCGAGCTTGCAAGTCAAATTATTAAAAGTGTTCAAAAAGCGGTATCTGATTTTGCTAATCACAAAGTTACTTTAAAAGATTTAAAGCTAAAAGAAAAAGTATATAAAGTTATTGAAAGAAATAATAAATATTCTGGCGCCAAGACAACAATTCCTACTATCTCTGTTAAAACTCGTCTCGGTACTGCTACTGACACCTCAGATACTTGGATACCTTTTTTACTTTCTCATCACCTAGATTTTCTAACCCTTCACGGTCGGACTCTAAAACAGGGATATTCTGGTTTAGCCGACTGGGAGTCCATTGCCAAATCTGCCAAATTAGCTAAAAATGCCAAAACAATCTTCTTTGGTAATGGTGATGTTCAGTCACGCTCTGAAGCTTTAAATTATTGTCAAAAATATGGTCTCGATGGGGTCTTGATCGGCCGTAGTGCCATGGGGAACCCCTGGGTTTTTAATGATGAAAAACCGGATTTTAGGGAAAAATTTAGCGCCATGCTTTTACACGCCAAAAATTTTACCGAAATTTTTCCCCATCGTCGCTTTGATCCACTTCGCCGGCATTTTCTTCTTTATGTTTCAGGACACCCCGAGGCAAGTAAACTTCGACAGGAAATAGTTAAATTAAATAATGTTGACGGGCTTTATCTCCTTGAAGAGCGTCTCACTAATTGGTAAATTAAACGATATGGCCGATTCCCAAAATCTTGCTTCAAATTTAATTAGTATCGAATCATTAATCAAAAGTCATGATCAGCATCTTGATAGCTTAACCAAGGAACTCAGGATTCAAAAAGACATGCTTGATGGTATTTTGGACAATAACGAGGAATATCGTCTCAGTGCCACCGAGGCCAGTAAACAGGCAAAACTTAAAACTATTGCCAAGCAAAAAGTCTTAAAAAGTCCCGAATCCATGGCTCTTGTTGAAAAAATAAAAGATTATCAGGCTCAAATTAAAGAGCTTAAAGTAGCTCTGTCTGATTATTTGTCGCAGTACGTCACTATCTCCGGTTCTAATCAAATCGAGGGTTCTGACGGAGTTCTTAGAACCATCGTTTATACCGCTAAATTAGTTAAAAAAGTTGATTAAAAAAAATATGCACCTAACTGTCAATCAAGATAATTTTAAAAGTGAAGTTTTAGAATGTAAAGGCAAAGTCCTTGTTGATTTCTGGGCCTCTTGGTGTGGTCCCTGTCAAATGCTTGGGCCTATCATTGATGAAATTGGTGACGAATATAAAGATAAAATTAAAGTAGCTAAAATAGATGTCGATGAAAATCAAAATCTAGCTTTTCAGTACAATATTTCTTCAATTCCGGCAGTTTTAATTTTCGAAGACGGTAAGGTCATCGATACAATCATTGGTTTTCATCAAAAACAGGATTATTTAAAAGCGCTAAAATAACTTGTGGATGTTAAAGCTGTACAAAGTTATCTTTCTTCCTTAAATTTACCTCAGTATCGGCAAAAGCAAATTTTAAAGAACTATTTTTCCGGTCGCTACACTTCTTTTTTAGAAATGACTGATCTTCCAAAAGATCTACGCCTTGATTTAGAAAAAAACTTTTCCTTGCTCTCGCTTCAGGAATCAAAGCTTGTTACTGAAACTAATACTCAAAAAGCTTTATTAACCCTAAAGGATAAATTAGCCATCGAATCGGTTTTAATGGATTATGATGAGTGGCTCACCGCTTGTCTTTCCTCACAGGTTGGCTGTCCTTTAAACTGCGCTTTTTGCGCCACCGGCAAAATGGGTTTCAAGCGAAATTTAACTTCGCAGGAAATGATCGACCAAATTTTATATTGGAAAAATATCTTATCTAATTCAAATAAGCCTCCTTTCCTCAAAGGAGGTGCCCGCAGGGCGGAGGATTTAAAACGCATTGTCTTTATGGGTATGGGTGAACCATTTTTAAACTGGGACAACCTTCTTCTTGCCTTAAAAACTATTAAAGAAAATTTGGAGATTGGTGCCCGTAAAATTTCTATTTCAACTGCCGGAGTTATTCCCAAAATTTATGAATTTGCCGATCTTAATACCGAAATAAATTTAGCCATTTCTCTCCATGCTCCAGATCAGGAAACGAGACAAAAAATAATGCCAATTGCTCTGCAGTATCATTTTGATGATTTAATCAAATCACTTAACTACTACACCGCTCATACCCGCCGTCAATTATTTTTAGAATACGCCCTAATTGATGGCATAAACGATAGTAAATTACATTTAGATAAATTAATTGTTCTTTTAAAAAGTAATCGTTTATTTTACTTAAATTTAATTCCCTTAAATCCAGTCAAGGGTGGTCTTAATCCTTCACTAAAATTAGATTTGTTTTCCAAAGAGTTAACCAAAAATCATTTAAATTTTTCTCTTAGACGCTCTCTTGGCCAATCAAGCAATTCTGCCTGTGGCCAATTAATTGTTGGAAATTAGGGTATAATCAAAATATGCTAATTGACGAAGTTCATATTGTTATTAAATCCGGTAGTGGTGGTGATGGCCTGGCCCATCTCTACTCTGACGGTTCACGGCCAAAAGGTGGACCTGATGGGGGCAAAGGTGGTGATGGAGGAGATGTCTATTTTAAAGCTGTCTCGGACATTAGTCGTTTAAATCAGTTTCGTTTTCCCAAAAAATTTATGGCCGAGGATGGTCAAAAAGGCGATCAGAATAATCGAAGCGGTGCTAACGGTAAAGATTTGATTCTTGAAGTACCAGTCGGTACTGTCATCAATTATGACAATGGCACCAGTAAAGAATTAACGGAAATTGGTGAAATATTTTTGGCAACGAAAGGAGGTCGGGGCGGCTGGGGTAATCATCATTTTCGCTCAGCTACCAATCAAACTCCTCGTGAATTTCAGCGGGGTCAGGTAACTGAATTTAAAAACTTATTTTTGCAGTTAAAATTAATTGCCGATGTTGGTCTGATTGGATTGCCAAATGCCGGTAAAACTAGTCTTCTTAATGAACTTACAAATGCCAATGCTAAAGTAGCCAATTATCCATTCACCACCCTCGAACCAAATTTAGGGGTTATGAAAGGGGGCAGGATTATTGCTGATATCCCAGGTCTGGTTGAGGGAGCTGTTTCCGGTAAAGGTCTTGGAATTAAATTCCTGAAACACATCGAGAGAACCAAGCTTTTGGTTCATTGTTTATCAGTAGAAACAGCCGACCCTGAGGCTGATTATCAAACAGTCCGCAGCGAATTAAATAATTATTCAACAAATTTAGCCGAAAAACCTGAAATATTGATTCTGACTAAAAGTGATCTTGTGCTACCTGAAAAATTAATTTCAATTCAAAAACTCCTCAAACCAAAACTGTCAGTCTCGATTATCGACACTGACAGTCTCAAAAAACTCAACGACCTAATCGCCAAAGAACTAAACAGTTAATTTTATATTTTTTAGATTTTAGGCTTTAGATTTTATATATTTTTGCTTTAAGCTATCGCTTTCTTAATTTTTTCCCAATCTTTCTTGAGGTAGCTAACCATTTTTGTCGCCCCATCCTTGGTACTTTCAAAATCATCTTTAAATTCAGCTACAACTTCCTCCACTACTTTTCCATATTTTTCTTTATTAATTTCTCCGGTTACTGTTTTAACTTCAGCCACTTTATTGGTTACCCCCTCTCTAATCGCCATATATTTATCTTTAGCTTCATCAGAATATTTTCCAAAAATATCTACAACCTGATCCTTGGTATCGTCAGCTTTTGTTTTAACACTTAAAGCAATTTCCGCTGCTAAATCAGCAATTTGTTGTCTTGTTTTTTTACCACTTTGAGGTGCTAATAGTAAACCACCCACGGCTCCAGCCAGAGCTCCAAATAAACCCGCTAAAAAGAATTTTCCTGTTTGTTTTGACATTTTTTATTTAAAAAAATAATTAACAAATCTAGTCTAAATTAAATAGACCTCACTGTCAACCAAGCTCATTAACTCTTTCCATCCAGTGTCTGTCTGTTTTTACGGTTAGCTCAAGATATATCTTTCTTCTTGACATCAACTCCAGTTCTTTTCTGGCATTATAGCCAATTTCTTTTATTTTTTGCCCGTTTTTCCCAATAATCATTTTTTTATAGCGGTCAGCACTGGTATAAATAGTGGCCGTTATCACAATCAATTTTTCTTTATCTTCAATTTTATCGACACCAACAAAAATGGTGTAGGGGACTTCTTCTCTTAAAAAGAGATATGCCTTTTCCCGAATAATTTCTTCGACATATTCCTTTGATCCCATGCTAATTTGCGGTTTATTTTCTTGCTGATAGATCTCTATTTCTTTAATTAGTTCTTTGTCATTCTTTTCCGGAAGTTCGTCAAAAATTATTTTAATTAACCCTTTGACATTTTTTTCTTTTAGAGCCGAGACAGAGATACTTTTATCAAATTCGTCTTCAAGATAATTATAATCAGCCAAATGATCTTTACTTCCCACGGCGGCATCAATTTTGTTATAAACCAAAATCTTTTTCGCTTTAACTTTTCGCAACAGCCCAATTACTTTATTTTCTTCTTCGTTTTTTGGCCGGGAAATATCGACGAGACACATGATTATTTGAGCTTTGTTTAATGTTTTGGGAACCTCCTGATTAACTCTTTTACCCATTAAATCAGTTACTTTTCCCAATACTCCTGGAGTATCGGTAAATAAAATTTTACCCCTTTCATCTTCATAAATTGCCAAAATATTTTTTCTGGTAGTTTGGGGTAGATGAGAGGTAATCGCCACCTTTTGCTGCATGATCGCATTGAGAAGAGTTGATTTTCCCGTATTTGGCCTACCAACAATCACCACCCGGCCGTATTTTTTCTTTATAATTTCGTTCACGTCTATATTTTACCCTAAAACACTGAATTATTCTTTAATAAATATATTATTTATTTTCCACTTTACACTTAGCAGTAAAAATGATAGACTGCTAATCATGTCAGATTTAGAACCGATTACCACCAAAAAAGTTTTACCCCTCATTCCTCTTCGGAATGTGGTTTTATTTCCTTCGGTCGAAACTTCACTTTTCTTTGGTCGAAAGGAATCCAGTAATTCACTACTTGAAGCTTATGACAAGTACGATCGCTTAGTTTTAATTACTGCTCAAAAAAATGCCAATATTGAAAAGCCGACCATTAATGATATTTATAATGTCGGTGTTATCGCCAAAATCGAACATATTTTACAAACTGACGGCTCTCTGCACGCCATTGTCAAGGGACTTTCTCGGATTAGTATCGTTAACTTTGTTCAGACTGAGCCCTTTATTCTGGCTCAGTATCAGGAATTACCTGTTATCAACGAGCCGGTAGCCGAGATTCAAAAAGCTGCCGAGGCTATTTTATCTCAATTAAAAAAGGCTTTTTCTCTCGGCCGTCAATTTGATCTCCCGGCTATGATGCAGCTGAGTACTGGGGTTTCGTCCTCCGATCTGGCCGATCAAGTCTCCTTTTCCATCAATACCAAATTGCCCGAAAAACAACAATTGCTCGAAACCCTTTTAGTTTCAAAACGTCTCGAACACGCTACCGAGCTATTAATTCAAGAAATGAAAGTGGCTGATTTGGAGAGAAGTATTGAAGAAAAAACTCAGGAAAAATTTAACTCAGCTATCAAAAGAAATATTCTTGAAGAGCGTAAACATCAAATTGAACAGGAACTGAAAAAAATGAATAAGGATACCGGCGATGAAGGTGATGAGTTGGAAAGAAAACTCAAAAAAGCCAAAATGCCCAAATCTATCAAGAAAAAAGTTCTCAAAGAATACAATCGTCTCACAGAAATGGGATCTATGGCTCCAGAGGCTTCTTATATTAGAACTTATTTGGAAAATGTTATTGAGCTGCCTTGGGGTAAATATGACGAAATTGATATTTCTTTAAAGAAAGCGGAGGCTATTTTAAATCGTGATCATTATGGCCTTAAAGACATCAAGGAAAGAATTCTCGAATATTTGGCTGTTATTAAATTAAAAAATGAACAGCATGATAAAGATACCAAAACCACCAATATTCTTTGTTTTATTGGTCCTCCCGGTGTTGGAAAAACCTCTCTCGGGAAATCTATCGCC
>Ga0116157_10005156_pt1 | contig 12065 bp, 11 predicted proteins | sample AD_UKC048_MetaG_FD_89882 | JGI IMG/M metagenome (GOLD analysis project Ga0116157, IMG submission 89882) | Active sludge microbial communities of municipal wastewater-treating anaerobic digesters from USA - AD_UKC048_MetaG | ecosystem: Engineered > Bioreactor > Anaerobic > Digestate | place: USA... | reverse complement strand
GCTCCCCAGCAGAGCCTATTTCTGCTTAGCATGATAAAACAAAGATAATTCTATTGAAATAAAATGTCAAATAAGCTCAAAAAAAACAGACTACTTTTTGTCCACATGAAAATACTTACTCAATAACAGACTACTTTTTGTCCATTATACCCCAAAGGTCAATAAAATTATTGATGTCCAATAACTTAATATGTCTATGACTTTCTCTGGCTGAACGTTCAGCTTCTGAAGTAAAACTTCCAGAAGTTACAAATAAACCGATGTCACCATCTTTATTCAGAAGTCCAGTTAAACTACGAATGTCATCAACAGGGACTGATGCATCTGGTCTATGTTTTACTTGAACTTTAAGCCTTGGAGCTGTAGCACCAAGTGGATCATTATATGCAATTATGTCTAAACCCCCATCTTTTCCTTTAGGCGAAATAAAAGGAGTATGATATTTCATAGCTCTAAGCAAAGCGGCAACCATATCTTGAAACTCATACGCATTTTTACTTCTTATAAAGTCTTTTATTCCAGCAATAGCCTTTTCTTCAAGTAAGTCAAGGTTTGCTTTTTGAATTTGAGTTTTATTTTCTTCAAGTTCTGTTGGTTCTTCTTCTAAATCTTTCCCTTTTTTTGATTTTGTCTCCTTGTTATCAGCAGCCCAAGTTCTGTAAAGTTTAGAAGCTGTCTCTAAAAGTTTTGCTGGTCCAAGTTTTATGGCTTTTTCTCCTTCTTCTGTAAGATACCAAATGCCTTTATTTTTTCTTAAAAAACCAGCTTTGATTCCGTCTATTGTATAAAAATGTAACACTGATTCCCATCGAACATATCCGGTTTATTCATATACTTCTTTTTCCCAATCTGTTAGTTCAACAGTCTCACGAATTTTATCTATAACTTGTTTGCCAGGCAGTTGGCCACCAGCTTCTTTTAATATTTTAAAAGTTGCATACAATGTCTTTGCTGCAGATCGTTTTGAAGGTGCTAATTTTTCTAATTCTTTATCCATAGTCGATATATTGTCTTGTAAATTATAAATAATTGTACTAACTATTTAATATAATGCCTCTCATTAACGAGATTTCTACTGAATTCTTTAAATACGCACCAATATTGTGCTCCTGACTGTAAAAATAATTATAATATTTTATAAATGCAAGGGATGCGTGTTGTTTTTATTTTAAGAGTGAGTGGACTCAATTTTAATAATAAACTTTGTATCAGATAATCTATTTATTTATGTCAGTTATTCAATATCAAACAATTCTGCCGGATTGATTTTGAATTGTAACATTTTAGCTGTATCTCTTCCTCCATCTCCACCTTTTCTTTGCATTGTAATGCGTCCAATTTTGAAGTTCCCTCTTTTTGTAATTAAAATTTCCCCGTTACCGAAAAAATTCATACAAAAGTTCATTGGTTTTAATATCCAACGAGCATTTTTAGAAACTTTTTGAGCAACTAGCATCCATTCTGCCGCAAATTTACCTCTACCTTTTAATATATCGGATACAATTAAGGATTGATTTTTCTTTAACCAATTTATTAAAGCTTTTTGTTCAGCTTCTGAGAACTCAAATGCAAACATTCTGCGTTTGTCTTTTGTATTTTTAATTGTTGGCTTTTCTTCACCTGTATATCGTCTAAGAATCGAAATTATATTTTTAGGAATTTCCCAAATTTCAACATATTTATCAATCCAATGTTTGTCAATTTGATTAAAACCTCTGTTATTACTTACCAATTTGACTTGTAAATTTTCAACATCAATTGCTTTTTTTAGTTTGATAGTAACTTGAACCTGAACATCTGTCTTACAGCCCAAATGGGTCGGAAGCTTAATCGCTTCAACATATTCAATTTCTGAAAGTGTATATTTCATTAAAACTAACCATATTTGAGCATCTTTGTCTTTTTCCCAATTATTAAATTTATTAACAATATCGTCTTCATTTCTAAAGCCATCTTTTGCTGTTTGAGAACCTCTTTCAACTAAATCCATATTATTGTGCTGTAAATAAATTGTTCGTTTTGTGCACTTTTAATCTTGTATTTGCAATTTCAACGTATTCTTTAGAAATTTCTGAACCTATCCATTTTCTATTTAGCAAATGTGAAATTTTGGCAGTAGTACCACTTCCCATAAATGGGTCGTAAACCATGTCATTCTCATTAGTCCATGTTTTTATTTGATCAGCCACAAGTTTTTCAGGGAATATTGCCGGATGGTTGTATGCAATCTTATCTTTTGTTGAAATTCCTCCACCAACAGAATAACAAAATACATTTCCAACCTTCTTTTCTGTCGTTCTTTCAACTTTTTCATAATCCAATGAACCATTTTGACCGCGATTTTTCATATTTGCCAGTCCTTGATATTTAGTTGGTTCAGTAATTGGATTAAATGTTTTTGGACTTCCTTTTGAAAAAGCAAACATGTATTCAAAATGTTGATGATACCTATTTCCTGTTTGAGGCATTGGATTGTTTTTGTAATATATCATGGTATCATGCAGTCTAAAACCAATTTCTCTAAAAAATAATGCCTGTTTAAACGAAGTCCCTGTTTCACTACCGTCTATTGTTGCGTCAGCAACTACCCAAATTACTACTGCTCCAACTTTTACAACACGAAATAATTCTTTTGAAATCTTTTCAAATTCAAACTGATATCCATTGTAATTTCTGATATCGTCATAAGGTGGTGATGTGATTACAAAATCAACATAATTGTCAGGCATATTGCTCATTGTAATCAGACAATTTTCGTTGTATATTTTTTCAATTTCCATATTACAAATTTAATGTTTTTTCTGTAAAATAGATTAGAAATAATTTATATAGTCATAACAGTGTTATCCAAATTCTACTAAATCCATATATTCCTAGCTTTTTTCTAACTCCTGACTGTAAAAATAATTATAATATTTTATAAATGCAAGGTAGGGGGGATATTAATTTTTAGACAACTGGAAGGGTAAGTCCTGCATGGGAAATTGTTTTTAACAGCATATAATAACAATGAAATCAATTAAATACTTAATCTAGGCTTAAAGTTTTTTCTATAATCTCTTCAACTTCATTAGCAGAATCTGTCATAACTTGCTCAATAATTCCACCAAAACTTGTAGCCATTGCTGTCGAATTCATTCGTGAAATATAAGTCTTCCCGTCATGCTTTTCATAAACACTGACACGGCAAGGCATCATAGATGATATTATTCTCTCATCATCTTTCTTTAAAATTCTACTTGAATGATTTGGATGACAGAGAGATAAGACTTTTAGTTGTAAAATATTTTTCCCATGCTCACTAACTGTTTTTTGTAAATCGTATATATGTGATAATTTCCATGATTTGTTCTCGATTTCTTTTGATAATCTATCTATTGTTGAGTTAAAATCAGTTGGACTTAAATTTTCAATAAAAATATCATCTGTTTTATTGTTGCTGTCTTCTTTTGCCATAATATAAAAGTTTATTTATACTGTTTTATTGTTTTGCACTTTATGATAAATAAACAGGTTTGCTTTAAAAATGTTTAATTTAAGGTGCTTTGGTTACATTAGTAAACATCGTCAATCGGAAGTTTTATATTCTCTTTACTATTTCTCTTTCTTTCGCTTATTCTATCTGAAATGTTTCCCAAGAAGTTTACAAATTTTCTTCTCCTTTTGGTTTTCCTATTGTATTTTTCAGGATTTGACGTTCGTAAGTCATTAAGTTTTTTTGATTTGGATAGTTTTCTTTTATTTCTTCTATCTAGGTCTTGCACAATCACCACCTTATAATCCTCAACATCCAGTCCTTTGATAACATAGGTCAATTCATAAGTACAAAAGCATCTGCAAGCTCTTCCATGTACTTTACATTTCAAAAATAAAGTATCATTTTTATATTTAACATTTCCTGTAAACTTACGACAGCAATACTCACTAATTCCATAGATAATTATTGTATTATTTTTAGATTTTTTCTTACTAATTAAACCATAACCAGACGAACTTTTACAATCGCTGGCATTAAATTCTGTCATTCTGACTGACTTACATGAATATAAAAACAAGGATATAATAATAAAAATGACTAAGTATTTTATAAGATATAAATAATTTCCATATTTGAAGAAGTGTTTAGTCATTAGTAAAGATATGGTTGTTGTTTCAATCAGACAAATGTAAATTTAAATAAAATAATACGCATAAGCAATAGTAACTTATTATAATTGGATATCGTACAATTTTCAAAAATCATAATTATCTCTCGAGCCTAGACCAATTGCAAAAGTAACTCCGTAAGAAGCAGGGTTAAAGTTTAGTTGCCCGTCAGTATAAATTGCAGCATAGCCTTTGTTTAGCTGATCATTAAGTAAGTTTAGTTTTATTTGCCAAAAAGGTATTTGATAAAAAAATCCAATATCAAAATTAAACTTCGGACCGCCCATAGATATGTAATAATTATTTTGCCCGGATATTAGTGCTTTACTTGTCGGTAAAATGGAATTAAATAATTCTTCTTTGTTGTAATTGATTTTTGCTTTAAATTGTTCTAATTTTAAACCGATTCCCGGTCCGGTACGAAAGAAGTTAGTATTTACCGGTAGTATCCTGTAAAACAGATGAAAACCATTGTATGTAATTATCATTTTTTTATAATAATCCGTTCCTCCGGTTTCTTTTCCCTCTGCAAGACTTGTGAATTTATTGAAATAAATATTGCCTCCGAATTCGCTGAAACGTGAATGTATCTTATAGCCAAAAGTATATCCCGGAATATAATTGGGAAGACATAATTTATGGGCTGTGCTAATGTCATTAAGTTCATGATAGTTATTAAAATCGTTGACAATATGGTCGAATGCTAAAATGTTTCTAAAACCTGATATTTGCATACCTCCATATAAGTACTTCCGGTTCTGTGAATAAACCCCTGAACTAATAATTAAGTATAGTGTTACAATATAAATAATCTTAGGGTTCAAATAAATTTGTTTATTGTCAAAATTCGGTTTTATATAAATTCAGTTTCTTGTTACGTATTTTAACTTAAAATGTTTAAAAAAATACTATTTATTTTATTCAGGTCATTTTTCCAGTTTAGGTGGCAAATAATAAAATTCAGCATCTATTCCTTTCATTTCCGGAACAGGATAGGTTTTGGCCGACTTGGTAACTATTTCATTATTTCTGTTTTGCGGTAAAATATATCCTTGAGGCTCGAAAACGAGTCGGTACAGATTATACAAGAACATATAATCCATTCCTGCAAAATCTCTCACTTCTTTAGCATTTCTGTTTCCTGCATTATTTGGCCAATTAAGTCTGGAAGATGATGACCAAAAAGGATGATAATCGTTTCTGGTATAATCTGTTGAAGGTCCGTTAATTGGAGCATACCCCAAAAGTTCCTGATAATATTTTCTGTCATTTTCATAAAATTCAATACCCGGAGCATAAACTTTTTTGTATTTTTCGGAATGTAAGATATAGAGAATCAAAGGATTATGCTCGTAAGTCCAGCCGGGGCGTTTGTCTCCCAATAAATACAAAAGATCATAAGAACTTTTGTCCCAATTAATATCAGAAATACTGGCAAGAGCTCTGAACATATAATCATCAATATTATCAGGGACAGGAAATCCTCCGTGTTTCAGGAATTTTAAGTTTTTAAAAAGTATTGCTTTAAATAAATATGCATTAAGACCTTTTTCGGAGCCATCGGAATGATAAGATTGTTTTCCTGTAATAAAATTCCCTGCTTCTGCAATTCCATAAGAATTCATCCAAACACCCATATCCTCGCCATTACCTTCAGCGACCAAATCATTTGTTACAGGGTTGGCAATATACCAATAACTGGACATTAAACCACCGAATTTTGTTTTTGAAGGGTGTGCTTTATCGTTTGTGATTTTTAATACTACTTCCTGTTCCGGATATTCATGAAAACATCTGCGAACCAACCTGTCAGTAAGGTCATCTACCCATTTGTCAAAAGATATGGTTTCCCCGTTTAATATGCCTTTTGTCTTTAAATAATCAGGGATATAATCATTAATGAAGTTTAGCTCAATCTTACTGATATTTTCATCGTCCACTAGCGTTTTAACCAATGCCAGCGATTGCAATAAATAGATGATATTATCCTGACTCATTCCTTCTTTGGCAATAACTCCTTTCTGAAAAACAGATAAATACCTGTTGGTGCCATCTCCGGTACTATTATGCCAGCCATATTCAGATTTGAAATGCTTGAAGTATTGTCTCCAAAAGCCAAGACTGACATCATCACGAATAAGAAATCCATTTATGTCTCCCGGATAATTTATCAATTCATACTCATTTTTATAAGATTGTGTTTTATGATGTTTTCTCAAAGCATATTCCGAATACAAATCAAGTCTTTCCAATGCAAGCATCGAATAGACTAGCATAGATAAAGTTTCCTGATAATCCTGATCGTTGTTTTTAAGCAGGCGATATTCTGTCGCCAGAATCCCAAGCCAGTGATTAAAATTACTATTCCCATCGCTCCAACTTACCCATCGTGGATTTCCCAAACTGTCGAGAATTCTGTCAACAGCGGGAATATTAACGCCGAATTGCTCAACATCAGGGCTTACTATTATCCATTCTTCCAGTAAACGATTTCTGTAATTTACATATTTATCAGAGAGCTCTGAAGTATTTTGAGCAATTATAGAACTCCAGATAGTTAACAATAGAATAATAAAACTAATACTTCGATAAATCATTAAAGCAATTTTTCTTCAAAATAAATAAAAATTATTAATCGAATCGGGTTTTAACATCAGATTGTTGAAATATTCCGGAAACTACAGAAAACCGGCAAATGCTAATTAGATATTTTTACAAATATGAAATATTTATCGATGAGATTTTGTTTGATTTCAATATTGTTATTTATTGTTGTATCAGTATCCGCACAATATACGCCTGATGAGTATATTAAGAAATACAATCAGATGGCAGTTAGAGAGATGAAAAGAAGTGGAGTTCCTGCCAGTATTACTTTATCACAGGGAATACTTGAATCTGCTAGTGGTGGGTCTTACCTTGCAAAAGAAGGAAATAATCATTTTGGAATTAAATGTCATATATGTGAAGGTGAAGAAATATATGCTGACGACGATGCTAAAGGAGAATGTTTCAGAAAATACAAAAGTGTCGAAGATTCCTATAAAGACCATTCCGATTTCCTAAGACAGAACAGTCGTTATTATTTTTTATTTGAACTCGAAATAACAGATTACAAAGGATGGGCAAACGGTCTTAAACAAGCCGGTTATGCAACAAGTCCAACTTATGCAGAAAGTCTTATCAATTTAATAGAGAAGTATAATTTAAATGATTATGACAGTGGAAAGGCTAAACCTGTTGATAATAACAAACCAACAAAGAGACCTAACAGAAACAACGGTCAAATAAATGATAATTTTCATATAAATCCTTATCTGTATGAAGTATTGACTAATAATAATGTTCCATATATAATTGTTTCTGACACAAACGTATTATTAAGTAAATTATCTCAAGAACTCGATTTAATGAACTGGCAGCTTGCTAAATATAATGATTTAGACAAAAATGCATTACTTACCAAAGGAGAGCAAATATATATAAAACCGAAACGCAATAAAGCTGAAAAACAGTATAAAACCCATACAATTGATAGTGTCGAGACTATGAGAGATATTTCACAGAAATATGCTGTTAAATTAAAGAAATTGTATAAGTACAACAATCTGGAAGAAGGAACTGAACCAAAACCAGGTACAGTATTAAATCTTAGAAGAAGAAATAAATAAGATCATTTCACTATAAATTTAATGTTTTGTTTCTCGCATTTCAGAAAATATATTCCTGCTTTAAGTGAAGATACATTTATAGGATTGTTAGAAATATTTCCTTCAAATACTATTTTGCCTGATATATCAATTATTCTATAGCTTGATCTGATAGGGTTAACTAAATTCAAAACTCCATTCTCCACAGGGTTTGGATAGACTGATAATACTTCTTTTTCAATTTCTTGTTTACTGGAAATATAAATAAATCTGGCTTTACAAATCATATCTTCAGCACAGCCTTTGTATGCAGTTAAGCAGATATTATACTCTGCTTCTTCCGGATAAGTGTGATACATCCAATCATATATCTGATTATTAATCGGATACTGCATTACAGGCTCAGAGCCATCACCGAAATCCCATAAACATGAGTCAGCATTTTCAGAATAATTTTCAAATTGCGCAGCAACAGTTTTAGTAAGAAACACAGGTTCGAAATCTGCCCTAACTGTTGTTGTATCAATTCTCCATATATTCAGGGAATCCATTACAACATTCCATGCTGCATTTTGTATAACTACTGCTTGATCATCGCTTACCTGAGTTGGTTTATAAGCACCTACTGGAGTCTCATTAAAGATAACAGAATAAAAAGTACATGCAGCCAGATATGTTCCACATACTGAAGGATGGCTCTCATCACCGCTGAATAATTCAATTTCCGGATTGCTTGTGATAACAGATTTATATGCCATTCCAACAGGAGCAACCCAGGCATCGTTATCTTCTGCCATTTCAACATAACTTTGCCTTAATCTCCATTGCATACCCAAATATGTACATATTGGCGGATAAAATTGGCAATTGTCCGAATCACCGTTTTTACGCCCCCATGTCATAAAAAATAGAGGAATTGTACAACGACTATTTGTTCGAATTAAATCACAAAGTGTCTCAGCATAAGGATATACATCTGATTCTACCTGAGAAGGAGGGAAGGAAGGCATTTGACTTTGTTCCTGTAAAACTACGAAATCCCAATCACGTGAAGAAATCAAGCTTAATGTTGTCGCATTGGTTGAGTGATTTTCGAATGTATATCCTCCGGGTGCGCTAGATTCAACCTCAACTGTCTTACCCTTTGATGCTGCAACCTGAACGAACATTTCAGGCAAATCGTTGGTATAAATATAACTGTTACCAATAAATAGAACAGTAGTAGTCTGACATATACTTAGATTTACTATAAGTAGTCCGACAAAACTGAAAAGAAAATTCAATTTATTCATACAACATAGTTTTTTACTAAGCGAAACGTAAAACATTAAAAATGGTTGCTAGTTAAAATCTTTCTGATTAGGCTCTTCTAAAGAATTTAATTTTATTAATAATATTTAAATCCAAAATCAAGAGTAGAAACATACAGACTAACCAAGGAATGAAAGTCGGAGATAGCTCTTGCGGTAGCCAAAACCAATTAATAAATAATAAAACAATAATCAGCAAATAGGTATATCTAACAAATCTGGCTATTTTTTCATGACGAATAATTACGATTAATAATGCAGGTACTGTCCAGATAATATTCATATTTGAACCTAAACTCGGGTGCAATGAATACACTCCAAGAAAAACTAAAAGCAATCCTAAAAATGAAATGATTGAAAAATAAATATAAAATGTGATTTTTTGAGTTTTCTTCCAAAAACTAAGAACACAAATCAACAACACAATTATCCATGGCAGGATATAATCAAATCTTATATTTGAATTTGGTTTAGGAGAAGCATCAAGCAGCAATTCTGATTTTGTCGAATAGTTTGAATTATCAAAATAATCCTGAATATAAAAAGGTAGAAACATAAATTCCGCCGGATTAGCATTTTTGTCAGCTTCCATCCCCATAATTAGATTTATACCGAAATTTATCCAGTAGTTTTTAACTAAATATGGTTTTAGAAGCTGTCTGAATGTCTTTCCTTTATATTCTGCATTGTCAAATCTAATTCTATCATTAGTTGCTGATTGAATAATATCTCTGATTTTTGTAGCACAATTATTTTTGAAAAAGTCGTAGCGATAATACCTTGCAGGAGAATTATAACATTGTTCCAACAAACTAACAAGATTTAGCTTTTCTTCATAACTCAAATACAATTCCTGTTCATGAATTCTTCGCTGTGTCAGTTCTGATGAATATACGAAATATTCGAAATCATCAATCGAAAGACAATAATCAAGGTCTCCTTTAACAAAACGCGTATAAAAATTAGGTGTACTAAAATCAAATGTGCCATAATTATAAACTCTGTCAATAAATAGTGAATCATCTTTGACACGTATGGCAGTATGTCCAAAATAAGCATATAGTTCGTCACCCGGTTCCTGAGTAAGTAAGGATATCCTAACATTTTGTGATAAACCAAACACACTTACTGAGTAAATAAAAACGTATAGCAGAGATATAGTCAGCCTTTTTATCATTATAAAATGAGATTATGTAAATTGTTTATTCGTACAAAAATCTTTTTATACTCTTTTTAGGTGTCTTTTCAAATTCTTCTTCTCTTATAACAACTTTATTTACATGCATATAAGCAGGCAAATCTTCATTTGCACGTTTTTGATAATTCGCAAAGACTTTTTCAACCTGCTCAAGCTTTAGATTAAGAGTTTTAATTTTGTCCTGATCAGGATATATCAGAGCAGTAATCTGATTATTTCTGCTTACTACAACAATTTCACTAACAAGAGGGAAATTATTGAATTTGGACTCTATTTCTTCGGGATAAATATTTTGTCCTGAACCTGTTAAAATCATACTTTTTGAACGACCTTTAATAAATACGTAACCGTCACGATCAATAATTCCCAAATCACCTGTATGCAGCCAACCATCTTTATCAAATACTTTGTCAGTCTTTTCTTGATTTTTATAATACCCGAGCATTATATTCTCACCTTTTAGCAAAATTTCGCCTACTTTACCTTTTTCCTTTGAATCAATTTGTATTTCAATGCAATCTATTGGTTTACCTGCCGAATATATTTTAGTTGATTTCCAGCCATCATAACTAATTAATGGTCCACATTCTGTCATTCCGTAACCCACAGAGAAATTAAATCCAATTTCTCTTAGGAATGTTTCAACTTCGCGGTTCATTTTAGCTCCACCAATAACAATTTCTTTAAACTCTCCTCCAAAAGCAACTTTTAATGATGCCAATACCTTTTTATAAATAAGCTGTTTAAGTAAAGGAATCTTTAAAATAAACTTTATAAGAGGCTTGTCAATTGATGGTTTAATTTTGTTTTTATATACTTTTTCAATAATCAATGGAACAGATAATATCAACCTTGGTTTAATTTCACTAAAAGCTTTCAAGATAATCTGTGGTGAAGGTAATTTACCAAGAAAAATTATTGTACAACCTTTCGAAAAAGGAAATAAAAATTCGAAAGCTGCACCATAACAATGTCCCAAAGGTAAGAAAGAGACTATTCTATCTCCAGATTCTAAAGGCATATTAGCTCTGGCATAACGAATATTTGCAGCAAGTGAATTATGTGTTAACATAACGCCTTTAGGTTGTCCGGATGTACCGGAAGTATATAATATAGCCGCTAATTCTGAATTCGGAATATGTTCCAAACTAAAATTCTCTCGTTTAATAGGACTTGCAGCTTTGTTGTAGGCAATAAAATCTGCAGTATAATCATAAGAAACTGCAAAATCATCTAAATAATAAACGGTTTTTAAATGTTCGAATTTATTAAAATCAAGTTTTTCGCATATATATTCTGAAGCAAACATAAGTTGTGCGTCAGAATGATTTACAAGATTGTAAATATCTTTAGGAGTAAAATCCTGCAAAAGAGGAACAATTACAGCTCCGTATGTTACAGTTGCTAGATATACAGAACCCCAGTATGCAGAGTTTTTACCAATAACTACAATTTTGTCACCTTTAGATATCCCATGCTCTCTGAATAAACTATGAAGACACAGAATTTGATTTGCAAGCTCTCCATAAGTTAAACCACCATTATCGTAATCTTGTAATGACAGTTTATCCCAATTGTTTTTTATTGCTGTTTCGAAATATGCTGTTAAATTTTCGCTTATCATATAATATATTATTTTAAAATCAATAGCGTCCTAAACGTTAAAAAAATGAGAGAAATTTTTTAAAGTATCTCAAAGAGGTTATCTTTGAGTTGCAAAACCAAAAAAAACTCTCTCATGGCAAATGTAACATTATTTTC
>Ga0116157_10005155_pt1 | contig 12069 bp, 11 predicted proteins | sample AD_UKC048_MetaG_FD_89882 | JGI IMG/M metagenome (GOLD analysis project Ga0116157, IMG submission 89882) | Active sludge microbial communities of municipal wastewater-treating anaerobic digesters from USA - AD_UKC048_MetaG | ecosystem: Engineered > Bioreactor > Anaerobic > Digestate | place: USA... | reverse complement strand
TAAGTAAATAAAGGCTATAAATTAATACAAAAGAGGACAGGGTGCTTTTCACTCTGTCCTCTTGCATTTTATACCTACTATGTGGTATTATAGTAATAAGCCCGCAAGGGCGGTTTTTTAAAGATTAATAAATTTCAACTATGTCAAAACTATCAAATTATATTTTGGAAACAAAAGGAGAATTGAAGCATGTAAGTTGGCCTACAAAGAAACAGACATTCATTTTTACTTCACTTGTAATCATTATTTCAATTGGAGTCGCTATTTCTCTTGGACTTTTTGACTATCTTTTTACAAGCATTTTAAAGATGTTTATATAATATGGCGAAACAAACTATAGAAGAAGGAAGACACTGGTACGCTATCCACACCTATGCTGGGTATGAAAATGCTGTTGCCAGAAATTTGAAACAGAGAATCGATTCTTTAAATATGAATGGAAAGATTTTTGATGTAGTTGTTCCTGTAGAAAAGAAAATTAAAATAAAAGGAAACAAAAGAGTTGAAGAAGAAGAAAAGATATACCCTGGGTATATTTTAGTAGATATGCTCGTAGACGATGAATCTTGGTTTGTTGTCAGAAACACTCCTAGAGTTACTGGTTTCGTCGGTGCTGGAGTATATCCTGTACCACTTACTCCAAAGGAAGTGGAATTCTTCCTTGGTAAAATGGGCGATCAGAAAGTTACTCATGATGTTGCTTTTGCAAAAGGTGAGGATGTGAAGATAGTAGACGGTCCTTTCAAAGATCTAGAAGGGAAGATAAGTGAGATAGATAGTGAGAAAGGAAAGGCAAGAGTTATGGTCCTTATGTTCGGTAGAGAAACTTCAGTCGAACTTGATCTTTTGCAAATAAGAAAAGCATAAGAAAAGTCAAAATTTATCAAAGAAATTTTTGACACCAGGTTTTCTTTACGGCAGAAGTGTCCGCCACCGCGGACTTCTGAACACAACTCGATTTGCTCAGATGATTACATTTTCGCAAATCGATCTCCGTTAGTACTTTACTTTCGGTCCAATTTCTGATACTTTATTCAAGCCTCTAACAACTAATATATTATGGCAAAGAAAATAACAAAAAAATTAAAACTTCAAATAGCTGCAGGTAAGGCTACCCCAGCTCCACCTATCGGTCCAGCTTTGGGTCAGGCAGGTATAAACATTGGTGACTTCGTCAACAAGTTTAATACAGCAACCAAAGACAAGATTGGAGATGTATTACCAGTAGTCATTACAGTTTATGAAGACAGATCTTATGATTTTATTCTTAAGACTCCTCCAACAGCTAGTATGATACTTAAGGCTCTTGGACAAGAAAAAGGTTCAGGTAAGCCAAATACAAAGAAAATAGGTTCAATTACAAAAGCTCAGGTAAAAGAAATAGCAGAAAAGAAACTTGTAGATATGAATGCAAACGATATAGCGGGTGCTATGAAAATGGTAGAAGGTGCAGCAAATTCTATGGGGGTGGAGGTGAAGGGATAGTTAAAATTTTAAATAAAAAAAAACGGAGTTTAAACTCCGTTTTTTTATTTAATATCTCTATCTTTATAAAGTTGTGGAAGCATCATTTCTGGTTTCCAGTTCTTTTTTAGTATCTTAATATCTTGTGAAGATTGATATTTACCAAGTTTTGAATAATCATGTTCTAAGATTGGGCCAGTTTCAAAAAAGATTATTTGTGCGATTCTTCTTCCTACGACGAGGGGGATCGCATAATGATTTGAGTTGTTCGTTATCTCCATTGTCCATCTGTTTATAAAACCAACATCACCCCAACCTGCACACTTACAAACTTCGATGAAATTTCTTCCAAGCGAAGATCTTGCTTTCATCATTGTTGTTATGTGATTTATTCCACCAATAAATTCATTTGTATGAGCAAGAATCGTTTCTCCGGGTTCGAGTATTATAACCTTGTCTTCTGGGTTAATACCTTTGTATTCAAATTTTAATTTTTCAAAAACGTCTTTTGCCTTTTGCGCTCTAAGCGCTTTTGTTCCCCAGACTTGATCCGTATGCTCTTTATTCCAAATATTATATAGGACGTGATGGTACTTAGGTTTTTGTTCTCTGAAATACCATTCTCCAAGGGTTACATCGTAACTTGAGGTTGCTAGGTTGTCTCTGTTGAAGGGTTGAATAATTATGTCTCCCTTTTTGATTTCCTCGATGATTTTTTTATCAGATAATGCCATAGAAAGTAATTATTTTTTTAGTAACTTTTTAATTGTATCATATCCGCTTGATACAATAAAAGAGTAGACATAATTATATTAAATGATAAAGTAATTAAATAATGCAGCTAAAAATCAAAAAGCTTGTTGAGTATGCAATAATTCCAAAATACGCAACAAAAGATGACGCGGGTATGGATCTTTTTGCTATAGAAAATATTGAATTAGAACCAATGCAGAGAGCTCAAATTGGTACAGGTATTGCTATGGAAATACCAGAAGGACACGTTGGACTTATTTGGGACAAAAGTGGCTTATCACATAAATTTGGTATCAAGACTTTGGGTGGGGTGGTGGACTCAGGATATAGAGGGGAAATAAAAATTGGTGTGATAAACCTTGGAAAAGAAAAATATGTTTTTGAAAAAGGACATAAAGTAGCTCAGATGATAATTCAGAAAAAGGAAACTCCAGAAATAATTGAAGCAACAGAACTTAATAATTCAGAAAGGGGAGAAGGAGGGTTTGGTTCTACAGGGAAATAAGGACATTATTTTGTTTTTGTGCTAATCTTTTTCTATGATTAAAAAGGTGGTTAAAAAAACAGTATCTACGAAAGCTAAAGTTTCTAAAAAAGAAGCCGTTAACTATGATGTAGTTGTCGTCGGAGGTGGCCCCGCTGGGCTTATGGCGGCCGGTGTAGCGGCTAAGGACGGCGCAAGGGTACTTGTTATAGAAAAGAATGAAGAGCTTGGTAAGAAGCTTCTTATTTCAGGTGGAGGCAGATGTAATCTTACAAATGCAAATCCAAATCATAGAGATTTTGTTTCCAAATATGGAAAGAAAGGCAACTTTCTTTTTACACCTTTTTCTATTTTTGGTGTAGAAGATTCAATTAAGTTTTTTAATGACCTTGGTCTTAAAACAAAAGTTGAACCGGGCTTTAGAGTATTCCCAGAAAGTAATAACTCACTGGATGTATTAGAAATCCTTGTAAGATATGCAAAAAATAATGGAGTAGAATTTATGCTTTTTGCGGAGGTAGATAAGTTTAAGAAAGTGGGTGAAAAAATTACTTCTGTAATTCTAAAAAATGGAGAAGAGATAAAAGCAAAAAGTTTTGTTTTAGCTACTGGAGGCAAATCTCATCCAGAGACTGGTTCTACTGGCGATGGTTTCAAATGGCTCAAGGAATTAGGTCACAAGGTAGTAGACTCCAATCCATCGCTTGTACCGATAAAAATAAAAGAGATTTGGATAGGGGATTTTGCGGGTATTACATTAGAAAATGTAGGTATTTCTGTATGGCAGGATTCAAAAAAGATTATAAATAAAAAAGGCAGAATACTTTTTACTCACGAAGGGGCTTCTGGTCCAACAATTTTAAATATGAGTAAAGACATTGGAGATTTACTTCAATATGGAGAGACAAAAATAGCGATAGATTTTTTTCCTGGTATTGGGCTAGATGAATTACACGAAAGGTTTTTAAAACTTTTTGAGATTCATAATAATAAAAAAATTAAAAATCTTATACTTGAAGAAGTTCCTGCAAAAATATTTTTGAAGATATTAGGATTACAAAAAATAGACAGCGAGCTTGAAATGAATTCGATTCGAAAGGAAGAGAGGATAGCTTTGATAGATAAATTAAAAAAGTTTGAACTCAGAGTCAACGGGCTTATGGGATATGATAAAGCAATTATTTCAAGCGGAGGATTAGATTTGGAAGAAGTTGATTTCAGAACAATGAGGTCAAAAATTATTGATAACCTATTTATTACAGGAGACCTTTTGGATTTTGATAGACCTTCTGGAGGTTTTTCATTACAGCTTTGTTGGACTACTGGATATATTGCTGGTAAAAATTCTGTAAGCAAATAAAAAAGCGGCTTTAAGCCGCTTTTTCTAAAATTTCACAGGTATTCCTTTTTGTGCTGGATAGAGTTTGTCATCTATTGTTCTCTGGAAACAAGTTCTGCCTATACCATGTTGCCAATTCTCACTTTCTACACCATATCTGTAAGCCATACTTTTAGTTTTTTCTGGTTTACTTTCTGACTTGAAATTAGCACAAAGTTCAAAACTATTTTTTGTTATTTTCTTGTATTCGTAATTCTGTTTTGTCTCTGGATCTGTTGGTAGCATGAAATTACTTATAGGGTCCTTAAGGACGTCTAGTGTTTCTGGTATATCTCCTTTATTTTGCCATTGTGTGTAAACAATTTGACTTTGTATATTCATGAGATCGCTTACTCTTTGCTCGTCCATCCTTATAGCTCTTTGTTTAGCCGGGGATCCAATAGCTATCATTCCGATAATTACGGCAAGAATTACTACGGCAGATACTGTGTATACAGATATTTTCATTCTTTTTGTAATTATAGTTGGGTCTCTTTTTAAATCGCTAAGACATGATCTAAAAATTGTAATAGCCACAGTAAGGACAACTAAAACTTTTAATATAAATCTTGTTGTCATATCTTCTGCTCCAAGGAATCTATATACTAGAGTTACTAGATCTACCGCAATAGCCAAACCAGAAACGAAAAGTGTAAGGAAAATTAACCATCTTCTTACCCACATATCTTTTTTCTCTGGAAAGTTTTTTAAATCTTTTCCTACAATAAAAGATATATATATGAAAGCAGGGAAGAAGATTATAAGAGCAGCAAGAGAGCTTCTTATTGAACCTTCAAGCCCGTACATCATATCTCCTGGTAAAGAGAAGTATTTGTTTATTATTTGGAATAAAAGAACTATAAAGCTAATGGAGCTCACATAGAGCCCTATAAGAATACCTAAGTACAAAAAGAAATCTTTCGCTGTTGTTTTCATAATGTTATTAAATTAATTAGTAATATATGAATTATACACTTTTTCCTTATAATAGGGTATTATAAGGGTAAGATGATCAAAGAAATTTTAGAAAATTCAATAAAAATAGCCCTTTGGGAGCTTAAGATAGAAGAAAGTAAGATTCCTAAAATAAACCTAGAACACCCAGAAGATTCTTCTCGTGGGGATTATTCTACTAATATTGCCATGGTTCTTGCTAAGACCGTAGCTCAAAATCCTAGAGAGCTTGCAGAGAAAATTGTTGCTGAAATAAACGACAATAAACCAAAGGAAATAAAAAGTGTGGAGATGGCTGGGCCTGGCTTTATAAATTTCTTTTTGTCTGACTCCTTTATAGCCCTGCAAATACAAAATATTTTAAAATCAGAAAAAACTTTCGGGAATAATAAAAAGTTAAAAGGTCAAAAGACTGTTATTGAATACACCGACCCAAATCCTTTCAAGGAATTTCATATCGGGCACTTAATGAGCAATACAATAGGGGAAAGTGTGTCTAGAATTATTGAGGCGAATGGTGCGAAAATTATTCGTGCTTGCTACCAGGGGGATGTCGGTCTTCATGTAGCCAAAACAATTTGGGGCGTACAAAAAATGATTTCTGAAGATCCTAAAAGTAAGAAAAAGTTTTTTGATGTTAAACAAGGTTCTGCTCTTTGGGGTAAGGCATATGCTGTGGGAGCAAAGGCATATGAAGCTCACGAAGAAGCAAAAAAAGAAGTTACAGAAATAAATAAAAAAGTTTATACAAAATCTGATAAAGAAATAAATAAAATTTATGCGGCTGGTAGAAAAGCATCTCTCAGAGCTTTTGATAAGATGTATAAGATTTTAGATACTAAATTTAATAATTTCTTTTTTGAAAGCCAATCTACAAAATTTGGTACAGATATTGTTTTGAAAAATATTGATAATGGGATTTTTGAAAGAAGTAATGGCGCCGTTGTTTTTAAGGGTGAGAATTACGGCCTACATACTAGGGTTTTTATAAACAGCGAAGGACTTCCAACATATGAAGCAAAAGATCTTGGCTTAGCAAAGCTCAAAGACAATACTTTGCATTATGATAAATCTATTATTCTTACCGCCAATGAGCAGAGTGCATATTTTACCGTACTTCTAAAGGCTATGAGCTTAATTTTTCCAGATCTAGCAGAAAAAACAGAACACGTGTCTCACGGTATGCTTCGTTTACCAACTGGCAAAATGTCTTCAAGAACAGGAGACGTGGTTTCTGCTAATTCATTACTTAAAGATATAGAAGATAAGGTGATGGAAAAGATGATAGATAGAGACATGAATAAGAAAGAAAAGTCCAAGGTTGCCGAGTGGATTTCTGTTGCATCTCTTAGATATTCAATACTAAAGCAAATGACGGGCAAAGACATTATTTTTGATTTTGATAAATCGCTTTCTTTTGAGGGGGATTCTGGTCCTTATTTACAGTATTCATACGCTAGAGCAAAATCTGTTTTGAGAAAAGCAGCGAAAGAAAGAATAAAAATAAATTCTAAAAAAGAAAGCGGCGAAGTCTCAGAAGTAGAAAAAATATTATATAGATTCCCAGAAATAGTAGAGAGAGCAGGGGAGGAATATGCACCCAATTATATCGCCACATATTTAATACAACTTTCCTCAGCTTTTAATGGATTTTATGCAAATAATAAGATTGTAGATAAGGAAGATAAAAATTCTGCATATAGACTTGCTATTACAAAAGCATTTAGTATCGTTTTAAAAAATGCTCTTAAGCTTTTGGGTATCTCTGCACCAGAAAAGATGTAAACTTTTTTGTTTTGACAAAAAAGTTTGATGGGTGTTAAATAATTTGCAGAGTAGTTCAATGTTACATTCACAGGAAAGGGGAAAATATGTGTGATACCATTAGACATGCAAAAGAAGAATCAGGTAGTTCCCGTCATGCATCTCATGGTCATGTTTTGAAACCGCAATCAAGAAATAAAAAAACATTCAAAAATATACGCAGTCGTATGAAAAGGTGTCACGATTCTTCTGTAAGAAGAGTTCACGGCTGGAAAGTCAGGGTTCACTCTTTTAACTACGGAGGCCTCGATAAATTATTAAAGAGAGCTGTATCCGTAGAAGTAGGTAGCGATGAGGATATCCTTGTCCTTAATGTACCTGAATTATAACTTTTTGTTTATTAAACCCGGTTTAGGTAACCGGGTTTTTCTCTACCTCTTTTTCTATTTCACTAAATTTGCTACAATGAGTTTCTAACGACAAAATTATATGGATACACCCAAAAAGAGTAAAAACGCTGAAAAAGAGGAGGAATTATTAAAATTTTGGCAGGACAATAAAATTTTTGAAAAGACTTTATCAAAAGATTCACCAAAAGGTGAGTATGTCTTTTATGATGGACCTCCTTTTGCTACTGGCTTACCGCACTTCGGGCACATCTTGGCAGGAACAATGAAAGATTTTGTGGGGAGGTATAAAACAATGAGAGGATATCATGTTCCAAGAAGATGGGGTTGGGATTGTCATGGATTACCTGTAGAAAATATTGTTCAAGATGAAATCGGTTTAAAGTCTAAAAAAGATATTGAGGATTTTGGTTTGGAAAAATTTAATGATACTGCAAGAAGTAAGGTCTTTACATATGTAGATGATTGGAAAAAGATTGTTCCAAGAATGGGGCGTTTTGTAGATATGGAGAATGATTACAAAACACTAAACCCAAGCTATACAGAAAGTGTTTGGTGGGCTTTTAAGAAATTACAGGATAAAGGATTGATATATGAAGGTTTCAAATCTATGCATCTTTGTCCGCATTGTGGGACAACTCTTTCAAACTTTGAAGTAGGGCAGGGGTATAAAGATATTACCGATATTTCTGTAACAGCCAAGTTTGAATTGGTAGATGAACCAGGAACATTTTTCCTTGCATGGACTACGACCCCTTGGACTTTACCAGGGAACGTGGCTCTTGCTATAAATTCTGAAATTGATTATGTGAAAATAAAAGTAGGAGAAGAAAAGTTTATTCTTGCTGAATCTAGACTTTCTGCCATTAAAGAACAATACGAGATTATAGAAAAATTCAGTGGAGAAAAAATAGTTGGTAAATCATACAAACCACTTTTTGATTATTACAATAATGATAAATTAAAAAACAAAGAGAACGGTTTCAAGGTTTATTCTGCAAGCTTTGTAACTACCGAAGATGGTACAGGTATTGTGCATATTGCTCCAGCTTTTGGAGAAGATGATATGAATCTTGGAAAGGAAAAGAAACTTCCTTTTATTCAACATGTAAATATGGCTGGGGAATTCACTCCTGAAGTTACAGATTTTGCAGTACAAAAAGTAAAACCAAAAGATGATCATCAAAAAGCAGATATTGATGTTATTAAATTCTTAGCAGGAAAAAATTCTTTATATGCAAAAGAAAAATTCACTCACTCATATCCTCACTGTTGGAGATGCGATACACCACTTTTAAACTATGCTACAAGCTCTTGGTTTGTGGAGGTTACAAAAATTAAAAACGAGCTTATAGAAGCAAATAATAAAATTGGATGGATACCAAAAGAAATAGGAGAAGGAAGATTTGGTAAGTGGCTTGAAAATGTTCGTGATTGGTCTATTTCTCGTTCTAGGTTCTGGGGTGCTCCGTTGCCTGTATGGAGGTGTGAAAAGTGCAAAGGCAATCACTTTATTGGTTCTGTAGAAGATATTAAAAAACAAACAACGAGAAATAATAAATTCTTGGTTGTTCGTCATGGTGAAGCAGAGAGTAATGTCCTAGGTATTCTAAGTTCTAATCCAAAGGTAAATCATAGTCTTACTCAAAACGGTAAAGATCAAGCTGTGGAAGCAGGAGAAAAACTCAAAAATACAAAAGTAGATGTTATTTATTGTTCACCATTTGTAAGGACAAAAGAAACTGCAGAAATTATTGCAAAACAAATCGGATATCCCGTAGAAAAAATTGTTTTCGATGAAAGACTTCATGAAATATATGTTGGGGTTCTTGATGGTAAACCAGATGCAGAATATCAAGCCTTCTTTGAATCAAGAGGGGCTAAATTTTGGAAGACCCCAGAAGGAGGAGAGAATTACACTACTGTAAAAAACAGAATGACTGATTTCCTTTATGATATAAATTCAAAAAATGAAGGTAAAAATATTTTAATCGTTTCTCACAATACTCCAATTTGGCTTATGTTTGGTGGTGCTTCTGGTATGACCCCCGCCGAACTTATGGCTATGAGAGAAAATGGTAAACCTTTTATTTACAATGCAGAAGTAAAAGAGCTTGAATTTGCAGCAATTCCACACAATAGAAATTATGAATTAGATTTACATAGACCATTTATCGATGAGCTTATTCTCCCATGTAAATGTGGTGGGGAAATGAAGCGTATTCCAGAAGTATTTGATTGTTGGTTTGAATCTGGTTCTATGTCATATGCACAAACACATTATCCTTTTGAAAATCTTGATAAATTTAATCCAGAAAAAGGCATTGGTTTCCCAGCAGACTTTATAGCTGAAGGAGTAGACCAAACTAGAGGATGGTTCTATTCTATGCTCGTTCTTTCTGTTGCTTTATTTGGCCAATCTTCATATAAGCACGTTGTTGTGAATGGTATTGTCCTTGCAGAAGATGGACAAAAAATGTCTAAGAGATTGAAAAACTATACAGACCCGATGGAATTGGTAGATAAGTTTAGTGCAGACGCACTAAGATATTATTTATTGTCTTCAAGTGTTATGAAAGCAGAAGATTTAAAATTCTCAAATGAGGGAGTAGATGAGGTTGTGAAGAAAGTGATTATGAGACTTCAAAATGTTTATTCTTTCTATGAAATGTACGGAGGAAAAGATCTGAAAGATATTGTTGGGGTTTCCGAAAATGTTTTGGATAGATGGATCCTTGCTCGTCTAAAAGAAACAGCGACACAGATGACAAAATCTACAGAGAAATATGAGCTTGATAGAGCAACTTGGCCTATAGCTGATTTTATAGAAGACCTTTCTACTTGGTATTTGAGAAGATCAAGAGATAGATTTAAGTCAGAAAATATTTCTGATAGAAATTTTGCTATAAATACAACAAGAGAAATTATTTTAAATGTTTCTAAGCTTATAGCTCCATCAATGCCTTTCTTAGCTGAAGATTTGTATAAGAAGGTTCTTGGTGAAAAGGAGAGCGTACATTTAGAAGTTTGGCCAGAAGAATTTGTAGGAGAACTTACAAAAGAGGAATTAGAAACAATAGAAAATATGAAGGATGTTAGAAACGCTGTTTCTCTCGGATTAGAATCTAGAGCGAAGTCTGGAATTAAGGTTAGACAACCTTTAGCCAAGATACAAATTCAAAGTGAAAAACTAAAAGGTAAGCAAGAATACTTAGATTTAATTAAGGATGAGGTAAATGTGAAAGAAGTGATCATAGATAAAAATATTTCTGAATTAGTTGTTCTTGATACAAATATCACCCCAGATCTTAAAGATGAGGGGGATATAAGAGATTTGATCAGGAGTATTCAAGAAGAAAGAAAGAACAGAAAATTAAGCCCAAATGATTTGGTTGGACTTTCTGTAGATACAAATGAAAATGGTAAATTGCTCGTAGAGAAATTTAAAGAGGAGATTATCAGAGTCACAAATGTTAAAGACATTTCTTTTGGTCAAAATCTTAAAGAGGGTTCCACGGATATTTTTATTAAGTTTTTAATTTAGTCTTTTGATACCCAAGCGAGGATTTACTTTTGAGGAAACTTGGGAGTCGCGACGGCGACGGACAGAGAAAATATTTAGCAAAATATTTTCGTGTTCATCAAAAGTAAATCCGAGCGACTTATATGCACCATATATATACAACTGAAGCAATTCTTATAAAAAGTGTCCCGGTAGGGGAGGCTAATCGTCTTTATTTTTTACTTACCAAAGATCTTGGTCTTATTAGATCGACTGCGCAAAGTGTAAGATCCCCAAAATCAAAACTCAATGGGCATCTCCAAGTCTTTTGTCTTGTAAAGATATCTGTTGTAAAAGGTAAAGATATCTGGAGAATTACTAGTGTGGAATCCATATTACAGAATGGTCTTATTAGACATGCTGGTAAACTTTCTGTTTTACACAATATTTCAAAACTTTTCTTAAGGCTTGTTCATGGAGAAGAAAAAAATAAAGAGCTTTTTGAGTGTATCAAATCTGCATATATTATTTGTCGTGACGCAGATTTATCTCACGAGGAGCTTAGACTTACAGAAATACTTACTGTACTTAGAATGATGCATTTTCTAGGATACATAAAGAAGACAGAAGGGCTTTCTGTTTTTGCGGAGGGGGTAAATATCACTCCCGAAATACTAGAAAATTTTAGTAAGAATAAAAAACAAGCGATTTTGGAAATAAACAATGCTCTTAAGGAAACACATTTGTAATTGTGGTATAATATTTGGACATTATGTTTTATCCAACTGAAAATGAAAAAAAGAGTAAGTTAGAAGATATTAAAAAAGGTCTTTATTCTAGAGATACTAGTGAAGTATCATTTAAGAGAAGACACTCTCTAGGTTCAGACATAGTAAAAGCCAATACTGAATGGTCCGAAGACGATTTGAAAAAGGAATCTGATTTTAAACTTCCTTATAAGAATATTTTTTTGGTTGCGGTTATCTTTTTTGTTTTTGCTATTGGTTTTGCTTCATACAAATTCTTTATTTCTGGAAATATGATTTCTGGAGACAATATAGACATACTTGTCCGTGGTCCAGTATCTATTGCTGGTGGGGAGGTATTACCGCTTGATGTAGAAGTTAGAAATAAAAACAATGTAGATTTAAAAGTTGTAGACCTAAAAATCGAATACCCTGATGGTACAAGAAGCACAGATGATCTTTCTGTTCCGCTTATAAGATACAATGAACTATTGGGTGATATAAATACAGGTAAAAGTGTAAAACGTTTGTTAAAGGCGGTTTTGTTTGGTGAAGAAAATGTAAAAAAAGAAATCAAATTTACTGTAGAGTACAGAGTGCCTGGTTCCAATGCTATT
>Ga0116157_10005150_pt1 | contig 12079 bp, 9 predicted proteins | sample AD_UKC048_MetaG_FD_89882 | JGI IMG/M metagenome (GOLD analysis project Ga0116157, IMG submission 89882) | Active sludge microbial communities of municipal wastewater-treating anaerobic digesters from USA - AD_UKC048_MetaG | ecosystem: Engineered > Bioreactor > Anaerobic > Digestate | place: USA... | reverse complement strand
TCCAAAAGCGATTTCTCATTACCCGCTTTTGCTGCCGCCAATGCCCAGTAAGACTGAACAAAGGGCCAGACCGCCCGGTTGTGATAAGGCAGAATTCCAGGAATCTGCGGGAAAATGCAGGGAATGCCAAAAGTTCCGACCGGCGTCTTTTCCACGACACTTCGGGCACGACTGGCATCTGCTATTCCAAACCAGACCGAGAGAGCTTCTCCCAATGCTTCCGATTTTGGAGATAAAATTTTTGAATTCCGTCCGTAGAGAAACTGCCCGTAGTAACCCTTTCCTTCTACCCAGAAGTGTTTGTTCATTGCCATTCTGATACCATCAGCAAGAGTGTTGTATTTGGTTCGGGCTGCCGGATCATTCATTAAGCCTGCCATGTTAGCCAATACCCGGATAGCCTGATAATGAGCAGCATTGGTGCCCAGACAAGCCGATTCGTAAATATCCGCCGGCTGCATCCAGCGGGGATAGGTTTGCTCACGCCAGTCAAGGAAAGAGGATTCTCCTTTCATGAGTCCTGTCTGCGGATCATAGGCCACCTGCTGGTCATCGTCTATTGAATTGCGGATGACCGTATAAGCATATTTGAGCCAGTCTTTATCGCCCGTCACTTTGTAAATTTCATACGCCGCCACTGCCCAGATCATCCTGTCAGATGAAACCGGCCAGGCGCCTCCGGTTCCTGTATCCTGGATCACCCTGTTGTTTTTTACCTTTTTCCGAAGACTGGTTTTGGCCACTTCCGGTTGGAGAATGGCCATCGAAAGCAGAATGCTGTAACTGATGTCGCGGGTCCAGACTCCTGCCCATTCTTTTCCCGTACGGAAGGTATTATCGGGTTCAATGGCGGTGATCATTTCATCAAGTGACATATTGTAGATCGCATCTGAAATCGGAAAGTCGGATTGATAGGCTGGATAGGGAAGAATGTCTTTCAGCACAGTCCAGGAGGAAGCCGTCTTTTTCTCGTCGGTATGGGAATTCAGGACCAGATCAATTTCGTAGATTCCATCCCCATCCGGATCCTTCATTTTGCACTCTTCCCGGCGATCGAGGTTGTCGAAATCCCAGCTCAGAGGAGCGGTTCCGCCAGCAATGAAAACGCCTTTGAAATCGGATTTGAATATTTTCTGTCCGTTGTACGAAAGGAAAAATCCTTTTTCATTCAGCTGCTTCAATGGTTCCCGGAAGTCAAGTCGGATCTTCACCGGCGTATTGGGCGGAAGATACTGCTGGGAAGTGCTGGTCTTTTTTAAGGGTTGGCCAAATGTGATCACCGGAGATTCCATCCGGGCAGAACCTACAGGAACAGAAAAAATGTGGTCCACTCCGGGTGGCATTTCGTTGTCTCTTCCATTGACAGCGAATTTGAAGACCATGTCTGCCGACTGAAATTCGTTGGCCGGGCTGATGTAGTTGCTTTCCAGATGGTTTCTGGAAACCGCTTTCCCGACAAAATTGCCCTGAACCACACGATCCGGATAAAGAGAGAATGCATCAGACTGATACAGGGGTGCCTGGCTGAAACCGTCGGTCATACAGATGGAAATCAAAAGAAATAGTGCTGAAAATCTTTTCATAATGGGGTAAAAATCAGACAGCATCACAGAATGAAATGCCGGAAGGTAAAGAAAGTAATGAGGGCGAAAATAGCGGATTTACCGGACCGTTCCACATTTCAATAAAAGGGAAAGAAGAATGTGGATTTTAACCGGAATTATGAATTCTAATCCAAAATAGATATTCCTTAAATCCACAAAATCCACAAAAAAATTCAACTTTGCATTCTGATATTTCACCTTCTCCGACCAACCTCTTCCGGAATCTGAATCCTGTATGAAACTTGTCCTTCTACCATTTCTGGCCTTTTGCTTCCTGCTCTTCACTGGTTGCAAAGAGGAAGAACAACAAAAAGCTCCCCCCACAAGCGGAGATTGCAAGGTGTATACTGAGCACATTGACAAGCTGGAAAAGCAACTTCTGGAAGTAGAACGTAATGCGGATAAACTGGAAGATGTCATTTATCACCTCACCCAAAACTACATGGCCATTGACCAGAAAATCAGGTTGATACAAAAATATAAGGACGATGGCAGTCAGGCTAAACTTCTCGACAGGACAGCGACTGAAATCAATCGGTTTTTCGAAGAGTCACAATTGTTACTCGATTCAACGGAAGTTGAGATTCAGAAATCAGCCATACCACAATCGTCCATGATTCCGATTATTGAGACGGTCCGTTCGTATCTCACCCACCAGGAACGACTGTTTATTGAAGTGTATGGCTCCATTGGTTCTATACATAAACAGGTAGCCAGACTGAAACAGACAGTGGCCGCCAAGGAGAAAGAGATTTCAAACAAGCAGAAAGACACCGAGAAAATTCTGGAGGAAAAAGACAAGCAAAACAGGAAGATCTTTTACCTGGTGGGGAGTCGGGGCGATCTGGAAAGAGCAAAAGTCATTAAAAAATCAGGTGGATTTCTGGGCGTTGGGAGCAGTGTTAAATTATCGGACCGTCTGGATGAAATGTTTTTCCAATCCGGTGATTTCAAATTCATGAAAGAAATTGCACTGGGCAATACCAAAAAGGTAAATCTTATTACCACGCATCCAAAAGGAACCTACCTCATTCTCGACACACCAGGAGAGCGATTCCTTAAAATCACCAATCCGGAGAAGTTCTGGAGCACCAGTACATTTCTGGTGGTGGAAGTGGATTAAAAATTCTGATCACGGACCGTGCAAAAAAAATTCCCCGTCTCAATTTGAAACGGGGAATCCGACATTCTAATCCTGTATGAACATACTTATTGCTGAACAATATCCGTTTTGGTGGTGTTTAGTAAGGCCACCAGATCGGTAACCAATTGTGCATTATTCGCGGTTGTAACCCCATTTTGTGCCAGACCTGTTCCAATATCACCTACGAACTTATCAAAATCTGCTCCCGTCACTTTCAATGCAATCCGGCTGTTTTTCGCCGGATCATGTGCGTCTTTCATTGACTTACCATTGTAGGCATACGCTGTGTTTTTTGCTGCGGTGGCAGCACACATAAAATCAGTAAAGCTTTCACTCAGTGCCGTCAGTCCACTGGTATTTCCAGCCCCCAATTCAGCAAACAAAACCGGAAAATACTTCGCCATCGCCGGGTCAGCCGCAATGACAAGAATGGAACTATCGACCACAGACCGGAGCGTGAGCCTTCCTTTTTCGATCATCGTTCCTGAATTTTTCGGATCCGATACCATGGTGGTTCCCCCTACTCTTTCATATAAGGTTGGGGCAGGATCGGCCTTGTCTTCTTTACATGACATCTGGAACAGAGAGATCAGCATGACACCGGTTCCAAGGAATAGACTTCTGGTTTTCATTTTCATATACATTATTAATTAAAAGTTTGAATGTTAGAGGCCGGCAATAAACCGGACGAATTTTCCCTGAAATGAATCCGGTTTTCCCAGGGCCGGGCATCCGTTTGCCGCCATTTTGGGATCGACTACATACCGTTTTGCCTTATATGGCCCTGATTTCTGAAGAAGGGAAAAAACGTGCTCGGATGACTGAGTTTCGGTGTCAAAGGTGTACACCAGAATTCCATCCGGAATATTGAAATAACAGCTTTCCACACCTGGAATCCGACGAATAAAGGACCTGATTCCGGCTGCTTCCGTTGAATCAGGCTTTTCCGAAAAGTCGATCCGGCTTAATTGTTTGGTATGAGATTGCTCTTTGTGTGTGGCGGCATAGATATGTGCCACCAGGATTCCAATAAAAATAAGGATGGAACCCAAAAGACCGTAGCTAATTTTCCGAAGGGTTGAGATAGGCATAGCCATAGTGAATTTGCCATACCTACGATACCAGCCGAACGATTGGATTTCAGATGCAGAAGAAATTTACACAACAGTGATTTTTTCAATACCAGATCAAGGGTATGAAAAGTGGTTGTGCTGTTTCAATGTTTATTCACAATTCCACTTTCGACCTGAACAAACAGGGGACGATTCCAGTTCCAGGGAGAACGATTCAGTCCAAAACGGGCGGGATTGAGTTCAAGCACAAAACTGATTTTTCCCAGGCAGGTGCTGGTTCCATATGAATTCGGGGCATTGTTGTTCTTGTCTCCGGCCTGGTGCACCTGAAAATCGACCATTCGGATCTGAACAGAATCCAGAATCTGAATTTTCACTTCCATCTGAAACCGTTCTTCTGAGGCTGATGTGGGAATCAGGTCGGGCATCATTCCGGGGAACCTGCCTGTGAGAAGAATCTTCAACGACTTACCAGCAGCCTGAAGGGAATCTGCCAGTTCGGGATCTTTTACGAATGGTTGAAGGTCTAGACTTCCGGACCAATCCCGGCTGGCTGTTTTTACATAAAACAAACCTGTACTCTGGATTTCACCCTGACCGGCGCCTTTCCACTCAAAATGAACTCTGGATGACATACTGGCCTGGCCGAACGCCAGCTGGATAGATGCGACAAACAGAGCCAGACAGAATAAACGAATTCGCATAAAGCAGGTTATGGGGTGAAAGTCAACGATTGAATGTTGTGGCAAGATAAAGAAACTGAATCGCAAAAAGTGCCGGATTTTACCGCTGATCCTGTCCCGATTTTACATCGGGAGGAAAAAAGAAAATAATAAGAGCCACTGAGAACCGAAAATTAAGGTACTCCTTTGCAACTCTGCGTGTCAATACTCTGTGGACAACACAGGAAGCACGAAGAAACTAATTTGGCTCTGAAAGTGGCAAATTCCGCCTAACTTCTGGTTAATGACCTTTGGCTCTAATTCCTGACTACCGGCTACTGATTCCTGACTACTAGCTCCTGATTCCTGACTACTAGCTCCTGATTCCTGGCTACTAATTCCTGGCTACTAATTCCTGACTACTGGCTCCTGATTCCTGGCTACTAATTCCTGACTACTGACTACTGGCTCCTGATTCCTGGCTCCTGATTCCTGACTATTAATTCCTCTCTTTCAAAGGCTTCCAAATAAAAAAGACCCGCCAGCCGGCAGGTCTTTTAAAGAAATAATAAGAATCAAGTTGCCTTATGGGAAGATACCCAGCTCCATGTAGCTGTTGGCTACTTTATTAATCGCATTCACATAGGCTGCCGTCCGCATATCCGGAATGGTTGGGTTGGCGTTCCAGATGTCCATGATTTCGCGGGTAGCAGAAATCATGGTTTCTTCCAGACCACTGTGAACCAGATCAATTTCATCGGCACCCCGCATGATGGCGGCTCTTTCTTCCGCCGATACCTGACGGCCGGTGAGCTCTTCCAATTGCATGAGGATGTGCATGTTTTTATTTTCACGGAATCGCTTTTCCATCCGTCCGTACCGAACGTGACTCAGGTTTTTCAACCATTCGAAATAACTAACCGTTACACCACCGGCATTGAGATACATATCCGGAACAACCAGAGCACCTTTTGCTGTGAGGATTTCATCGGCATCGGGAGTTAATGGTCCGTTGGCTGCTTCTGCTATGATTTTCGCTTTTACACGAGGTGCATTGTCTTTGTTGATTACGTTTTCCAGGGCAGCCGGCACAAGAATATCACAATCCAGTTCCAGAGCATCCGATGTGTTGGCAAGATTGGTAGCACCCGGGAAATTGAGGATGGATCCGGTTGCTTTGCGGTGTTTGAACAGATCTTCTTCGTTCAGTCCGTTGGCGTTGTACACGGCACCTTCATATTCAGCAATGGCCACCACTTTGGCGCCACCTTCACGGAAAAATTTGGCACTGTGGTACCCAACATTTCCCATACCCTGAATTACAACGGTTTTACCTTCAATGCCTTTACTCAGACCGAGTCTCTTCATGGTATCTTCCATACGGCACACTTCCCGGATTCCGAAAAATACACCCAGGCCTGTGGCTTCTTTCCGTCCGTTTACACCGCCCTGGCTGATTGGCTTACCGGTTACGCAACCAGCAGCATCGATTTCACCTGGTTTCAGGGAAGCATAGGTATCGACAATCCAGGCCATTTCGCGTTCGCCTGTACCGTAGTCCGGTGCAGGAACATCGATTCCAGGTCCGATGAAGTTTTTCTTCACCAGTTCAGCTGTGTAGCGACGGGTTATTTTCTCTAATTCGTAGGTACTGTATTTGCGTGGATCGATTTTAATACCTCCTTTTCCACCACCAAACGGTACGTTTACGATGGCACATTTGTAGGTCATCAATGAGGCCAGGGCCATCACTTCGTCCTGATTGACAGCATCCGAAAAACGGATCCCTCCTTTACAGGGCGACTTGTGCTGGCTGTGCTGAACCCGATATGCTTCAATAACTTCAATCCGTCCATCGTCCATTTTAACGGGGAATCGCATCGAGTAAATACTGTTGCAGGCTTTGATTTGTTCGAGAAGGCCTTTGTCCCATTTGGTAAATTCGGCGGCCTTGTCAAAGCTTCTCTCGACGCTTTGAAAAAAACTGTATGTCTGTGACATCCTTAAATTTTAAATCAATTTGGTGTATAAAAGTCCCGTCCGCCGGCATGCTTTTACCCACTTCCGGAACGGGAGGGCAAAACTAGGGTTTTGGTTTTACTTCGAAAATTTCTTTCCCTGAAAAGGAGAAAGTTTTTGAGAAGGGCAGGCTGAAAATCCGTTTGAGTGACGTGAAACATCGAAGACTTGTATCACCCAGCGTCACTTGGTTATCCAGTATTGAACTCCACTATTCCCATTTGGAATCTTTTCTTTGAATCAGAACCCAGAAGGTTTCCTCCCTTATTAATTATTAATGTTGCCCACCAAATGATTGCAAACGACTGATCTCTAAATACTGATTACTGTTACCTGATTACAGACTCCTGGCTCCTAACTTCTGCCACATTTTACCTACAAAAAAACCCTGTCTCTCAACAGGGTTCGTTTTTTATTCGTGATAGACCAGGCTTAGAACTGAACCGCCGGTGCTTTCTGAGCAGCCGGATCGGCTTCGAAGTAACCTTTCTTGGTGAAATCAAACCACTTGGCGGTGAGGTTGGTGGGGAATTTCTGGATGTAGGTATTGTAGTCCTGCACCGTCTCGTTAAACTTCATCCGCTCAACGGTAATCCGGTTTTCGGTGCCTTCCAGCTGGGCCTGGAGATCGAGAAAGTTCTGGTTGGCCTTCAGATTGGGGTAGTTTTCAGATACCACCATCAGTCGGGCCAGAGCGGAACTCAATCCTTGCTGTGCCTGCTGATACTGCGCCACTTTTTCCGGGGTCAGATCATCGGCTTTCAGCGTCACCTGCGTGGCAGAAGCCCGGGCTTTCATCACGGCTTCGAGGGTTCCTTTTTCAAAATCAGCTGCTCCTTTTACAGTAGCAACCAGATTGGGAATCAGGTCGGAGCGTCGCTGATACACGTTTTGTACCTGACTCCAGGCTCCGGATACGGCTTCCTGTTTGGTGACGATATCGTTGTAACCACAGGATGTCATCGACATGGCTACACCCAACACAAGGATACCGGAAAACAAAGGCTTGAAAAAATTCGGGATTTTCATTTCAGTAGAATTCAATATGTTTGAAAAACAGTGGTGCCAAAACGGTGCCAGACCCGTAAGCTGAACAAAACTTTGGACAAAAGGCAAATTAACACCCAAAACCCGGTCAATTTTTCAGATGAACGTCTGATTTTTGTATTTTTCTGTCTGTCCTTTTGCCTCTTGGGAACCCATCTGGCACAATTGGGTTTTGGCGAAGACACCGATGCCTGGCTCATGGCCCAGACCGCACGAAAGCTGGCTCTCGGTTTGGGATACGATCCGGCCCGTTCTTTCGGCAACCCACTTTATGAACATCTGCTGGTGCTCCTTCAGCCGGGACTCTACTGGGTATGGAGCAATCTTGTCAACCTATTTCTGGGTATTGTTTTCGTCTTTCGGCTGCCTCTTCTCTTTCCTTTCCTTTCCGTCCGCCAATCACTCATTCTCCGATTGAGCGTGATGGCGCTTCCGGTTTATATGGAGGCCGCTACTTCTTCCATGGAATACATGCTTGCCTGGTGGCTTCTCCTAGAAACTCTCCTCGCCTGGAAAGCAAAACGGCTGGGTACCTTTTTCTGTTTCGCAACCCTCGCCGTTTTCACACGTCTGGAGTTTTTACCACTACTGGCCTTTGCACTACGTCCCAATCTGACGGATCCTCATTCAGATCATAAAAAATTACGACTTCCTATTTTTCTGCTGCTGGCTGCCTGGACTTTGTACCTATTCTGGGCCTGGGGACAGAACCCTTCCCCTTTCACAGATCTTTCCGGGGGCCTTCGGTTTTATGGTGGACGGATCTGGTTTTTGATCGGTCAGGCGGGAGTTCTTATTCTATTGTACATCTGGCTGTTCACGGGCATTGATCAATTGAAAACAACCAATCCGGTTTTGTACCGTCTGGGAATGGGCAATCTCCTCCTTTTCTGTTTGTTCCCTTTTGAATGGGCCTATGCGTTTCCCGCCCTTTTAATTGGTTTGGCTTCTCAGATTCCGTCCGTTACTCCGCGTTTAAACTGGATGGTGCCTGCCGGCATTCTGGCAGGGTCATTTCTATCCTGGAATATGAAAACGAAATTCTCCTTTCAACTTCCTTCTGTGCTTACTCACCGAACCGAAATGACACGCCAATTCGAACTGGCACAGCGAAGGCATCCTGAAAAACCAACGCTTCTATTATACGGCGCCACCTGGTTTCCCACCAATCCGGAAACCTGGGAGAAGTCAATGCAGAACCGGCTTTTTCACCGAAAGCAATCGTATTTTTATGTAGCCGAGAAACTGACCTCAAGGGAAATGGATTCGGTATGGAAAGCCGGCTTTGACATTTTTATTGTGGTACCCGACGATTATATCGGGAAATCAACAGCAAAACGAATTCGTCAGAGTAAGCTCACTAACTGGCTTCAGGACGGCACGCCGGGTTCAGAATAATCCGGAATCAGTAAATCACCTTGTGTACCAGAAACAGAACGCCGGATAGCACAAATGCCCAGAAAAGAGAGGATAAAAACATAAAGCGAACGATCCTCGTGCGGTCTTCCCCAAAAGAAACGGCAAGCAAGGTTCCCACAATCGGACTGAACACCACCGGCGTGAGAAAGGACAGACCTTTGATTCCGTATTTGAGCCAGAACTTCACCACTTTGCGGTTGCGGGGTGAAAAAAGCTTCCGGTCATGCCGAAACGTAGCAAACCACCAGTCACGCACCGCTACTCCGCCGAATGAAAACAGGGTTACCGAAGTCATCATTCCCAGTGTGGTGAGAATGGCGGTTTCAATGATGGATAGACCGGCAAAAATACCTGTGGTGGGGCCGATCACAAACTTGAACATGCTCACCAGATACACCGTACCGTATTTAAAAAAGCGCTCCACTGCGTAATTGCCATCAAAATCCTGCACCAAGATGAAATTTCTTTTTCAATTTGGGGCAAAATCCCGGGTCTTTGTTTCAAATCAGACACATAAAAAAGCGAAGAGGTTGTGATCCAACACGTTCGGAAACATTCCGGGAATTCTTTTCCTGGGGATTCCTTCTGTTTCTGATTCTGTTGGCCTGTCATTCGTCGTTTTCCCAGGTTCTAACCGATACGGCCGCCATCAATCACCAGAGTCAGAGGCAGGGGATCAATACATTTTCCGTTGGAACCGCAGGGGATTGGAGAAAATCGTTTTCACAGGATCAGAAACTGGAAATTCAGAGTGGCCAGTACCTGATTTACAACCGGGCCCTTCCCTCCAAACGATTTATCACCAATAATTTCTGGTCATCGGCCAGCCACCGTATTTCCTGGAAAAACAAGTGGAACTGGCAGAATGAAGCCTGGCAATATTCGTTCACAGCCAACCAGACCCGCATTGCCCAGTACATGAGCCGGATCCGGTATCATTTTCTTCAAACTCAATATTACAGTGTGTATCTGCAGGCGGGAGGCGGACTGGTCAACGATAAGCGCCTCAACAACGACAATTCGGGTCTCAGAGGTGAAGTGCAGTCTGAGTTTTATGGTTATTCCGGCGACTCAAGTCTGACCACACAGGTGTTGGTTCTGGCTTCCGTCAGCAATCTCGCACCCCGTCAGAATCAGAAACTGCTTTCATCGGTGGGCATTTCGAAGGATTTCCCCGGAAACGGACTGCTTTCCTTGTACGGCGGTATTCTGAAAAGCAAAGTGGAAGATTATCTGAATCAGGATATTCAGACCATCAACAGCGACACTGTTTTCTCAAAAGCCCGTATCCGGATACCGTTGAGTCCATCCCTGGTTTTTTCCTCGGACAATGAATTTCAGACTCCCAACCGTTCTTTTCTTTATCGAAACAAAGAGACAGGAAAAGAAAGCCGGAACGTCCGGTATTTTCAGGATGAATACCAAAGTTTGAATTCACTGAAATGGTTCCGTAAGAAATTTCAGCTTCAGGTTTCGTTTGAAAGCAAATTGCGGAACCGAACCTATGACATCATCAATCGCCTTTCCCGGCTCGATCCGACCTATAATCTGGATCTGATCACCTACAACCAGAAACTGAGTGACGAACGAATCAAAGACATCCGGGAACAATACACCACCTACACTTCCGATGGAAGGTGGCGTATCAATTCGCGGCAAACCCTGAAACTGAATTATGTGGCGCAGTTGCTTCGGGTCGATACCCGTTCCGATCTCAACAATCAGGATAGAGATGAAATTCTGTATGCAGGTGAACTGGCCCACGAATGGTGGCTTCCGTTTGGTTTCCGGTTGACCAACAAAATTTCCGGCAACTACCGTCACCTGGTGTACATTGAGGCCAGCCAGAGTTCCGAAAACTACATCGACCGGATCCTCCGCTGGGAACCGTCGCTTCGCTGGTCCACGTCCCGGTTCTCATGGACGGGACAAATGGGCATATGGGCCACGTATCAGGTGCGGGATTTTGAAAGTCAGCAGGACAAAAACCGGTCGAACCGGGTGTTGATTTTCAATCATCAGATCGATTACAGGCTGTCGGGCCGCTGGCGGATTTTGTTGGAACTGCTGAGAAGAGAAAATCGCCTGAGTCAGCTCAACTGGGGTCGATTCTCTGAAAGTCCGATCGATACCGTCATTGTGTACGATCTGGCTGCCCGGACGCAGTATCAGTCAGCCAGCGAATTCAACGGACAGTGGTCGGTTCAGGCTGGCTATCGGGCATTCTGGCAGATACGAAAATCAAGGGCCAGCATCAGCGATCCCAGTTCCGGTGCCAAACTCATTTACCTGAAAAGCTATTTTGTACAACAAGGACCGCAGATCCGGTTTCTGTTCCGAAAAGATGAACGCATTCAGGTGCAGGGTGAAATCTGGCTGCAGTGGTCTCAACAGTTTTACTCCTATTCCAGATCCGACAAAATTTACCTGGGGAACAACTTTACCGAACAGCAGCTTGCTTCCAGAGAAAAGCGGTTCCTTCCATTTTTCACTCTTCAGGGAACCTGGTTTTTCAGCCGAAGAAAAAACAGCTGAGGCAATCGCTGAACCATGGGCCTCCCTACCTTTGTCACTTTCATTTCAATTCTATGCAAATCCGGGAACTACTTTCGTTTTTCAACCAATGGGCTCCGTTTCAACTGGCCGAAGATTACGACAATGTTGGCTTACTGGTTGGAAAACCAGGGACAGAAATCAGTGGAATTCTGGTTTCATTGGATGCGACCGAAGAAGTGGTGGATGAAGCAATTGCCCGGCACTGCAATGTGGTGGTAAGTCACCATCCAATTCTTTTCAAAGGACTGAAAAAACTGAACGGACAGAATTACGTGGCCCGATGTGTGGAAAAAGCCATCCGCCACAACCTAGCCTTGATTGCGGTCCACACCAACCTGGACCATATTCAGACAGGAGTGAACCAGATGATCGCCCGAAGGCTGGGACTTGAAAGCACCCGGATTCTTCGTCCGTTGAAAAAGCAGCTGATGAAACTGGAATACTACGTGCCTCTCTCCCACCACGAACCGGTTCTGGAGGCCGTCCATAAAGCCGGGGCCGGAAACATTGGGATGTATAGTGGCTACAGCTTTTCATCATCCGGAAAAGGACGTT
>Ga0116157_10005148_pt1 | contig 12082 bp, 10 predicted proteins | sample AD_UKC048_MetaG_FD_89882 | JGI IMG/M metagenome (GOLD analysis project Ga0116157, IMG submission 89882) | Active sludge microbial communities of municipal wastewater-treating anaerobic digesters from USA - AD_UKC048_MetaG | ecosystem: Engineered > Bioreactor > Anaerobic > Digestate | place: USA... | reverse complement strand
CCAGACAAACGGTAGATGAGCAGGTTGTCGGATAGCAGAATTTGTGGGTCTAGCGTCTGGTAGATCTGGTACTGCCCATTGTTGAGCGAGAAATTGATGTTTCGCAATTCAAACACCTCGGCTTCAACGTTTGTACCTTGTGGACCTGGAGCACCTTGCGGACCGGCTGGGCCTTCGCATCCTGATAAAAATACGGCCCCGACAACAGCCAATACTAAAAATAATTTGTTACTCATGCGTGTTGCTTTTTTTTGGTATTCGTGGATTTTCGATTTCATGGTTTTTAAAGTTTTATGATTTGATAAATGTAAATCCAAAAACCAAACCAAAAAAACAATTTAGGGAAATTTAGTAAAATTAAATGGGCTACTTTTGCAAGTATGCGACTGTACATGATTCTTCTCGGCGGCAAACCCAAAGGCCGACTTATTGAACAACACGATGTTTTCTTCGGTGTAGCCGACACACTCGAATCGCTTGTCCCGCAATTGGAGGATTTCTGGCCCAACGTTAAACTCCACATTGATTCGTGGCGCGAGGTGACTGTTGTCGACAACTGCCGTATTACAGTAATTCCTAAACAAAAATGCGTCGAAAGCAACCGTCAGCTGTTTTTTTTCAACCTTGGCGGATACAAGGAAAATGACCTCGAGGAATTCCACTATAAAGTCCTTACCGTAGCCGATGATTTGTCGGGCGCGACCAAAACAGCCAAGGCCTCTTCTTTCTATAAATATACCGGTTTTAAAGGCGCCGTTTCACATATCGATGACAAATATGCGATAGACGTAGACGATGTTTACAAGGTGGTGGATATTTTAGATTCGGCAACCAAAGCCAAGTATGCTATACAGATTACGCCATCCGAAATTCCGTTGGCGGAAGATATTTTACATATCGGTTACCTGCCGCTAAGGAAACTGAAGATTTAATTGACTAAATGTAGGATTATGGGACGCAACAATACGCGCAACATCAAAAAGCACAACGACAAGCTGCACAAGGAACAACAAAAAGGCAAACAGGCCGAGGCTTTGCGCAAGGAAAAACTCAAAGCGATTATTCGAAAGTTCAATGAAGAGCAGCCCAAATCCTAATACGACACTTATGGAAAACCTAAAATTCAGTTCGCTCAAAAAAGAAGTACAGGACATCATCGACCTAATGGCGCAACAGCAGTTCAACAAAGCCAACGACAAACTCATCGAAGCCTCAGACTACCTCGACGAATTGCTTGATTTTTCTGAAACCGATGAAGATTTGGTGGAGATCAGCAAATACCAGGTTTTGATGAATCAGTTGCAGATGAAGATTAGGGAGAAGTTATAATATATTTCATTCCCACGATTAGCCTGTTAACCTGGCTTTGCACAAACTCAAAGTTACTGCACCGTTACGGCGTTGGCCTTAAAAATCTTATTAAAAAACAGCACCTGGTAAGGCAACGCATTTTCCCAATAATCCCAAGTATGCGCCCCGGGACGCTCTATATAGTCGTGCGGCACCTGATAATACACCAACCTGCGGTGCAGTTCACGGTTCGACTCGATCAAAAAGTCACTCACGCCGCAGTCAAAAATCAGCGGCAACTGGTTGGCCTTGAGCCGCCCGATCATATTCATAACGGCAAATGACTGATAGGTTTCCTTGCTCGCTCCTTGCGTACCAAAAACAGGTGCCATGAGTTTGTTGGCATTGTCCAGGCCATCGCGATCGGGAAGCCCGCCCATGTCTAAGGCGCCGCTCATACTCCCGGCGGCGGCATATAGTTCGGGATGCCTGCCCGAAAGGTATAAGGCACCGTGCCCGCCCATAGACAAGCCGGTAATCACGCGGCCTTTCTTGTTGGCCACCGTACGATAGGTGGCATCCACTTTGGCTACTACTTCTGTAGTGACAAAAGTTTCAAATTGGCTTTCCTTACTTACCGGGCTGTCGAGGTAGAAGCTGAATTTCTCTCCTTCTGGTAAAACAAATATGAGGTTGTATTGGTCGGATAAATCCTTTACAGCGTTGGCATTGGGTGTTTTCTTGAGCCAGTCGCTAAAAGTACCGTATGCGCCGTGCAGCAGATAGACCACCGGGTAGGATGCCTTCCCTTTGGCGTACGAATTAGGCAAAACTACTGCGGCCTTATAAGTCTTTCCCATGCTCGGGCTGGCCACCTCGAGCGTATCGACCTTGGCGGCGAACGCCATTGAAACGTTCAGGCAACAAACTAAAATCAACGTAAATACTTTTCTCATAGCTTCTGATTAGGAGGTAAAAATACAAAGAGAAACACAAAACGGCAACGACAAAATTTATTTTGCAAAAAAAAAAAACGCAGAAAGTACCTGCGCTTTATTCGTCTGCCATTGTTAGGCTTACTTGATGCTTGTTCCGCCACTCGGCATGCGACGTGTATCGTTTTTGGTGTATTGGTCGCCATCGATGTTTTCTGCATCGGTACCATCGGGTGCACTGTAGCCATCTAAAGACTTGCCGTTTTTATTCTTGGCGGAGGTTTTACTATTCGATGTCGATTTACCACCGCCGGTGTCACCCGACTCGGTTGCGGTAGAAACAGAACTGTCGGCTGGGAATACGGTACCGGTATCCGACGTATCAACAGGATCCATTGGCGTGTCATTGAGCATCATCCCGTCGGCTGGTAATTCTCCACTATCTGAAGTATCTTTCTTACAACTGCTACCCAGTGCCAAAGTGCTTGCCAAGGCTGCGTAAACTAATGATTTTGGTAAAGTTTTCATGGTTTCGGTTTTCTTATAAAGTTCGTGAAATGCATTGGGCTGTGCTTTACAGGATTTTACCCAATCTTTACAGGATCCCTCGACCGGCTAAAAATGCATCGGTATCGTTGTCATAAATTCTTATATTTGGGAACAAACCGCATAGGCTATGAACAAACTACTCAACTTTATCGACCTCACTAAAGGCGAAGACAGCAAACAAACCGTACTCGAAAATGTCAAATCGAATATCTCGTTCAGGGGCGCTAATCTCTGGATTTTGGCCTGCGCCATAGTCGTTGCCTCAGTGGGGCTCAATGTGAATTCTACAGCGGTAATTATAGGCGCGATGTTAATTTCGCCATTGATGGGCCCTATTATCGGTGCTGGATTTGCGCTCGGTATTTATGATTTTGAGCTGTTTAAAAAATCGCTCAAGAATTTGCTGATTGCCACCGCAGTCAGTTTGTTGGTTTCTACCCTTTATTTCTACCTTAGCCCTTTCAAGGAAACCCAATCAGAGCTCCTCGCCCGCACCTCGCCTAACATTTACGACATCCTGATTGCCTTTTTTGGCGGCCTGGTGGGTGTAATTGCCATAACGCGCAAGGAAAAGGGCAACCCCATTCCCGGAGTCGCCATCGCCACAGCTTTAATGCCGCCGTTATGTACTGCCGGATACGGGTTGGCCATCGGCAATTGGCGGTTCTTTGGTGGCGCGCTTTACCTCTATGTCATCAACTGCGTATTTATTTGTGTGGCCACTTTACTGATCGTGAAATTCCTCCAGTATCCGCGTATGGTGCAATTCGAAAAGGCCCGCGAAAAACAGATTACCTATCTAATAACGGCGCTAACAATCGTACTGCTGTTGCCCAGCCTTTATTTTGGCTACACCCTTTTTGAGGAAAAGAAATTCGATCAGCGTGTCAATTCTTTTCTTCAATATGAGTTTACAGACAAAGGCTATACGGTAATCTACAAAAAGACACGCTACAAGTCTAACCCCAGCAGTATCGAGTTGGCGTTGCTTTCCAAAAGGTTCAGTGCTTCCGAAATGGCCGAGCTACGACAACGCCTCAACGTCTATGATCTCAAAGGCGTGGCCTTGACCATCAGACAAGACACCAACAATCTCAAGCAGGACATCCTCAACCAAATCAAGAACGAGAAAGCAAGCGTAGATGCAAAAGACGCTGCGATTGCTGCGCTAAGGAAAGAGATCCAGGACAACAAATATGACAACCGTTCGCTGCTCAGTGAAGCCAGAATCCTGTTTCCCGCCATCAAAGACATTTCAATCTCGAACCATCCGTTCAATACCAATCGGGAAAAAGCCGAAATCATTCCTGTTGTGATTTACACGAGCCCGCAAGCATTAAACCAGACCGATACCCAAAAGTTGCAACAGTGGGTCAAGGCCAGAATCCAAAAAAGCCCGGTAGACGTGTTCTGGAAAGCCACCAACTAATGTGTTCCCAATCCTTAGTTATGATTCAATCTGATCAATCAAAATGTTACCGCTGAGTTACAGTATTCCGGGAATGCAGTCGCAGGAAAAAAATGGTCATTTAATATCAAAAAGACAGGAAAGAAAAAAGAAGACCCGCCCGCCGGCAAGGCAAACTTCTATGACGATCTTTACGGCTTCCTGGACATTAACTACCCTAATCGCATGGAAACGCCATTCGGGATAGTATTGCCTAACGATAAAAGGATACATATTTTTATAGATAATCTTGGCAATAACCTCTTGACAACGATTCCGCAAGGCATTTCCAATGCTCAATATGTTGTTCATGTATTGTATCCGATGTCGCCTAAAAATTCCGAATCGATTACCTATTCCGTTAAGCAAAAAACCGGTAGTTTCAATAGCTCGCTTAACTTTAGAAATGCGTCAATTAAAACCGGAGGCTTAGATTATCATGGACTCGAAGAATATACAATCGGGGAAAAATCTTTTCAGTTATCAACATCGAGTGACAATATCACGTTCGATTTGATAATGGCTTACCAGAACGACAACAGGACGGTGACGAGAACAGTCGTGGAAAACTACACTATAATCATGAGCCCCACCTACCACGGATCTTTTGATGTAGGCCTGGTGCGTACTGAGCTGAATAATCCTACCTACAGCTTGGTGAATGCTCCAACTGGAGATTTTCAAACCGTCAAGATAACTGATACCGGGAAGTCTACGGGTGTTGTGACTGTAATGGCGAGTTTTTATTACTCTCCCGTTATCATGTTAGAAAAACTTGCAGGTAAAAAATTCCCGTTCTATAAAACCAATGGCCGTAACTTTCTCGACGATCATGAATTTTACGAGCGTTTTTACCCTACGATTGGTGTTGGCGTTAATGAAAAAGCTTTTCAGAATTTATTCTATGGGATTAATTGGGAAATCGTGAGGGGTCTTTCCTTATTTGGCGGCTGGCACTATGGAAAAGTAAACGATTTTGGATTGCCTGCTTATGTAGAAGGGTTACCGGTAACTGCTTCCCAGTTTGAATACTACAAACGCACACGATGGAAAACAGATTCCGCATTTGGAATCAAACTGGATTTACTTGTGTTTAAAGGACTATTCGGAGTTAATTAGTTGGCACCATGAAAAATATATTCTTATGTCTGCTAGTTTGCGTGTTTGGAAAAGTTCAAGCCCAAACCGCCACCTTCAACGACCAACCCTGGCTCCAAAACTTCCCCATCATCATCGACCCATATGACGGAAACGACTTAGACTTTCCCAAAATAAAAACAAATATGCAAGTTGTTGGATTGCTGCATCGCGCATCGATTGGCATGCGGGCCGATGAAAAATATCTTGAGCGAAGTGTTCTGTCAAATGAAAATAAGCTAAAATATGCTTCATATCATTTGGGCAGGAAGGGAAATCCCGTCGGTCAGGCAGATTTTTATCTTGACATCATCAAAAACAACCTAAACGAGCCGATGGCACTTGACATTGAGGAGATCGGTGGAAATAATATCTCATTGGCCGATGCGGAAATATTCATCCGGCGCATCCACGAAAAAACAGGGAAATATCCCTTGCTGTATATCAACAACGCCGTGTTCAATGCAATAAATGCCAAGTATGGCCGTGACAGCGAGTTTGCCAAATGTAGGCTCTGGTATGCACGCTTCCTTAAAAAATTACCCACTTTGAGTACAAAAGTCTGGGATAAAGTCACCATTTGGCAGTTTGCGTGCGAGATTAATTGCAATCCTTGCCTAATCGAAGACACCAAGGGGCACTGCATCAAAAGAGCCAACAGGTATGACGCGAATTGCCCATATAAGGTAACCGGAACCGATTTTAATATGGATGTGAATGTTTTTAACGGAAGCATTGATGAATTACTTGCATTCTGGAACACCTACCAAAATCCATAAACGTAAAATTTACAGCTGAAGACAGAGCTAAACCTAACGATAAAAATTATGATTAAGCACCTTATCGCATTGGCCATCATCGCATTTCTAAATTGCAGTATAGCAGCACAGAATATGCAATCATCCGGCAAATCTGCAGAAACTGAATCATATACCACACAGATTTTTGCTTCCGCGTTTGAGGCTGAGTTTAAAGAAAAGGAAGATCTAAAAGATTTTAAAAAACTTCGTGTTTTCTACAGAGAAAGAACCGATTTGCTCTATGCGCTCAAAGATCAAATGAGAAATTATGCCGATTATTCTTATGAAGCTACATCAATGCAAACAAACCTAAATGCCCTGCAAGAAGAAATTAAGGATAAAAAGCCAACCGAAATAATCGAACTGGATGCGTCCTTGGTGGATCGTTTCTATTATGTTGACAGAAATCAATCTAGCCTAACTGTAAAACAGATCAAAGTAATTATTAGCTCAATGGAGCAAAAAAAAGCATCCTTGGTAAAGCAAATAGAGGCCTATAAAAACCTCAAAGCAAACATCAATAATGTTAAGGATGATTTGGACAAATGTGAAAGCCAAATAGATGCTACCCTGGCGCCCGAATACCAGCAACAGGAATTCAGGATTTGGATCAGCGTCTGTTTTACGGCACTTATCGCCATATTGCTGGTAACCTTTTTTCTAATTGTTTACATAAAATCTGATAATACTTTATCAAAGGACTTGTTGAGCAGTAACGGGCTTCAATTCATTACTTTATTCGTACTAATTATTGCCATTATCCTGTTCGGTATCCTCAATATCCTGCACGGCACCGAGTTGGCAACGATATTATCCGGAATATCTGGTTATATATTGGGTAAAGGTATAAGTGCAAACACTAATCCTAACGCGAACCCTAATCCCATCCCCAATCCAAGTACTACCCCTACCCCTGTTCCTAATCCTATTCCCGATCCCAATCCTGCACCCAATTTACCCAATCCTAATCTTCCCGATCTGAAAGGTTAATCAATTTTTTTAAAAATTAATGGATTAGAATTAACCGATGACGATTCGAGTAAAATCAGCATAAAACCTACCGTTCAATCAATAACTTTAACGTCGATTGACTCGCGCCATTGGTAATTTTCACGAAATAAATTCCTTCGGGAAGTCGCGAAACATCCAAAACCGTCTCAATTTGGCTGACATTTTCTGTAAGCACCGACCTGCCCAGGTTGTCAAAAAATTCAACAACACCATTATCCGGGTTTTCAGTGAGTTTTAAAGTTACGGCAGTACTTGCCGGATTGGGAAGCAAGCTGCATTCCAGAAGCGCTGCAGGTGCAACAGCCAACGCATTGCCTGACTCGATGGCACCGCGGTCAATTACGCCGCCAACGATCCTGTTGTTGCCGTCAAAATCTTTTTCATCGGCTGTGATTACTGTAGCGCCATTGCCTTGGTTGATACACGGGCTATTGCCTGTCAAATGGAAGTCGAGCGTGCCCGTAACCGATACAAAACCAGGATTGCTAAAGGTAGAATAAGGGTCAAACGAGAATTGGGATTGGTAGGTACTAAAATTATTGTACTCCACGTGATGCCAGATCACCGACGCGTTCGCCGGATTATTCCCCGGTGAAAACCAACTGTTGTGGTGAAACGAAATCCCCGATTGCGGCGCGATCTCGTGCACGCTAAAAAGCGACCGTTGCGCGCTCGTATAAAAAATGTTGTTCTGGATGACGCAGTTAGAAACCTTGGTGATATGTAATTCGCCCACGCTTTCATTGAAAGTGTCGTTCTTGTAGAAAGTGTTGTTGCGGATCACGCAGTTGGTTACGATACCGGCCGAATCCTCATTGTAGCCACCTACCTCGACGCCGCCGCCTTGATTGTTGTACAGGATGTTGTTCTTGACGGTGATGTCATGCGTGTTCTCATCTTCCTCGGCGCCTATTTCTATTCCGTAGCCATTGGTGTGACAGGTATTGCGTTCAATAATCACATTGCTGCCGCCGCAAACATAGATACCACCCGACATAGAATTTGGATTGATGTTATTGTAACATAGGTTGTTGCTGACCGTCCCGTTACGGACAGTATCGTTCACATCAGAAACACCGCGCTGCCCGCTAATGAGGATCCCGATGTTGGAGTTGTCTCGTACGGTGCAATTCTTAACCACAAAGCCGCTGATGTTGCCTTCCAGAGTAAGTGCCTCGCTGTAACCGGTAATGTTATTGTACACTTGTAGGCCGTCGAGAGTGAGGTTGGTGAGCCCACCGTTGCGACCAAAAGCAATAAACGGGTGCGCGTTGTCCGAATCATCGGGTTGGGCATTGGTGTTGGCCGTCCAGCGGATGTTCCGGATGATGCAATTCTTGAAAGAAATCCCGGTTGCCGACGGATTCCCAAGGGTTTCTACCACAACACCGTTACAAGCATTTTTCGTAAGGTTCTGGAATACGAGATTTTCAAAATGCAGGTAACTGCGGTTTTCTACGCGCAACAGGCAGATGAAATTGGTTCCTGTCCCGTCTATAAAGACGGTTTCGGGCAAATCGGCTTTGAAGGTAATAAGGTTGGTCGCCGTGCCGCTTACGTGTGGCTCGAGGCTTTCGGTATAGGTTCCCGGCGCGATGTGAACGATGCCTCCCGCTGTCGCAGCATTACAGGCTTTCTGGATGGTCTTCCAGGAACTGGCTACCGAAGTACCCGGATTGCTGTCGTTGCCTGTAACTCCGTTGACATAGAAATGGGTTTGCGCAAACAATTGGCTTATTGCAAAAAATACGGTTAGTACGATCAGGTTTTGCCTCATAATTTCCTTAAAAAATTCTGGTTTTTTATCAGAAATCAAAATTAAAAAAGCAAAACTAAAAAGGGCGAATTGTTAATTTTTAGTGGGCGTACTGTTGATAAATTGAGCGGTAGCTGGCGGTTTTGGTGAATTATCCTACCTGGCAGTATTCGGATCCACCCTGCTTACCTAAGGTCACGTTTCACTTGCAGATCAACCAATACACAACGAAGGCTTCCAGAGTTAAACCTGAAAGCCTTCAATTTGATTGCTAAAACTCGTTTCAATATCCCTTACATATTCCTGCGATACTGCCCGCCAACCTCAAACAACGCGCCGGTAATCTGCCCAAGCGAGCAAACCTTCGTGGCCTCCATCAATTTCTCAAAGATATTTTCGTTGTTGATGGCTGCGTTCTGGATAATATCGAGTTGTTCCGACACCTTATCGGCGTTGGCACGGTGCAGGTTGTCAAGCATTGTAATTTGATATTGCTTCTCTTCTTCGGTCGCGCGTATTACCTCGGCAGGAATCACCGTTGGCGAACCTTTCGAGCTCAGGAACGTATTGACCCCGATGATCGGGAATTCGCCCGTATGTTTCAAAGTTTCGTAATACAAACTCTCTTCCTGGATTTTTGATCGTTGGTACATGGTTTCCATGGCGCCCAACACACCGCCTCTTTCGGTGATGCGGTCAAACTCTTGTAAGACGGCAGCCTCTACCAGATCGGTGAGCTCCTCTATGATGAACGAACCCTGTATCGGGTTCTCATTTTTGGCCAATCCAAGCTCCTTATTGATGATGAGTTGGATGGCCATCGCGCGTCTTACCGATTCTTCAGTAGGGGTTGTGATGGCTTCATCATAAGCATTGGTATGCAAGGAATTACAGTTGTCATAAATAGCATACAATGCTTGCAAAGTCGTACGAATATCATTGAAGTCAATCTCTTGCGCATGCAAAGAACGGCCAGAAGTCTGGATGTGGTATTTGAGCATTTGAGCACGTTCGTTCGCACCGTATTTGAGTTTCATGGCTTTGGCCCAGATCTTCCTGGCCACGCGTCCAATCACCGCATATTCGGGGTCGATTCCGTTTGAGAAAAAGAACGAGAGGTTGGGTCCGAAATCGTTGATGTCCATACCACGGCTCAGGTAGTATTCCACATAAGTGAAACCGTTGGCAAGCGTAAAGGCCAATTGGGTAATCGGGTTGGCGCCTGCTTCGGCGATATGGTAACCCGAGATAGAGACCGAGTAAAAGTTGCGTACATTCTCCTTGATGAAATATTCCTGCACGTCACCCATGAGTCGGAGCGCAAATTCGGTCGAGAAGATACAGGTATTCTGCGCTTGGTCTTCTTTCAGAATATCGGCCTGTACCGTACCGCGCACCTGTGAAAGCGTCCTGATTTTAATATCATTGTAAACATTGGCGGGTAAAACCTGGTCTCCGGTTACGCCCAGCAACATCAATCCCAACCCATCGTTGCCCGCTGGCAATTCGCCTTGGTATTTGGGGCGTTCGGTTCCCGTCTTTTTATAGATTTCCTTGATTTTCTGCTCTACTTCTGCTTCGAGTCCGTTGGCTTTTATATAGAGCTCACATTGCTGGTCTATCGCTGCATTCATGAAAAAGCCAAGCAGCATGGGCGCCGGACCGTTTATAGTCATGCTCACAGAGGTCATCGCGTGCACGAGGTCAAAACCAGAATAGAGTTTTTTGGCATCGTCCAAACAGCAGATCGATACGCCCGCGTTCCCAATCTTTCCATATATATCAGGGCGGATGTGCGGATCATTCCCATACAAAGTCACACTGTCAAAGGCCGTAGACAAACGTTTGGCAGGCAAACCTGCACTTACATAATGAAAACGCTTGTTGGTACGTTCAGGGCCACCTTCGCCGGCAAACATCCGCGATGGGTCTTCGCCTTCTCTTTTAAACGGATACAATCCCGAAGCAAACGGAAATTCCCCCGGTACGTTCTCCTGCAAATTCCAACGCAGGATATCGCCCCAAGCATGGTATTTTGGCAGAGAAACCTTGGCAATCTGCGTATGCGACAAGCTCTCGGTATGCGTGGCAATCTTGATTTCCTTGTCGCGCACCTTGAACGAATAAATCGGGTTTTTGTATTTGGCAATCTTTTCCTGCCAATTCACGATGATTTCCCAGTTATACGGGTCTAGATCCATCTTAACGCGGTCAAATTCCTTAACGAGCAATCCAAGGAATTGCGCGGTAACTTCATCTCCCGACGCGAGCAGGCTTTCATCAAGCCCGGCTTTGGTGAGTTTAGGGAACTTGCCGCCTACACTTTCAATCGTACGGAATATACCGTAAAGCCTTTGCGCGACCTGTTCCTGAGCAAGCGCCGTTTCGTCGTATTTGCGATTGTTTTCGGCAATTTCAGAAAGGTACCGCGTGCGGTGTGGCGGAATCACGAATATCTTCTCGCTCATCTCGCGCGTAATCTTGAAATCAGAATGCAGGTCAGAAGCCGTCTTCTCAGCAATCTTGTCCATAATGGCTTTGTACAGCGTATTCATTCCCGGGTCGTTGAACTGCGAGGCGATGGTGCCAAAAACCGGCATATCGTCTGGATTGGCGTCCCAGAGGTTGTGGTTGCGTTGAAACTGCTTTTTGACATCGCGGATGGCATCGAGCGCGCCGCGCTTATCGAATTTATTAAGCGCGACCAAGTCGGCAAAGTCGAGCATATCGATTTTCTCGAGCTGGGTTGCGGCACCAAACTCGGGCGTCATCACATAAAGCGAAACATCCGAGTGGTCCATGATTTCTGTATCCGATTGTCCGATCCCAGAAGTTTCGAGGATGATCAAATCATACTGGGCTGCCTTCAGAACCTGAATCGCTTCGGCTACATATTTAGAAAGCGCGAGATTGGATTGTCGCGTAGCCAGCGAACGCATATAAACCCGGGGGTTATTGATGGCGTTCATGCGGATGCGGTCACCCAGAAGCGCGCCGCCGGTTTTCCTTTTCGATGGGTCGACAGAAATAAGCGCGATGGTTTTCTCGGGGAAATCAATAAGGAAACGGCGTACGAGTTCATCAACGAGCGATGACTTTCCTGCACCACCGGTTCCTGTAATCCCGAGTACGGGAATTTGTGAGTTTTCGTTTTGTT